>Ga0075154_10003241_pt1 | contig 10353 bp, 6 predicted proteins | sample JI71714BDNA_FD_70965 | JGI IMG/M metagenome (GOLD analysis project Ga0075154, IMG submission 70965) | Wastewater effluent complex algal communities from Wisconsin, to seasonally profile nutrient transformation and Carbon sequestration -... | ecosystem: Engineered > WWTP > Effluent > Algae...
AAATACATGCGGGCCGGCATCAGGCAGCGCGTTTCCAGTGTCAAGGCTGCAGCAGCCAGAATGTCCCGGGCCAGCTCTACACCTGCTCCGCCACAGGTTTTCCCATCATCGCTGACAATAAAATCAGGTGGAAAATGATGGACACCCATCACGACGGTGCCCAATGTGTTTCCTATCAAGGCAGCGTCGTCTCTCGCTGCGGCTTCATTGAGAAGGCAGGCAAAAATACACAGCGCCGTAGCGATTTGCCTGATGATCTGCAAAAACATCTGAATACTCACTTGCCCTTTATCATGTGAAAAAACCAGCAGAGACCGCAATCTTTTAATTTGTCTGGACAGATTTCAGCTGGTGCTGATGCAGCAGCGACTGGGTCAGACCTGCCAGTAAAATCAACGCCACGCCCCCTAGCTGCAGTAAGCTGAGGACTTCCTGAAACAGCAGCCAGCCGGCTAGGATCACCGCAACCGGTTCAATATAAGCCAGGGTGCCAAAGACCCGGGTTGGTAAATGTTCAAGCGCCACAATCGCCAGATAAATCGCCAGAAAACCGGGGAAAAAGCCGGCTAAAAACACCCAGATCAGGCTGTCTGCAGCGGGAATTGGCGCGCCGTTTAGGAATGGTAACACGCAAAGTGTACCAATCATTAGCTGATAAAAAGCCCGCTGCAACGGTGAATCTGATTGGCCACTGTGGCGATTCGCCAATAAAAAACCGGTGTAGGTGAGCAATGAGAGCATGCCATAAACGAATCCCGGCCATTGCGCCTCGCTCAGCACCAGATCCAGCTTAAATTGTTGCAGCATGGCAAACCCTAGAAACGATAGGGCAATCAATAGCCCTGACGCCAGGTCCAGCTTTTCCCGGAACAGAAAATGCGCAGCAATGGCTGCCAGTGCCGGCGCCAGATAAACCAGCATAATGGCGTTGGCGAGGCTGATAAAGCTAATAGCCTGCAGAAAGCACAACATAAAGCTGGCGAGCAGTACGCCATTGAGGACGATCCGCCGGTCCGGTTTTTGTTTCAGCTCTGCCTGCTTGCCAAGCACCAGCACCAGCGCAAACAAGCAGATGGCGCCAACAAACAGGCGATAGAAGGTGAGTTCAGCCGCCGCCAGGCCTGATAGACGGGCGATGACGCCGCTGCTGGCCATTGATACCGCGGAGATCAGAGCAAGGATAAGATACAGGTTCACAACAACTCCAAAGGGCCTGCAAAAACCCGGTAACAGGGTACCGGGCTGTATAGCCAATCAACCGCAGCAGCGCGTTATTCTGCCATCGGCCGGATCAACGCTTTGTGGATCACGGCCTGATTGAGTGGGCCGGTGCGGCCGCCTTTGCCGCCGGTGTATAGATTAAAGTGCTGCAGATAGCTCATGTTAAAACCGTCGGCAATCGTCAGTTTACAGACCTCACCAGCTTTGGCATTAAAATTTGCATGGCTGGACCAACCCGCTTCCAGCGCGGTAGCCAGGTGGGGCATCACCAGGGTTGCCTGCTGGGTGCCGGACTGCGGACAGTCGGCAATGAGCCGTTTCACCACCGCGGTGATGCCGGTATTAATCGGGCCGTTGTCGATGAAATACTGCAGACGCAGGGCATGTCGACCAGAATGACTTGCGCTAAAGTTCAGCTGCAACTGCTGTTCCGGTGCTCCCCAGTTTTTAAATACCGGTTGCTGCAGGTATTGGCTGACGTCGTGGTCTGCACTGGTCAGGCCCTGACCCGCCACCATTTCCACACTGGCGCCCGGCGTGCAAAGCGTGCGGCTTGGTTGTGAACTTAAGCCGCTATCTTTGTAGCTTTGTGTCAGGGCATAACACTGGCTGTATTCGGCTTTTGCTTTGGTGTCGGTCCAGGTTTGCTGACGGGCTTTGAGTTTTACCGGCACCCCATTTTTATACAGGGTAAAACGGGTTTCGCTTTCACCAGCGGCATCAAATTGTAGGGTCGGGATGCCTTTGTCGCTGAGACTTAAGCTCAGTCGAGGCTCTTTCGGTGCCAGCAGTGTGCGTTTTTCGCTGCGACTCAGGCTGGCAAGCGGACCTGCATGATCGGCGGTGCGCAGCTGTGTCAGATTGGCAGCCGGTGCATCCAGTGCCTGTAGTTTCAGCACCAGCTCGTTGCGCTGCTGGCTGAAATCATTGAGTTTGATGCTAAATTGCTGATTGCCGGTCAGCACCTGAGGCTGACCATTCAGGCTGATTTGCGCCAAGCGGAATACCTGCCCGCGGCGGGCCTGTAGTGGCAACTCCAGCTTGATGTCCAGAGTGGTCCCGGCGAGCTCCAGGTTTTCTAGGCTGAGGCTGGTCCCAAGATCCAGCTCGCGGGCCAGATCTGCCGGAATATACGGGTTGATGGTCAACGTACCGGCAGCGAGCTGGGCGCCAAATAGCTGACCGATCACCAAATCGCCATAGGCGGCGACTGACCAAAGCTGGCGTTCCGAGTTCACCACAGGGCCGGATAAAGCGCCATCGTCGACATGGGCTTTTTGGCTGAGCCATTCCAGATTTTCCATATTCGACTGATTCAGCACAGCACCCTGATAGAGTGACACGGCGATTTTGTGAAACAGTTCAGCCTGATTTTGTTGCCGGGCCGCCCGCAGTTGATATGCGCTGACAAAAGGCCAGATCGCGCGGTTATGGTAGATCGGCACGTCCGGCAGGGCTGGGAAAATCACCGGCGGGCCGGCCTGAGTCAGTGGGTAATTCTGCAAAATTTGGTCGGCTTGCAGCGGTGATGCGACGCCGTGCGTGATGGCCAGCGACAGACCCAGTAAATCGTAATGTTCCACCGGCACTGGGTTATGCGCTTCACCGATATAACGGGCGTATAGCCCACGCTCAGGTAACCAGAACCAGCTGTTAATCGCTTGTTTCAGTGCCTGCGCCCATTGCGCCAGTTCGTTCGCGCGCGCCGGTTCCAGTGTTTTGGTAGCCTCTGCCGCGCGGCTTAAAGCGACATAATGCAGCACGTTGGTGGAGAGCGAAAACGACTCGGCGAGGAACAAAGTATCTTTCGCGGTCCAACTCGGATAACTCTGCTCACGCCAGTCGAGGAAGGACGTTTCGCCGCGGTATAAACCCAGCCGGGCATCAAAAATATAGGCACGGTCCTGCAAAATGGTATTGCGTGCAATGGCATACCAACGCTGCTGCCAGGCTTCACCAGCCGCCAGATTGGACGCGCCTTCCGGGTCTTGTGCCGTCAGCCCGCTGGCGGCCAGCACCCAGACGACGCGGTCAGAACTGACCGGCCAGCTGCCACCGGAGCCGGTGTCTTGCAGCGCAACTTCGGTGTTGCCGACGCCGCGGGCAATCAGTTCAGGCCGCACCACCGAGGTTTTAAACAGCAGGGATGTTTGTGCGCGGATAGGATCCAGTGCGCCGAGGCCTAAATCCAGCGCATAGGATAAATCGCGGGTCCAGACGTAATGCCATTTGGCACCAGTTTCAAAGCAGGGGCAAGGCAGTGCCTGCTGGTCATTAAAACCCCAGTCGGTGATTTCACTGACACTATTCTGCTGGCGTTCCTGTTGGCTTAAAGCAAAAGCGGCATCAAACAAAGGGTTTTTAGTGATGAGCAGCGCGTCGCCTACCGCCGGGCTGATGGTCTTTTCCTTTGGCTCTGTTGCAGGCCCTGTTTTAAGCACGAACTGGCGACTGTGGACGCTGCCGTCATCGTTTTTTTGCGTCAGGGCTTCGACACTGACATTGCCAAATTTACTTTGCAGCTGGCGGCTTTGCAGTTCACCGGCTAGGCGGGGCGTCTGGGGTTGCGTGCCAGCGGCTGGTGCTGGCTGGCTGCTGTCTGACTGCGGTAAATCAGGTTGTGCCAGCGCCGGCTGCGCCATCACCTGCTGTGCCTGAGCTGGGAAGAAAAACAGTGGAGAGAACAATAACGCGGCCGGCAGGGCAACACCGGCATTCAAAAGACGCAAGGTACGGGTAACAGAATTCAGCAACATGGAGAAACCCAATAAAAACCAACAAGAAGATGCCTGAGTGTACTCAATGGGGACGGCTTAGGGTACACCCGGCGCAAGCTTTTTGCTGATACGAGGAGTTCAGTACGCCTGTAGCGATTTTGCCTGTGCTCGATGCCCGTTTTCAGGTCTGGTTCGCAGGTGCCTGCCACTGACCGGATAACACCTGCTCACGCTCGGATTCGGTTAAAATTCCACGTAAACGGGTACGACGGCGATGTTTGCAGGCTTGTGGCTCCGGGCTTAACAAGGCGGCTCTAAATAACTGCGGCTGGTCAATCATCGCAAAGGCACAACTCCAGAACAAATAGGCGCTGTGGCGTAACAACCCTTGTTGCTGCTCCTGTTCCAGCTGTGCCACGACCGGCGGGAGCAACGCCGGGTTGGCGAGAATTTTATCCACCATAGCGCTGTGCAGTTGCAAAATAGTCGCATCGATGCTTTTTTCTTGCGCTCCTTTGGGGCTGTCAGTGCGGTATTGACGCCGGATGTTTGTTGCGCCGTCCTGCAGCGCGCCGCTGCGACGTTTTTGCAGGAACTGGTCAAATCGTTGATATTTATCGGATCCTGTCATCTGGCATCCATCATGTTCTCTGTTAGCTCGGCTGGATTGTACCTGATGAAGTTAGCGGCGGATCAGTGGAAATCACGGCTTGGGCTATGAAAGGAGGGGAGTAGCTGATCCAGGCTTTCCATTTTGCCGACCACCAGATGGCTGACCAGACCTTCGCGTTGCAACACGCCATGTACCAGCCAAAGCCGACTGCTGATGAAGGTTTGTTGCTGCGCAAGCGCCGTCGCCTGCCAGACAATCAGGTTGATTTGACCGGTTTCATCTTCCAGCGTGACAAAAGTGACGCCACCGGCGGTGCCTGGGCTTTGCCGGACTGTGACCAGCCCCATCACCCGCAGTACCTGACCGCTACGGCAGCTCGCCAAATCACAGGCCCGTTGCAGCGATTGTCTGGCAATAACCTGGTGCTGGCGTAACAACGCCACCGGATGCTGTGTCAGACTCAGGCCCAAACTCTGATAATCCTCGCCGAGTTGCTGCCAGGCGTCCGGTGCCGCTAAGGGACAAGGTGTCGTTGCTGGCTCGGTGTGCAAATCCAGCCCTAACTGCTGTAACACTGCAGGCCCGCCGGTCGGCGTCGTTTGTGCTGACTGGCGAAACAGCGGCAGCTCATCCAGCCGGTCTAGTAATTGCCAGCGGCTGGCAAAGCGATGACCGGATAAGGCCTGCAGCGCATCGCTGCTGGCCAGTGCCGCCAACTGGTCCTGCCTTAAACCGCTTTGTTTCAGCTGGCTCAGGCTGATAAAACCATCGGCTGGGCGTTGTTGTAACACCGGTCCTACTACATCCTGCTGCAGCCCTTTGACCTGACGCAGCCCAAGCCGCAGCGCCGGGCCTGTTGGACTTTGTTCTATCTTGTGGTCCCAGTCCGAATGCTGGATGCAGACTGGCAGCACCTGTAAACCATGGCGTTTGCCATCCTGCACCAGCTGGGATGCCGAATAAAATCCCATCGGTAGGCTGTTGAGCAAGGCGGTCAAAAATTCGAGTGGGTAATAACATTTCAGCCAGGCCGAGGCATAAGCCAATAACGCAAAGCTGGCGGAGTGTGATTCAGGAAAGCCATATTCACCAAAGCCACAAATCTGGGCAAAAATCTGTTTCGCGTAAGTCTCGGCATAACCGCGCTGCTGCATACCGTGGATCAGCTTGGCTTCAAACTGCAGCAGTTCGCCGTTTTTCTTCCAGCTGGCCATGGCCCGGCGCAGCTGATCGGCTTCGCCTCCGGAAAAACCGGCGGCAACCATTGCGAGCTTAATCACTTGTTCCTGAAAAATCGGCACGCCCATGGTGCGGCTTAACACGGCCTCGACGGCTGGTGATGGGTAACTGACCGGTTCCAGCCCATCACGGCGGCGCAAAAAGGGGTGCACCATATCGCCCTGAATGGGGCCAGGCCGGACTATGGCGATCTCAATAACCAGATCATAAAAACAGGCTGGCTTCAGCCGCGGCAACATACTCATCTGGGCGCGTGATTCAATCTGAAACACACCCACAGTGTCAGCCTGCTGAATTTGCCGGTACACGGCGGGGTCATCTCCGGTTTGGCTGATCCCAGCCAGCGTCAGTGGCACTTCACGCTCTGCATTGATGAGCGTTAAGGCTATACGCAATGCGGTCAACATGCCAAGTGCCAGAATATCGACCTTCATCAGACCCAGCGTTTCTAAATCGTCTTTATCCCATTGGATCACGGTGCGTTCGGCCATACTGGCGTTTTCCACCGGTACCAGTTCATGCAGCGGACCGGCGGAAATGACAAAACCACCAACATGCTGGGATAAATGCCGCGGTTTTCCGCGGATTTGCTCGACCAGGCTGATCAATTGCTGCGCGGACCGGCTGTGGATGTCCAGCCCATGCTGCGCCAGTTGTTGCCACCAGCTGAGGTCGGGATGGCGCCGGTTCAGCTGTTTCAGCCAGTATTCGAGTTGGGTGATGGCAAAGCCGAGCGCCTTACCGACATCACGGACCGCACTACGCAGCCGGTAACAGATGACGGTAGCCGCTAAAGCCGCGCGTTGCCGGCCATATTTCTGGTAGATGTACTGGATCACTTCTTCGCGGCGCTCATGCTCAAAATCGACATCAATATCCGGCGGTTCATCCCGCTCCCGCGAAATAAACCGCTCGAACAGGACTGATATTTTTCGCGGATCAACCGCGGTAATTTGCAAGCAATAACAGACCACTGAATTGGCCGCAGAGCCACGGCCCTGATACAAAATCTGCTGCTCACGGGCAAAGCGGGCAATATCGGCGATGGTCAGAAAATAATAGGGATAGTCGAGTTCCGCGATGAGCTGCAGCTCATGCTCTATTTGCGCGGAGATCCCGGGAGGGACGCTGTCGCCAAAGCGGAAAGCGCTGCCTTCAGCGACTAACTGACGCAGATACTGCATGGCGGTCTGATCCGGCGGTACCAGTTCGGCCGGGTATTCATAACGCAGGCTATCCAGATTAAATTGGCAGAGTGCGGCGACCCGACAGCTTTGTTCGATTAAATCGGCGTTGAACAACTGCTTTAGCTTGCTGATGGGCCTTAAACTGCGTTCACGGTTCGCTGACAACGCGAGACCAGCATCAGCCACAGACTGCCCGAGCCTAATCGCAGTCATCACATCCAGCAGTGGCTGCTGGGCGGCCTCATGCATCAGCACCGCGCCGACAGCGCACGCTGGCAGATCAAAGCTGAGACTCAGCTGCTGACAATGTTGCTGATAAGCGTAATCGCCGGCATCTAACAGCCGATGCTGCGCCAGATACAGGCGGGGGCCAAATTGTCGTTTCAGCCAGCTGCCCCAGTGCTGGTCGCTGGCGGGGATGGCACTGGGAAGCCACAGCACCAGACAATCCCGGCAGCTTTTTAAATCCCATTCATCCAGCTGGTATTGGCCTTTCACAGCACGTCGTCTGCTGTTGCTGATGATCCGGCACAATTCGGCATAAGCGCGCCGGTCCGGGCAGAGCAGCACCAGTTGTAAGTCGGCGGCAAAACGAAAATAGGCCCCGATGATCAATTTCAGTTTCAGCTGCTGTTGTTTGATCTGGCGATGTGCCCGCACAACGCCCGCGACTGAACATTCATCGGTCAGTGCCAGCGCCTGATAACCGAGTTCGGCAGCGCAGCAAACCAGTTGCTCCGGGCTGGCGGCGGCGCTTAAAAAGGAAAAATGGCTCTGACAGAACAGTTCGGCGTAGTGCATCAGGCAAAGACTCCATGCACAAACCAGTGCTGTTGATCGGTGCGGTAGACCCATAACCAACGGCCGTCGGCACTTTGCGCTGTCAGATAATCACGGGCTTCGTTGTGACCCTGCCACCATTGGCTTTGGATCCGTTCCAGACCCGGCAATAACCGCACCTGCTGTTGCAGCGGCTCTGGTGTGGCGAATAAAAAAGCCGGTCGGTGTGCTGTAGGCTGCTGTGATTGGACGCTGCTGGACAAGGTGGAGTTGTCTGCGCGCGCTTCTGACCCATAAGCCGGGGCTGATTGCTGAACCTGCAACCCTGATGGCAGCAGGTCTGCATTGCCAAGCCGTTGTACTGCGATGCTGCTGCCGGCAACTTCCGGTAAAAAAGCGGGCAGTTGGATGGGTCTGCGCACCTGTTCGGCCCCGAGTTTGGCCTGCAACAAGCCAATAAGCTGCAGTGGGCTGTATTGCCCTTGTTTACCGGCATATAAATCGGCACTGCTCTGGTCGCGGCTGCAATATTGACTGGCGCTCAGGCGTAGCCCCAGCACCGGCGCCGGTAACTTTAAGGCTTCCAGCTTCAGTTGCCACAACTCAAGCCAGCGTTCGGCGCGGGCTTCTGCTTGTGGCGAATGCAGCTTCAGACACAGCGCCGGTGTATCGCGCAGCGTCAGTTCCAGCTGCAGCTGATAACACAGCAGATCGCGCCGTTGTAAGTAATGCTGGAGTCGTTGCAGCAGATGCCGTAACGGGGCCAGTAGTTGCGGATGATGCTCCAGCTGATACAGCAATTCCAGAGTGACACTGAACTGTTCCGGCGGTTGATAATAGCGCAATAGAGGCGGTAACCGGCCTTGCAACTGCTGCAGGTAGCGCGACAGCTCTGCGCCAAAACGTCGGCTCAGTTCGGCCGGCGGCAGCGACAATAAAGGGCCTAGCTGCTGCATCCCCAGCCGCTGTAGTTGCTGTAACAAGGCGGGCGCTAAGTCCAGCAGCGTGACCGGACATTGTTGCAGCGCCAATTGTTGTGCGCTCAGGGATTGGGCAATGTGACCGGGTTGATGCAGGCACAGCAGGCGGGCAGCCTCTGCCGTAACAGCACCGCCATAGTGAAATTGCAACGGATACTTGTGCAGAGACCCGGTCAATTGCGCTAAAAACAGTGGCAAACCGCCATAAAGTTGCAGCATCGGGTCTAACCGTAACCACAGCGCATTGGGTGGGGCCAGTGCCAAATCCGCACAGAGCTGATAACAATCCAGCGCCAGCATGTCCAGCAGCTGTTGCTCTAGCTCAGGCTGCCAGGGCAGTACTTGCAGAGTAGCGCAAAGGGCACAGGCATGCGCCAGAGTCTGGCCCGGTCTGATGCCAAGCTGGCGCGCCGCTGTGTTGGCCTGATGTACCCTCAGCTCCTGACTATGCAACAGCACCAGCGGCTGGGCTTTAGCGTCAGCGGCAGGGGGCTCTTGCTGCGCCGGGCCTGGCTGCAGGTCGAGCTGTAATTGCGGGAAATACAGATAGAGCCATAGCGTGTTCATGAGCCGCTCCTACATCACCATCAAGTGGGCGAGGGCTATCGGAATCATAATGCCACCGCCACAGGGGCTGCTTGCCCCGCGTGATGCCGGTCTTTCTGCCAGATCAGACGCGGCCAGCGCTGACTGAAATTCACCAGTTGCCGGGCGCCGGGCCAGCCGCCGCGACGTTTCAGCACCCGCACTTCCAAACCTTGTGGATCGGCATGCAGCGACAGGCTTAAACCGACCGGTAAACTCAATTGGGTTGGTTCGGCGCTGCGTAGCAAAAATAACTCGGCCTGACCTTCAGCGGCCGCCAGTTGTAAGCGTTTCAGCCGGGCGATGTTCAGAGTCTGCTGCCATAACAACACCGTACTGCAGCACCCACTTTTCAGACATTGCTCTGCGGCCCACAAGGCATCTTGCGCTTTTGCCCTGACTTCAAGCTGTTGCCAGAGCGGCAAGCCCTGACTACTGAGAAAAGGCGCATGTAAGCTGGCCGGTGCATTGATATGAACCAGTAATTTATTGCGTTTGGTCTGGTGCTGCAGATAGGGCAGCAGTAACCGGAATTCACCGATGCCAAAGGCGGTGCGTAGTTCAATCACCTGCTGGGCAGGCCAGCCGCCACCCAGCAACAGATCCAGCTCTTGGTAGCCTGTCGGGCAGCTGATGTGCTGTGCCTGTGGGGTTTGGCTGAGATGCCAGACATGGCCTTGTTGTTTCAGTTCTGACAGCTGCATCACATTACTCAAATACTGTTTATATATACAGTATAAATCTTCTGTTTGCAGCTGCAAGTAGTGGCCGGAAAAAAGCCTGTGGGTCCTGATGAGATTACTCTGTAACCAGAGCTGTCCCAGGTTGTCCACCGCTCGTAAAAATTGTTATAAAAATGAATCTGATAGCTTTGCAAGCCACGCCAATGCTGACAGTCTTTGTTACAGTCAGACGCCGGCTGTTCACAACTATTTGCGACTGATGTGCGACTCTGAATACGGCATCGCAAACAGGAGAGCCATCATGCGTACATTAACCTTCGTTTTTTGTTGTATTTTCAGTACCTCAGT
>Ga0075154_10003242_pt1 | contig 10349 bp, 8 predicted proteins | sample JI71714BDNA_FD_70965 | JGI IMG/M metagenome (GOLD analysis project Ga0075154, IMG submission 70965) | Wastewater effluent complex algal communities from Wisconsin, to seasonally profile nutrient transformation and Carbon sequestration -... | ecosystem: Engineered > WWTP > Effluent > Algae...
GCAGATATCATGTGCGATCTCATTATTTACGAATTAACTACACATTTTTAGCAGAAATTACATCACAATAAAATATGTTGTAAATATTAAAAAGGCTTAATTTTGTGATGATATTAGTCATAGAGTTCGATTATAAGGTTTCTACTTATTTTTAGCATCAAATATTGTGTCCAAGATTGGGTCAGCATATAATTGTAAACAATGTGCAATTATTCTTTTACCGTATAGATTAGCATAATCTGGATTTTTTTTCCAAGATGACGCAATATATATGGAGTCTTCTTTGATTTTATCTTTGGTCAAATAAGCCAAAGAATCTATATTATGCATAATATCTAATCCTGGAAATTCTAGTACGCTAAATTCCCGTTTTAAAAGTGATTGTACTTCAGGTGATTTATTATCAGCTATTTCTAAACACTTCATAAAGGATAAATATCTATACAAACCAATATTATCATATAACTCATTGATCTTATTGTAATCAGGACTGCGATTTGAATTTACAATAGTTGATTCATTTTTAATTGCACTTTTGTTACAACCAACAAAAACTAAAATTAATAAAAGGTAAACTAAATTAATGTTGGACATATGTTGCTAATACTTTTTCTAACAACGATAGTCATTATTGATATATTTTAATACAAGTTATTTACTTTTACGTGATTCCAATTTTTATTCATAAAACAAATATAAGGATAGTTCAATTAAAAAGATAATCCAAAATATTGGAATTAAATCCTTAATGGTTTCCCACGAAATAGACAATAAAAGAACATTTTGCAAAACATTAACTATCAATACATTACAAAATTATTAAAATAATTATTTATATTATTCCTACATTTATATACAAAATAAAATCCAAGGTGTCCACTTCCACCGTATAAGTATTTGTAGTTCGATAAATAATGTGAATGTAATTAATTTAAAAAAATGTAGAAGTTTATCTATACCGTTACGACAAATATATTTACCTTTGGATATCGGTATAATATAATACCCATAAATCAAAACATAGACCATAGAATTACAAACTGTCATATTATCTATAAAACAAGGGGAAGAATCCGGCCTCAAGTTGTTGTATCATCACTATTCTGATGCCATATATGGTATTATCCACCGCATATTAAGAAGGCAAGAAGAATCAGAAGAAGTACTCCAATCTGTTTTCTTAAAAATCTGGAACAACATTGATTCTTATAATGAATCTAAGGCAACGTTATTTACTTGGATGGCACAAATAGCCAGGAATACAGCTATAGATATGAAGCGTTTGAAGTCATTCGAAATGGCATCAAATACATCATCTTTTGACAATACAGAATATGGCATGGCATCAGAGTCATCCGAAAAAAATGTAGATATCAAGGCATTGATAAAAAATATGCCTGAGAAATACAAAATATTATTAGACAAGATGTTTTTGGAAGGTTATACGCAGCAAGAAATATCGGACGAGTTGGAAATTCCACTTGGTACGGTTAAAACAAGGTTGAGAGATGCCATCCAAACATTAAGAGAAACGTTGAAAGACGAAAAACATTTATTATATCTATTATCATTATTGAGTTAAAATTTTGGACATAAAATCATACATATCATCAGGAATTCTAGAGCTTTATGTGCTCGGCCAACTTTCACCCGAAGAGATGAAAGAAGTCGAAATCATGCAAGAAAAGCACATAGAAATCAAAAGAGAAATCTATGAGATCTCTATAGGACTGGAGAAGTATGGTCAACTGTCAGGTATAAAAGCACCTGAATCTGTAGGTACCAAACTATTTGACAACTTACCTAAAAAATCTCCAACAGTACAAAGTACATCTAATAACAACCTTGGAAGTAATCATGGTTTGCCATGGAATCTATGGACAAGTTTGTTTGCATTGATTGGCGTATTGGGCTTTACACTTTATTATCTGCAAGTATCTAAAAACAAAGCTACTATCCAACAATATGAGAATCAAATAAGAATTTGTGACTCGATTACCAATCAGCAAGAACAACAATTTGCATTATGGAATCAAATCAATGATCCGAACAATAAGATCGTAGACATGACACCAACAGCAGGATATGCAGGTATCTCCGTTTATCTTCACCACAATACGGTCAGTAAAAAGAACTTCCTCCAATTGGTAAATCTTCCTGAGATCACCACAGATCAATCATTCCAATTATGGTCACTAAAAGACGGAGCAGATCCTATGCCGCTCAATGTCTTTGCGGATAAAAACACCATTATTCCGGTAGACTTTATAGACCAAACCGCCACCTATGCCATCACTATCGAACCCAAAGGTGGAAGTCAATCTCCTTCTTTGGATAAGTTGATCGGTACGATGGGCGTTCTTTAATGATTTTATTTGATCGAGGCAAATGATGTCACACAAAGAACCCATCATTCAAGGAAAATTCACTATGCAAAAGATGCCCATGAAAGGAGGGTGGACATATGTGCTACTTCCTCCAAAACATCACAAAACAGGATTGCCATTCGGTTGGTTTGTGGTTAAAGGAAGCATTGATAATGTTGAATTAAATCAATATAAACTTTGGCCTACCGCAGACAATAAATTGTTTTTACCCATCAATGCTCAAATCCGTAAAAAAATCAAAAAGGGTGAAGGAGATTCTGTCGAAATCGACCTATATGAAGATCAAAGTGAAGTGATGATTCCAGATGATTTTTTACTATGTCTTGATGAAAGCCCACTAGCAAAACATCATTTTGAAAAGATGTCATCTACCAGTCAAAAACAATACATAGATTACGTTTTTAGCGCCAAAAGCATGAAAACTAAAGCCAATAGACTGACCAAAACTATACAAAAATTGGAGAAAGGACTGAAATACCACGAAAAAGATGAAACCCTTTAGTGAATGGAATTATTACATTCCTCAAAAAATCACCATAAGTCAATTAAAGTAGTGTTTTAAATACATATGGTTGAATTGAAGTCCAAAGAATAATTTTAAGATTATGTCGATAATTCAATACATTTGCATCACAGATTAATCAACCTCATCATGCAAAAGTATATATTCCTCTATTTCCTGATCCTAGTCCAACTTTCATGTACCCAAAAGGAAAATAAAATTTTATTATTTACCAAAACCCAAGGCTTCAAACATGCCTCTATAGCTGCAGGAGTACAAGCTATATATAAAATGGGACAAGAAAACGGAATGGAAGTAGATACGACCTCCGATGCCCGCAAATTTACAGAAGAAAATCTAAAACAATATAGCACTTTAGTCTTTCTGCACACTACAGGTGACTTATTTGATGCTGCACAGAAAAATGCCTTGCAACGATATATCCAAGCCGGTGGTGGTTGGGTGGGTATTCATGCAGCATGTGACGCCGAATATCACTGGCCATGGTACAACAAAATGGCCGGAGCCTACTTTATGAGTCATCCACACCCACAGCAGGCAAAACTCAAAGTAATAGACCAAAATCATCCTAGTACCCAACATTTAGATAAAGAATGGGTTCGCTTTGATGAATGGTATGATTTTAAGTCTCTCCATCCGGAAGTCAAAGTACTGCTCGAAATAGATGAATCGTCTTATGAAGGTGGCAAAAACAGCCCAAAACATCCTATGGCTTGGTACCACGACTATGATGGTGGCCAAGCATGGTACACAGGATTGGGACACACCGAAGAATCCTTTCAAGAAGAAGCCGTTTTAAAACACATTTGGGGTGGCATCCAATGGAGCATGGGCAATAATGTAAGAGATTATAAAAAAGCTAAAACTCCTTTGCGACCTGAAGACAACCGCTTTACCTTAGAACGATTGGTCAAAGGACAACTATACGAACCGACAGAAATGACCATTTTGCCCAATAAAGATGTTTTGATAGCCCAAAGAAGAGGAGAACTCATGCTGTACAGCGAATCCCAAAAGAAGCTTAGAGAAGTGGCCAAACTAGATGTGTATCACACCACCAGTAAAAAAGATGTCAATGCCGAAGAAGGATTGATGGGTTTGCAAAAAGATCCTGATTTTGCCCAAAACAATTATATCTATCTTTTTTATGCCGCCATAGACAGTCCCGTAAATCGCTTGTCTAGATTTGTATTCAAAGACGATTCACTACATATTAAATCCGAAATGGTGGTCATAGAAGTAGCTTCACAAAGAGACATTTGCTGCCACACCGGTGGTTCTATAGCTTTTTCTGGTGATGGCAAATATTTGTTTCTCAGCACAGGGGATAATGCTACGCCTTTTGATGTTCCTGACGAAAAATATGTCAATAAAGGATATGCACCCCAAGACGAAAGACCTGGATATGAACAATATGACGCCAAAAGAACTTCTGCCAATACCAATGATCTACGCGGTAAAATCATCAGACTAAAAAGGAATGAAGATGCCACATTTACCATCCCTGAAGATAATTTGTTTAAACCCGGTACACCCAAAGCAAGACCAGAGATCTATGTCATGGGCAATAGAAATCCATACAGAATATCCGTAGATAAAAAGAATGGCTACTTGTATTGGGGAGAAGTGGGACCTGACGCAGGAACAAATAACGAAACGCGCGGGCCAAGAGGTTATGATGAAATCAATCAGGCCAAAGCACCTGGAAATTTTGGTTGGCCTCTTTTTGTGGGCAATAATTTTGCATATCATCGATACAACTACAACACCGGTCAATCAGGTGAAAAATACAATCCTGAAAAACCAATCAACGACTCTAAAAACAATACCGGCCTGACAGAACTTCCACCTGCAATGGCTGCCATGATCTATTATCCTTATGATAAATCAGATGAATTTCCCATGTTGGAAAGTGGTGGTCGCAATGCTATGGCAGGACCTGTATATTATGAAGATCTTTACGAAAGTAAAACAAAGATACCTGCATACTATCATGGAAAATTACTTATTTATGATTGGATCAGAAACTGGATCAAATGGGTACACGTAGATTCTGATCATTATATCGAACCCTTTTTAGAAGAATATCAATTCTCCAACATCATAGATATGGAAATTAGTGACGATGGGCAGATTTATATCTTGGAGTACGGCAAAGGTTGGTTTTCAAAGAATAGTGATTCCGGCTTATCGAGAGTCAATTATGCTCCAGACAATCGAGTTCCCAGAATCAAAGAAATTAAAGTAGATAAAGAAGCCGATGTATTACCTCATACCTTTGTAGCAACGGTCACAGCATTTGACTATGATCAGGATCAACTAACATATACTTGGTATCTCAATGGAGAAAAATTTGAAACCCAAGATGCTACTTTTTCTAAAACTATAGATAAAATCTCTCAATCTATCTTAAAATGTGAAGTCTCAGATCCTAGTGGAAATAGGGTAACCTCAGAAACGATAGTGTTAAATTCTGGAAATGCAGCCCCGGAAATTGACATCACCATCGATGGTAATCAAACATTCTATTTTGACAAACCTATTGCATATGCAGTGAAAATCAAAGATGATCAGGACATCATCCAAGCCAATAGTTTGATATCTAAAGAAATGAACAGCCCTTGGGACCAGGTAGGCCATGTAAATTTGGTCAATGGTGCTATCGGAGAAAACCTAATCGCGGCTTCAGATTGCCAATCTTGTCATAAAAAAGATACCGTATCCATAGGTCCATCATACATAGCCATTGCAAAAAGGTATCAAAATGACAAAATAGCTAAATCCTTTTTATCTGAAAAGATCAGGTTGGGTGGGTCTGGCAATTGGGGCGAAGGCGCTATGGCTGCACATCCAACCATCACCGAGCAAGATGCCAACTTAATCGTGGATTGGATACTAAGTCTTGTAAAATCAACAACGGCTCAGAAGAGTTTACCCTTCACAGGCCGCTTGAACATAAAACCGGACCCAAAAGAAAATTATAAAACCATGATGTTTTTAAAAGCAACCTACACCGATGCTCCCAAAAACAATTCAAAACCCATTACTGCATCCAAAGTATTTAAACTGCAATACCCTGAAATAGAAGCTAATCGCCTTCCCATGAAAGATGGTTTTGAAAAATTGACCGGTACATCCAAAGAATACCGTAAAATACCCGCCAATGGTGGAAAGATGGATTTAGAAAATATAGACTTATACTCGATTAGTCAACTAGCATTGTATATTGAAGGAAAAAAGGCAAATCCCGATATTCTCTTTGAAGTACAACTGATAGAAAAGCAAAGCAAAAAAGTAGTAGGAAAAGGCACTATAAATACTTTAGGTAAAAACATAGTAAATATCTCTCCATCCCAAAAGGGACCAAAAGATTATCTATTAGAAGTGAAACCCAAAGGAAATTGGGAGCCTGATTTATTATTGGAAAAATTGGTATTTATGGAGTAAAGGTGAAGTAAATCAAAATCGAACCATTAATCTTCAAACTAAAAAAGCCCAAACCACTGACACCAATCAGCAATTCGGGCTTTTATATTTTTGATAAAAATTACGACTCTACCTTACACTTCCTCACCACTAAATACTGCCTTAAGATATGATCTATTCATGAAGGCGATATTCTCTAGTTTGATTTCTTTTGGACATTCTGCCTCACATGCACCTATGTTGCTACACATACCAAAACCTTCCTTATCCATTTGTGCTACCATAGCTTGGGCGCGCTTGTTGGACTCGACTTCTCCTTGCGGCAAGTGACCTAAGTGTGCTATTTTTGCTGAAGTAAATAACATGGCTGAGCCATTAGGGCATGCTGCTACACAAGCTCCACAGCCGATACAAGCTGCTGCTTCAAAAGACTGTCCTGCCCTACCCTTTTCTATCGGAATGGCATTACCATCCGGTGCTTGACCGGCATTGACAGAAATATACCCGCCCGCTTGTATGATGCGATCAAAAGCTGATCTATCCACTGCTAAATCCTTCAAAACAGGGAATGCACTGGCTCTGTAAGGTTCAACCACTATGATATCCCCATCTTTAAACTTTCTCATGTGCAACTGACAAGTGGTAGTGCCAGAACTAGGTCCATGCGGCTGGCCATTGATCACCATGCTACACGTACCGCATATACCTTCGCGACAATCGTGTTCGAAAACTACAGGCTCCTTTTGCTTACTGACCAGATTTTCATTGAGTACATCCAGCATCTCCAGGAAGGACATGTGCTCATTGGCTACAACATCGTACGTTTCAAAACTTCCTGATGTCTTACTATTTTTCTGTCTCCAGACTTTTAATTTTAAATTCATCTCTGCGCTCATAATGGATATTTTTATCAGGATTATTTATAACTTCTTGTTTTCAATTCTACATTTTCAAATACCAAAGGCTCTTTGTGTAACACTGGATTATGGTCGTCCCATTCCCAAGCTGCTACATAGGCAAACTCATCATCTTTACGCATCGCTTCACCATCTTCGGTAACGGATTCTTCGCGGAAGTGTCCACCACAAGACTCATTTCTGTTGAGTGCATCTACCATCATCAGTTCTCCGTGTTCCATCAAATCTGCTACTCTGATGGCTTTTTCCAATTCTGGATTATATTCTTCATTGGTTCCAGGCACAAATACGTCACTATAAAACTCCGCTCTTAGCTCACGAATCATTTGACGGCCCTTGATCAGACCCGCTTCATTACGCGCCATACCACAATATTCCCAAACTATTTTACCCAACCTTCTATGGAAACTTTCCACGGACTGCTTACCTTTAATTCCCAACAATTTATCGATTAGTGCTTTAGTTGCTTTTTCAGCTTCCAAAAACTCTGGTAAATCATTCTTAATTTTTGGTGTGGATATCTCATTAGCTAAGAAAGTACCGATAGTATAAGGGATTACAAAGTATCCATCAGCCAAACCTTGCATCAAAGCCGAAGCACCTAATCTATTGGCACCGTGATCAGAGAAATTACACTCACCCAAAGCAAATAAACCGGGTACATTGGTCTCCAGGTTATAATCCACCCAAATACCACCCATAGTATAATGGACAGCCGGGTAAATTTTCATGGGTTCTTTATACGGATTTTCTCCTGTGATCTTTTCGTACATTTCGAAAAGGTTACCATATTTAGCAGATACTACTTGCTCACCCAATGCAATAATCTGTGCATCAGAAAGTCCAGTCAATCCTTTTTTATTGGCTTCAGTCTTACCATATCTAAATATAGCATCTGAGAAGTCAAGAAAAACAGCCAAACCTGTCGGGCTAACACCGTGTCCTTTATCACATTCTACCTTAGCTGCTCTTGACGCCACATCACGAGGCACCAAATTACCAAAGGCAGGATATCTTCTCTCTAAGAAATAATCTCTATCTTCTTCTTTAATATTGACACCTTTAAGTTTACCTTTTTGAATCGCCTCAGCATCTTCTTTCTTTTTGGGTACCCAAACACGTCCATCATTACGAAGGGACTCAGACATTAAGGTAAGTTTAGACTGATATTCTCCTGATACTGGAATACAAGTGGGATGTATTTGTGTAAAACAAGGATTGGCCATGAGCGCACCTTTTTTGACAGACTTCCAAGCCGCAGTAACGTTGCACATCATCGCATTAGTAGACAGATAAAATACATTTCCGTAACCACCTGTAGCCAACACAACTGCATGTGCTGCATGCCTTTCCAACTCACCAGTCAAAAGATTTCTAGCAATAATACCTCTTGCTTTACCATCTACTTTTACCAAATCTAGCATTTCATGTCGATTGTACATTTGTACAGTTCCCAAAGCTATTTGGCGTGAAAGTGATTGATATGCACCAATCAACAACTGTTGACCTGTTTGGCCTCTAGCATAGAAAGTACGGGAGACTTGCACACCTCCGAAAGATCTGTTTTCAAGCAATCCACCATATTCACGAGCGAAGGGTACTCCTTGCGCCACACATTGGTCGATGATGTCAACACTACATTCAGCAAGTCTATGTACATTGGCTTCCCGTGCACGATAGTCACCACCTTTGATGGTATCGTAAAACAGTCTGAAGATGCTATCACCATCATTGGCATAATTTTTTGCTGCATTGATACCTCCTTGAGCGGCAATACTGTGTGCTCTACGTGGACTGTCATGGAAGGTAAAACATTTTACTGCATATCCAAGCTCTCCCAATGATGAAGCTGCGGCAGCACCTGCAAGTCCGGTACCTACCACGATAATTTCAAGCTTTCTTTTATTATTTGGAGCTACTATCGGCATAGTGGATTTGTACTTTGTCCACTTTTCTGCCAATGGCCCCGCTGGTATTTTTGAATTTAAACTCATTTTATTTGATTTTAGTAACCAACTATTTGTGATTATTAAATAATGTTGTTTTAATAACAGATTACATCGATTTGAAGAAAAAATACCAAATCGGAATAATTGCGAATCCCAATGGAATCAAAATTGCGTAAGCTTGACCTACAGATTTGATTAATGGGGTGTACTTTTTATGGTTAAGTCCCAAAGTCTGGAATGCACTTTGAAATCCATGCCATAAGTGAAATGACAAAACCAACAAGCCTACTAAGTACACTATTACAATCCACAACTGACTGAATGCAGTAGAAACTCGGGTATACAGATCTTTTACTTCAGGAAACCCTTCATAACTCACCATAGCTAATTCGTCGGTAAACTTCATCTTAAACCAAAAGTCACCCATATGTATGAGTATAAAAGCAAGAATCAAAGTCCCCAAAAGTGCCATATTCTTGGAAGCCCAAGTGGTTTTGTTGGAATTAGGTACGGCATATTTCTGCCCCTTGGCTTGCCTGTTGTACAAAGCGATCGATATACCAACGAAAGCATGGAGTACTATAAAAAAATAATTGCCATAAGCCACAATTTTGATCAACGGATTGTGTGTCATCATGTAGGCATAGGTATTGAATGCTTCACCGCCGTCATCTTTGAGCAACTGAAGGTTGCCGATGAGATGGACTACGAGAAACAAAATCAGAAAAAGCCCGGTCAGGCTCATCAGTAGTTTTTTACCAATACTGGAACTAAAAAAGGTAACTATCCACTTCATTTGGTCATTTTTTGATATATTGCACAAAACTAAGGATAGTAACACATTTACTAAAATTATGCTTTTACAAAATTCTTATTTAGAATACTTCTTAATTATTTTAATACTTATAATGTTAAGTTATTTTATAATTTTGTGAATCTAAAGTTTAAATACGACCATGTTTAGCAAAAAAGAAGTAGCCAGAAAAGAAAAATACAAAACCATCTGTGGTGCTCTAGAATTAAAATTTCTGGACACTGACGAATTTGGTACTAAGGCTTATCTGAAAAGTTTCAAACTTTTTAAACATGGCCATGGGAAAATCAGAAATTTGAGTCAAAAAAAATCGCACAGTCTTGATGAAGAGAT
>Ga0075154_10003243_pt1 | contig 10347 bp, 8 predicted proteins | sample JI71714BDNA_FD_70965 | JGI IMG/M metagenome (GOLD analysis project Ga0075154, IMG submission 70965) | Wastewater effluent complex algal communities from Wisconsin, to seasonally profile nutrient transformation and Carbon sequestration -... | ecosystem: Engineered > WWTP > Effluent > Algae...
AGGAAAAACATTGCTGGCTAATTTATGGGCCAAAAAAACCAATGCTTTGTTTATAAAAAAAAATCATAAACTTACGGCAAGTATTTTGAATCATCATCAAACTTTTATAATTGATGGATTAGACTCAAGTTGGTGTGAAGAGAGCGTGTTGCATCATTTTAATCTTTTGCATGAGCATGGAAAATATCTGCTCATTACTTCATCTGGAGTATCAAATATAAAACTTCCAGATCTTTCTTCCAGACTCAATTCTGTAAATAAAGTCGATATTTTAATGCCAGATGATGACTTGGTAAGAATAATAATTTTCAAACAATTTTCAGATTTTTCAATTACAGTCAGTGAAGAAGTTATCAACTATCTGATAAAAATTTTACCAAGAGAAATTCCGAAGATTTTATTGTCAATAAAACAACTCAATCAAATTTCTCTAGAGCAAAAAAGAAAAATCACCATACCTTTCATTAAACAGATTTTACCTGCCATTATATAGCTAATCCGTTTTCTTCTTTAGACTTACTTGAGTAACCTTTTGAAATCTTAGCCGTTACGTAAGAGAGGCATTGCTTCGTGTGGCTAAAAAGAAAAGAGTAGTTGTGAACTATAAAAAGTAGTATAAAGGTAAATAAGTTAAAAAAGCCTATAGATGAAAAATGCTAGCGGCGTTCTCGTTTCTTATAGGGAGTGTTGTTAACAGTGCCTAATAATTATAATTACTGATAAATGATGATAAAAATTGGTATACATGGAGCTTTGGGTAAGATGGGGCTATCCGTTTTAAAGGCAATAGCAAAGAAGCAAGATAGGTTTTCTGTAGCTGCAGAATTTGCTAGAAACAGCAATATTAGTTTGCAAGATTTTTGTGAATTATCTGATGTGATAATTGATTTTTCAGCGCCGCAAGCTACCCAAGATTTAGTTGTTGCGGCCATTAGTGCTGGTAAAAAAATTGTGATAGGTACTACCGGCTTATCTAAAAACCAGATGCAGATAATTGTTGATGCCTCCAAATATATCCCGATAATTTACACTCCAAATACGAGCGTTAGTGCGAATTTATTAATAAAAATGGCTGGTCAATTGGCAAAAATTTTGCCAAATTATGATGCAGAAATTGTTGAGCTTCATCATAGGTCTAAAAAAGATTCTCCGTCTGGTACTGCGATTGCTATTGGTAAGTCTATTGCAGAGGCAAGGGGGCATTTGTTTGAAAAAAAAGTGGTTTTGAGTAGGGCAGAGGGCCAACAGAGGTTAGATGGCGAGATAGGTATTGCATCATTAAGATGCGGGAGTGTTTGCGGCGAACATGAAGTGCTGTTTGTAAATGAAAATGAGGTTATTACCATAGGAGCAAAAAATCTGAATAGAGATGTGTTTGCAGATGGAGCTCTTATTGCTGCTTCATGGCTTAGCGACAAGCAACCTGGTTTGTATTCGATGCAGGATGTGCTAGATTTATGAAAAATATGTTTATTATAAAATTACTATAGTATGTTTCCAGTAGCAAAAGATGCAAATGAAGTTTTGGTTATTTTAAAAGACATACCTAAGGATTCCATTATTTTTATCGATATTGATGATACAATTATCACTCCGGTTTCTAAAGCATTTAGAAAGGCGCCTTATAAGGAGCTTATTGATGATATTAAAAATAATAAGAATCAATACCAAAACTATGAAGAAATAGTCAGCAACTGGAGGTTGCAACGTAAAATAATGTTGATGGATTCAAATTGGCCTAATGTCTTAATAGAGCTAAAGAATCGTTATAAAACATATGGTCTGACTAAAATGGACACAGGAAAATTTGGTAATATTGAATCTATGGAAAAATGGCGTTACCGCGAGCTGAATTCTTTGGGAATTAAATTTTCTGATGAGGAGGATGGATGGCAATCTGCTGAAGTTCTTCCAAATTACTCGCAAGCTGTTTTTTATAAGGGGATATTTAGTACGGGTCCAAATTCTAAAAGTCAGGCGATTTCGTATTATCTCAAATATCTTAAAGCTGATGCGTTTGTAATGATAGATGATAGGAAAGAAAATTTAGAAGATATCAAGCAATTTTGTCAGAAAAAATCTATAAAGTTTGTTGGTATATTATTTAGTGGGATGGAGAAATTTAATGATACTCCTAATGAGGCTGTTTTCTTCATACAAAAAAAATATCTCATCGAGCATGCGAAATGGCTCGAGGATGAAGAGGCTGAGAAATTAAATTTATAGATAGCCACATTTATTAATTAGTGTTATAATATGTGGTATAATAGTTTGCAAGTCAGTTATACCATATAGTCATACAAATGGCAGTGTTCAGTTTAGTTTTTTTGAAGGTGCTATCTTCACTTTTTAGTGTTGGGATAGGGTATTTGGCTGGTCGGTTTTCTAATGTTGAGAAATCTAGTATCGCATCGTTGCTGTTTTATTTTGTTGCTCCTATCGTATTTTTTGCCATTCCAACTAGTGCAAAACTAACCTTAAACTCTCTGGTTATTACGGGAATAACTTTTGTGATATGTACTATCTTAGGTTTTTTTAGTTATTGGTTATATGGTAAAATTTGGCAAGATTCTCACAGAAATATTTTAGCTTTTTCCGCTGGCACTGGTAATACAGGTTATGTAGTTTTGCCTATAGCAACTGCTATATTTAACGATAGTACTCTTAGCATATATGTGCTTGGTTTAATTGGTATTGCAATTTATGATGCTTCCATCGGGTGCTATTTTTGCGCCAGGAGTGTTAGTACTTTCAAACAAAGTATGTTGAAAGTAATTAAGTTACCATTGTTAAATTCATTCTTTCTTGGTTGTTTACTTAGTTTATTTGGCTTTCAATTGCCTCATTTCTTTTCAGAATTCGTAGCTAACATGAAAGGTTCTTATTCGATTCTTGGTATGGTGATGATAGGGCTTGCGTTATCTGAAATTAAGGAATTTAGGCTAGATTTTAAATTTACAGCGGCTGCTTTTGCTAGCAAATTTTTGTTTTATCCGATTGCATTTAATATCTATATACTAATAGATAGATTTATTTTAGGTTGGTACAATAACGAATACTATAACGCTTTGCAGCTTCTTTCTATGGCTCCGATTGCTACTAACACAATTGTTCTTGCGTCACTTTATAAAATTTATCCAGAAAAAGTAGCTACTGTAGTATTGCTTTCTTTGATCTTTGTTTTAATATATATGCCAATTATGGCATTTTTGTTATTGCAAGATATCACCGTTGCCATTTAAAAACTTCTATGTATAAAAATTTAAGTGAAAAATAATGACTAAGACAAAAACTTTAATTATAGGATCAGGTCCTGCTGGTCTTACTGCTGCTATTTATGCTGCAAGATCAGCCCTTGAGCCAATTTTAATTTGTGGAATGCAACCGGGGGGTCAGTTAACTATTACTACTGATGTAGAAAATTATCCAGGCTTTGCAAAAGCAATTTCTGGGCCCTGGTTAATGCAAGAAATGGAAGCGCAAGCAAAAAACGTTGGAGCTAGTATAATTTACGACTATGTGCAAAAAGTGGATTTTACTGCAAAACCATTCAAGGTTAGCGCTTCATCTGGTGATGTCTATTTGGCAGATTCTGTAATAATTTCCACCGGTGCTCAAGCTAGATGGCTTGGGCTACCATCTGAAAAAGAATTTCAAGGCTTTGGAGTATCTGGTTGCGCTACTTGCGATGGCTTCTTTTTTAAAGGGCAAGAAGTTGTAGTGGTTGGCGGAGGAAATACGGCAGTTGAAGAGGCTTTGTATCTTACCAACCATGCTAGTAAGGTTTATTTAGTGCATAGGAGAGGGGAATTACGAGCTGAAAAAATTATGCAAAATCGTTTGTTTGAGAACCCTAAAATAGTTCCTATATGGAATCATGTGGTAAAAGAGATTGTTGGGGTGCAAAACCCAAAAGCTGTAACTGGAGTTTTGTTACAAAATGTAAATTCTGAAGAAGTTCAAAAAATAGCTTGTGAGGGGGTTTTTGTAGCTATTGGTCATAAACCTAATACCGATATTTTCAAGGGAATGATTGAGATGGATCAAGAAGGTTATATCATTACTTCACCTGGTTCGACAAGAACGAATATAGATGGAGTCTTTGCTGCAGGTGATGTTCAGGACAAAATATACCGTCAAGCGGTTACAGCAGCTGGAAGTGGCTGTATGGCAGCGATAGATGCCGATAAATATTTAAGGGGTTTATAATTTTGCATGAGTAAAAAAGCGCAAATTGAAGATAGGCAAGTTGTAAATAAAGCAATAGAAAGATCTGTGCCTGCTAATATCAAAGCGGAACAGATGTTGCTCGGGGCAATTTTGATTAGTCCTTCTTTGATTGAGCAGGTTAATGAATTTTTAAAAGCTGAGCATTTTTTTGAAGTGTTTCATCGGAAAATTTATAAAGCTATAAATGACTTAGTTGAAAAAGACCTTACTCCTTCGATAATCGCTTTGAAGTCAATGCTTGATAGGGAACCACTATTTCAGGAATTAAACGGTGATGAGTACCTAATTAAAATAACTACTATGGCGATGGTTGTTATTAATCCTTACGACTATGGTAAGATAATATTCGACCTAGCAGTTAGGCGTAGTTTAATTGAAATCGGTGAGGATGTAGTTAATACTGCTTATGATTCCACTCTTGCTTTTAGTGGCCTAGAGCAGCTTGAGCAGGCAGAAGTTAAGTTATATACCTTAGCTAGTGAGGGTCTTAATGAAAAGGGCTTTACTGACATTGGAGAGCATGTATCTTCTTCTTTGGACACTATTAACAGAGCGATGAAAAGCGCTGATAAAATTACTGGTATATCTACGGGGCTTATTGATCTTGATAAAAAACTTTCAGGGTTTCATAATTCAGATTTGGTTATTATTGCTGGTAGGCCCGGGATGGGTAAAACGGCTTTTGCTATAAATTTTGCTTTTAATGCTTGTAAGTTTCTTTCAACAAAAGCAGAAAATGGTGATCAAAAACTATCGGTAGGTTTTTTTTCCTTAGAGATGTCATCAGAGCAGATAGCGACTCGTCTTCTTTCGATGATAACCAAGATAGATTCTACTAATCTTAGAACGGGCGGGGTTAGAGAGGAGGAGTATAATAATCTTCGAAAGGCTGCAGAAGATTTAGCTGCAATGCCTTTTTTTATTGATGATACACCAGCTTTAACTATTGCAGCTATTAGAACTAGAGCTAGAAAATTAAAACGTAAACATAATTTGGGAATTATTTTTATCGATTATTTACAGTTAATACGTGGATCGAGCAAATCTGAGAGTAGGGTGCTAGAGATTACGGAAATTACTCAAGGACTAAAAGCCTTAGCAAAAGAATTAAAAATTCCTGTTATAGCCTTAGCTCAGCTTTCAAGGGCTGTGGAGCAAAGGCATGATAAAAAACCTTTATTATCGGACTTGCGTGAATCTGGTTCCATAGAACAAGATGCTGACGTAGTAATGTTCCTTTATCGGGAAGAGTATTATTTGAAAACTCAAGAGGTAAAGGAAACTCGAGATTCTACTAAGTATAACGAGTGGATAAAGGCGCTTGAGAAAGTGGTAGGTAGTACTGAGGTTATAATTGCTAAGCATCGTAATGGTGCGGTTGGAAGTGTGGTAGTTCAGTATTCCGATCAATTTTCATCAATAGGAAATTTTGTTAAACCTAGCAAAGTGGCGCATTTGAATGAAACGGCATGAATTATAATTCTATTTTTGGCTTATCTGGGCCGGTGATGACTTTAGAGGAGAGGGGCTTTTTTTTAGAAGCTAAACCTTTGGGATTCATTTTATTTAGCAGAAATATTGACTCTGCAGATCAGTTAAAAGCTCTTACTAGTTCTTTAAAAGCGCTATTTCCAGAACGATTAGTGCCTATATTTATTGATCAAGAAGGCGGAAGGGTTGCAAGAATTAAGCCACCTATTGGCAGGAGATTATATCCAACTGCTAAAAGTTTTGCAGATCTTTATCTGGTGGATAAGGAAAGAGCTAAATTGGAGGTTAGAGAAAATTATCGTCAATTAATATCTGAGCTTAAGGAGTTTGGTATTGACTCAGCATGTGCTCCAGTTTGTGATATCCATCACCAAGGTGCTGATCCTATAATAGGCGACCGTAGTTTTGGTAATAATGCAGAGCAAGTTGTTGATTTATGCAAGGAAGTAATAAAGCTCACTAATGAGAAACAAGCTTTGCCTTTTATCAAGCATATACCAGGGCATGGTAGAGCAAGTGTTGATAGTCACCTTGACCTACCTATTGTAGATACGAGTTTAGAAGTTTTAGAATCGACTGATTTCAAAGTATTTAGGGATTTAGCAGATCAAGATGTTTGGGCAATGACTGCTCATATAGTATATAGCGCGATTGACCCAGTAAAACCTGCTACATTATCTTTGAAAGTCATAACTTATATCAGAGAGCAAATAGGGTTTAAGGGTATTTTAGTTACTGATGATTTGAACATGTATGCTTTACACGGAAATATAGGTAAGCAGAAAATGCTCATCGATAAATTAATAAATTTATTATCTAAATATGATAGTAATAATACTAATCTTGAAGTATTAAAGCCATATAATGAGGATTTTATCAAACTATTTAACACTGATGTTAGCGGAAAAAATAATCAACAACTGCTTGATTATTGTTTAAAGAAACAAAAAGAAATCAAACCATTATTTTGTAAAAATCTTGCCAAAGTGGCAAGTGAGGCGATAAGTGCTGGTTGTGATATATTGCTGCATTGCAGTGGCGATCTGGAAGAGATGCAAGCTATTTTTGCCGTGGCAAATTTAGTTGAAGATGGGATGATTAATTTAAAAAATTAGTAGTAATAAAAAAATTAATGACAGAACATGAAGTTTATTGGTTGCTTTTTACTGACGTGTTGGTGAGTAATTTTGCAATTAGCACCAACTCTGAAATAGTATTAGACACGTTGCAAATATTTGGTGGCCATGATCAGAAGGTTATTTTTTTGGTCACTCTTAGTGCTTATATGTGCTCTGTTTGTGTAAATCATCTTTTTGGAAGAGTATGTTATAAAATACTTGCGCCTATGAATGAGAGCCGGGTTGAGTTTGATCGTAAGATTTTAGTTGTTAATAAATTTTTACCATTGATATTAATGATTAGTCCTCTGCCATTTTTTGGTAAATTTATAATATTACTTTCTGGGTTTTGTAGAGCAAAATTTAAAATAGTGTTTATTATAGCTTTGCTTGCAAAATGTTGTTACTATTTATATTCATATGCCAATATACCGCTCTTTTAAAAAAGAAACTTATATTCAAGAAGTTACAAATTTTCTGCTGACTAATTTTACTGAAAATTTATACTCTACGAAAATAATATTACCAAACGGATATCTTTGTAGTTATTTACAAAAAACTATAATAAATCAAGTTGGCACAACCATACTGCCTAAAATCATTCCTGTTAATGATATCAGTACCGAAAAAGAAGAAGTTTTTAAAATCCCTTCACAAGAAATTGGCAAAATTACTAATTTAGAGGAAAAAATGATCTTAGCTGAGATCATTAACTCTTACGACGCTTTAGGATATAATCTATCTCAAAGCTTGGTTTTAGCGCCTTCGCTTGCAAAATTATTTTTTGAATTGGAAATAAATGATATAGATTTCACTCTTTTAAAAGAGCTACCAATCATAGAGCAGGCGGAACATTGGCACACTATATATAATTTTTTAGAATTTTCATATTCTAATTGGCAACAAAAAATTGCTTGTTTAAAAAAACTCAGCTCTGCGAATCACCAAAAATTAATGTTTTCGTTGGAATTGGATCGTATAAAAAATGGCAATGACTTTGTAAATAATCATATAGTTATTGCTGGTGTTATAGGGAATAATAAAATTATTAAAGATTTTATTGCTGAAATATCTAAATTAGAGAACGGTCACGTTATTTTACCCCCGCTACCTTCAGAGTTTGTAAATAATTGGCATAAAGAGGAGCATTTACAGCCTGAAGATCCGTTATATAACATCAGTAAGCTATTAATGTTGATAACGGAGCTGCTGGGCGGGACGGCTGATAGTTCAAATTTAGCCAATATTGGTTTGCCATTAAGATCATTAACAACAGAAGAAAGATACTCAGAAGAAACGGGAACAGTTTTGGATAATTTGCTGATCAAAACTAGCAATGATTGTACTAACAATTCTTTTTACGAGGATAACATAGAATATTCTGAATTTAATAATATCTTTCTTGAGGGAGAGTATGTTGCATCAAAATGTAGGGATCTTTTACTAGCAAATCCTAATGCTGCAATTGCAATATTAATAACAGATCGTTCAACAAAAGATTATTTTATTTCTAAGTTGATAAAATATAATCTAAATTTTTCCGATCAAATAGGTCAGAATATCCTTGCCCTACACACAACAACTTTTATTTTGGAAGTAGCAAAGAGTATCTGTCAGAATTTTAGTATCAAGAATTTTCTTAATTTAATTTTGCACCCTATAATAATCTCTGATCAAACCAGAAACTTGAAAAAAATTATTGCTAAGGAGAATAGATTTGCTGAAAATATTGCCGATATAGTACTGATTATTAAACAAAATTATAATAGTGATGATGCTGAAAACCTTATAGAGATTTGTAATTTTATAAATCAAGGGATTCAAAAGTGCAACTTTAGTATCATACTCAAAAAAGTTTTAACAATTTCAGAGCAAATATGGAGTAAATTTGGTGCTAATAACTACAGCCAGGATGTACTTAAAACCTTGGCAGAGATAGTAAAAAACAACTGGAAAATCAGATTGGTTAATGTTGAAGATTTTCCGATCCTTTTGAAGGAACTGCTCTCTGGGGGAGTTATTAACGCACCTGATCCAGATGCAAATATAACCATCTGTTCTGCTAACGATTCAACTTTAATGAATTATGATTTATTGATATATACAAATTTCATTGAAAATACCTATCCTTTAGCTCAGGTGAAAAATCCATGGCTAAATCAACAAATAATTAACAAGTTAGACATCGATTCTTGGGCAGCAAGATTTGGCAATTCCATGTATGATTTTTATCTAAATCTACATAACAAAAATGTTTTGATTACTAGATCAATTAAAACTGTTAGTTCAGAGATTTCGCTGCCGTCTCCATTTCTTTTCAAATTAAAGAATGTGCTTCTTCCAAGGCTATTAAAAACAAGAGAGTCTTTATCGATTGGAAAAGAAACAAGCAATGGTTTTGAGCAATTATCATTATTAAATGATTGTCAGGGCAATGATGATAATGATAATGATGATGGTATTTGGAATTTTGGTGCGCCAACTCTTGGAGTTTCTTCGGTATATAGTGAAAAATTTCCTAGGCAATTGTCAGCTACTGATATAGAAACGCTTATTCGAACTCCTTATAATTTTTATGCCAAGAAAATTCTTCATCTCAAAACCGAGAAAGATATTGAAGAAGCGCCAAAGATATCTGAATTTGGTAATTTTTTTCATAAGGTGGCGGAGTTGTATACCAAAAATTATGAAACAAATAAAGCTTTGTCTAAAGATCCTTATCAGTCTGTTATTGGATATTCAGAGCAACTATTAAACCAAAGTATTTTTCCACTACACGTCAAAAAAATATGGCAAATCAAGTTAGAGGCGATGGCTAAAGAATTTATCGAGTTTGATAGATCAAGGCGTTCTAAAGTAAAAAAAGTATTTTCTGAAGTGCGCGGCGAATTAGAACTAAATATTGCTGGAAAAAATGTTAAGCTTGTGGCAGTAGCTGACCGACTGGAGTTTGATGCAGAAAATAAAGCTATTATAATAGATTATAAAACAGGAGTAGTGCCAACCAAAAAAGATGTTCTTTCTGGTTTGAGTCCTCAATTGTTAATTGAGGCTATTATTTTATTAGAAGGTGATTTTCCGGATTTAACCGATTATTCAGCAGATTACAATCCAAAAACACCAATCGAAACTAAGAATTTGATATATGTTAAGATTGGTAGCGCTAAACCTTTCGTTTCGATTATTGAAATTGCTATAACGAAGGAAGAAATTTTGACTCACAAAGAAGGGTTAATTAATCTACTTACGCACTACATAACCCATGGTAATTATAATATAGACCAAAACTTACTCAACTACGATGATTACCGACACCTTGCTAGAAGGTAGGTAAGGATTTGTCTAGCTTTATCATCGCCCTGTAAGCGTTGTAGTATAAGCTATACAACTGAACGTAATGAATGGTCATCCTGAACACAATAAATGTCATCCTGAACTGACGTATCCCCGCAAAAAAGAAATTAGTTGCACAAGAGGAGAGAAATTAGCATATTGAAAGAAAATCGAT
>Ga0075154_10003245_pt1 | contig 10341 bp, 9 predicted proteins | sample JI71714BDNA_FD_70965 | JGI IMG/M metagenome (GOLD analysis project Ga0075154, IMG submission 70965) | Wastewater effluent complex algal communities from Wisconsin, to seasonally profile nutrient transformation and Carbon sequestration -... | ecosystem: Engineered > WWTP > Effluent > Algae...
GAAATGTTTTTAAAATGGGCTGTACTATACTATCCCAAAAGTACTTAGGTTGGCTACGTGCTACATTGGTATAATATAATATTTCCTTTTCCTGAATACTTAGACTTGAAAACAAAGGAAGCTGAGCGTTAAATGTTTCAACTGATGCTAAACGTTTGGTTGGCGTAGGAATAGTTCTATTCTCTAGCTTGGTTTGAGAAAATTGTGCTTGAATTTGTGTAGAAGCCACTGTAAGTAATAAAATTATAAAAACCGATTTCATATAAACTTAATTAATTGTTTCCTAAAAAGTTATTAATATAAAAATCTTCTTTGCTACGCATTAGTGTTTGCTGGGCTTTAGTTTTGTCTTTATAGCCACATAAATGCAAAGCACCATGTGAAACAACACGTATTAACTCTGTTTGAAAGTTGGTTTCAAACAATCGGGCGTTCTCTTTTACCCTATCAATACTAATATAAATTTCACCAACAACAGGTTGATTTTTCTCTTGTAAAGGAAAAGTAATGATATCTGTTAGTGTATCATGGTTTAAAAATGATTGATTAATATTTAACAAAAACTCATCACTACAAAAAACATATTCTAAATGATCCAATGAAATTTGCTCCATTTTAAAGATGTGTTCCACGTGCAACTTAAGTTTTGTTTTAGTAGAAAACTTAAACTGCACACCGGCGTAATTAAACTGTACTTTACTCATAAACTAAACTTTGACAATCTGAAATACTTAAAAAATTTTCTTTCTATTCTACAGAAAATTTAAAATTAATTAATTAACATTTAACTACTCCAAAATTCGTAACTATTGATACACAACGGCTGTTAGATTTGTTAATATTTTTATAATGAAGAAATTAAGCGAACTTAAGGTAGGCGATGAGGCAATAATTGACTCTTTTGAGAAAGATGATATTTTTATTAAGCTCATGGAAATGGGTTGTGTGCCAGGTGAAAAAGTAAAAGTAGATCAAGTTGCTCCATTGGGTGATCCTATTAGTATTTCAGTAGCTGGTTATCATTTAAGTTTACGACTTGATGAAGCAAGTAAAATACTTGTAACCACTGCGTAGTTTATATATTTTTACAAAATGAAAATTGGCTTGTATTTTGGTTCATTTAATCCTATACATATCGGGCATTTAATTATTGCTAGCTATATTGCCAATAGCACAGATGTTCAAAAAATTTGGTTTGTAGTTAGTCCGCAAAACCCTCACAAACCATCGAGTAGTTTATTAAATGAATATCAGCGACTGCATTTAGTAAATTTGGCTATTGAGGGAGATGATAGATTTAAAGCAAGTAATATTGAATTTACACTACCAAAGCCTTCTTACACCATTGATACCTTAACTTATTTACAAGAAAAATATCCCCACTACGAATTTGATATTATTATTGGAAGTGATAGTATAAATAACCTACACAACTGGAAAAACTACGAACAACTTATAAAAAACTATTCATTTTTAGTGTACGAGCGTCCAGGATTTGCTCCCAATTTTTCGACAGAAATTAAAGCTACCATTATAAAAGCTCCTATGCTAGATATCTCATCTACACAAATAAGAAACTACATAAAGTCTTCAAAATCAATTAGTTACCTTACAACAAAGGCGGTTGAGGAAGAAATTATACGATATGGCTACTATAAATAATTTCTTTTTCTAAACTAATAAAAAGGCTTTATAAAAATTAGTATTTTTAAATACTAACAAGTATTAGTTTTGTACAAAACTACATTCATGTATTCTCTACAAAATTATATTCTTGGAAGCTGGGAAACTAATACAGGTAAAGAACAAACTTTATTTAATGCTATTACAGGCGAAGCCATTGCAACTACTACAACTAATGGTATAAACTTTAAAGATGTAGTAGAATATGGACGAAAAAATGGACACAACTTAAGCAACTATACTTTTAGAGAAAGGGGATTAATGCTAAAGGCATTAGCCTTGCACCTACAACAACACTTACATAAATTTTATGAAATAAGTTATAAAACTGGTGCTACAAAAGCAGATAGTTGGGTAGATATTGAAGGGGGTATTGGAAATTTATTTGCCTATGCATCCCTAAGAAGAAAATTACCAGATGATATTATTTGTTTAGATGGCGAATATCATAACTTAAGCAAAGGCAGCAGCTTTATGGGGCATCATATTTTGGTTCCAAAACAAGGGGTAGCCATACATATAAATGCTTTTAATTTTCCAGTTTGGGGAATGCTCGAAAAAATAGCAGTAAACATTTTAGCTGGTGTACCTTGTATTGTAAAACCAGCAACAGTTACAAGCTTTCTTACAGAAGCAATTGTAAAAGAAATAGTAGCAAGTAAAATTCTACCAAAAGGTACCATTCAATTATTATGTGGAAGTGCTGGAGATTTGTTAAATCATGTTCAAAATCAAGATGTAGTAACTTTTACAGGTAGTGCAAGTACAGGATTAATGCTAAAATCCAATCCTTTTATTCTTGCAGAAAATGTACCATTTACTATGGAGGCAGATAGCTTAAACTGTATTGTTTTAGGAGAAGATGTAACACCAGAAATGCCTGAATGGGATATTTTTATAAAAGAAGTAAGAAAAGAAATGACTACAAAATGTGGTCAAAAATGTACGGCTATTAGAAGAATATTTGTTCCAGAAAATAAAATTGAAGCTGTACAAAAAGACTTACAAAAAGCACTGGCACAAACTGTAATTGGTAATCCATTACATAAAGATGTAAGAATGGGAAGTCTTGCAGGAGAAAATCAAAGAATTGAAGTAAAAGAACAAGTACAAAAACTATTAGCTGTTTCAGAAATAATTTATGGCACTTTAGATAGTATAGAAGTTGTAAATGCTAATGCAAAAAATGGAGCATTTATATCTCCAATATTATTATTAAATCAAAACCCGTTTACACATACAGCCTCACACAATATAGAAGCTTTTGGACCTGTGAGTACACTAATGCCATATAAAAATATGGATGAAGCAATTGAATTAAGTAAGCTAGGAAAAGGAAGTTTAGTATCAACAATAGTAACAGCAAATACAAATACTGCTCGAAAATACATTATTGGTGCAGCTGCTTATCATGGTCGTGTATTAATATTAAATAATGAATGTGCCAAAGAAAGTACAGGACACGGTAGTCCTTTGCCTTTGTTGGTTCATGGAGGACCAGGACGTGCTGGAGGTGGTGAAGAAATGGGTGGTTTACGTGGATTAAAACATTATATGCAAAGAGTTGCCATACAAGGAAGTCCAAATATGATAACAGCAGTAACTAAAGTGTATCAACCTAATGCTACAGGTAAAATAGATGAAAATATACATCCATTTAAAAAACACTTTGAGGACTTAGAAATAGGAGACCAGATAATTACAACCAAAAGACTAATAACAAGAGAAGACATTAATAATTTTGCAGATTTGAGTGGAGATCATTTTTATGCACACAACGAAACAACAAATTTTGAAGGAACCATGTTTACCCACCAAGTAGCACATGGGTATTTTATAATGAGTGCAGCTGCAGGATTATTTGTGGACGATGAAAAACTTGGACCTGTATTGTTAAATTATGGAATAGACGAATTAAGGTTTACAAAACCAGTTTACCCTGGAGCAGAAATTTATGTGCGATTTACTTGCAAAGAAAAAATTATTCAAGACAAAAAAGAACCTACCGATATAGAAAAAGGAATTGTGAAATGGTATGTTGAAATATTAGATGAAACTACAGAAATTGTAGGGGTAGCTACAATTTTAACAATGGTAAAATGTAAAACAAATTAAGGCTTAGGACACTTACATTTTCCAATATTTACATTACTGGCGTTACGCTGACTATTACAACTAACCAAAGAAAAGATAGTTATTGCAAATACAAAAAAATAAATTTTACGCATTATCTTGATTTTTTGTCTTCGTAAAATTAGCCTTAAATCTGTTAAAAGAATACGAAAATCATTAACTAAATAGATTTTAACTATTTTAATTTAGATTTAAACTAATAATTCTATGTTATATTCTATTAATTCACAAACAAATCACTAGCAATACCATCAGCAAAAATTAATCCTTCCTTTGTGAGATAAAAATTAGAATTATTTTTTACTATAAAATTTTTAGCAATATAGGCATTAACCTTATTATGAATTTGCTCATATTGAACCAAATTTGTAAGAGTAAATAACTCTTTAAAGTTAACTCCATTCTTTGTTCTTAACCCAATCATTATAAATTCATTTATAATTTGAGAAGGTGTAAGAATTTCAGTTTCTATAATTGACTCAAAATTATCAGCTCCCTTAATATATAAAGCATTATTAGCAATATTCCAGCTACGAGAAATTTTGTTGTAACTATGGGCAGAAGGTCCAAATCCTAAGTATGAACTTCCGTTCCAGTAACTACTATTGTGTTTACTTTCAAAACCTGGCAAAGCATAATTACTAATTTCATAATGATTATATCCAAAACTCTCGAAAGTATCTTTAATTAAATAAAATGCTTTATTTTGAAATTCTTGTTTAGGCTCAAGCAAGGTGTTTTTATTAACAAGATAAGAAAGTTTAGTCTTTTCTTCAACAGTCAAAGCATAACAACTTATATGAGGTGGTTTAAAACTTAGTAATGTTTCAATATTACTGCTTAAAGTATCTATAGTTTGTAAATGACTACCAAAAATTAAGTCAACTGAATAATTGGTGAATTCCTTGTGTAACAAATCTAAACAAGAAATGGCTTGAAGAGCATTATGACTTCTATTCATAAATTCTAACTCATCTTCACGAAAAGATTGTACACCCATACTAATTCTATTAATTCCTAATTCCTTCCATTGTTTTAAATTTTCGATGGTTACATTTTCAGGGTTTACTTCAAGGGTAATTTCAGGTAAATCAACAATTTTATAATTAATAAAAATTAAATTCAAAATTGTATGTAACTGAGCAATAGTTAATAAACTAGGTGTTCCACCTCCAAAATAAATTGTTTGAATAGTTTCGTTACCTAAATAGTCTTTTTTATAAATAATTTCTTTAAGTAATGTATCAATGAAACTGTCAATTTGGTTTGTACTAGTACTAAAATGAAAATTGCAATAATTACAAGCTTGTTTACAAAAAGGGATATGAATATAAATACCAGCCATTAAAAGAAGTTGAGTAATATTTCTACAATAAATTTGTGAAATTAAAAAATGTGTTTAGGATTGAAATATATAGAAAATATAAAATTTAAAATACTAATTTCTTTTTTGCTTTGCACTAAAATTTGTCATACGCAAATAACGGTACATTACATAAATGTAAACAATCAAAATCTAACTTTAAAAAAAAATAATACATATAAAACTGTTGAATTAGCAAAAAAAGGTGTTACAGAACAGTTAGTAAATTGGCAATCTCAAGGATATATAACAGCAAGCGTGGATAGTATAGTTGAAAAAAAGGATTCAATATTAAATTATATCTATCTAGGTAAAAAGTATAAATGGAAAACTTTGTATTTAAATGATAGTATTGAAAATGTAGTAAAAACAATTATTCCATTATTTAAAAATGAAGAAATTGTACCATTATATAAACAAATAAATTTACCAGATACCATTTTACAACATTGTAAAAACAATGGACACCCATTTGCAACTGTTCAATTTACAAATATTAAAATCAATAATGGAGAAATTAGTGGAACATTAGTGTTAGATAAAAATGTACAATACAAAATAGATAGCATAAGATTACTGGGAAACTTAAAAATTGACAGAACTGTTTTAACTAAAATTGTTGGTATAGAAAATGGTATGCTTTATAATGAAAATACCCTAAACAATATTAATACAAAACTCAATAAACTAAATTATTTAGAACAGTTTAAACAATGGGATATTACTTTACTAGCAAATAGTAGTATTGTAAACATTTATGCAAATAAAAAAAACAGAAATAAATTAGATGCCATTGTAGGATTTTTACCTAACAATCAACAAACAGGTGGAAGTTTATTATTTACTGTAGATGCTAAGCTACATTTAGAAAATGCCTTTGTAAAAGGTGAAATAATAGATTTAAATTGGCAACAAATACAGCCACAAAGTCCTAGAGTTGATATAAATTATAATAAACCCTTTTTTCTAAAAAGTAATGTTGGATTAATTATTGACTTTAATTTATACAAAAGAGATTCTGCATTTCTAAATGTACAAGGCAAAATAGGTGTAAACTATCCAATAAATGTAAAAAGTAGCATTGATATATATTTTAGTAATATAAGTACAAGAGTAATTGAGCCAGATACACTCTTTGTAATTGCAAATAAAAAGTTACCATCTGTACAAGATGTTAGAATTCAAAAAATAGGATTGAACTATTATTTAAACACCACAAATACAAAACTAATTCCTACAAAAGGTTATAATATAGTTATTCAAACAACAGCTGGATTAAAAACAATTGAAAAAAATAACAGCTTTGTTAATATTAAAACTGGAAATTTTAACTACAATAAATTGTACGATACTGTACAACTAAATGATTATCAGTTGAAAATTGTAGCAGCTATAAGCAGCTATAAAAGTATAGGAAAACTGAGTGTATTAAAAACAACTGTACAAGCAGGCTTTCTACAAACTAATAGATTCCTTACTAATGAATTGTATCAAATTGGTGGTTTTAAATTATTACGTGGTTTTGATGAAGAAAATATTTTTACTAATGCTTATGCAGTTGCTAGTGCTGAGTATAGATATATTTTTGGTGAAAGAAGCTATTTTTTTGGTTTTACTGATTTTGGAATTGCACAGAACAAAAACTTAAATCAAACAAATAGTTATTTAGGCTTTGGTGGTGGCATGGCTTTAGAAACTAAGCAAGGAATTTTACAAGTAAGCCTAGCCTTGGGCAAAGAAAACAATTCACCCATAAATTTTAGAGAAGCCAAAATTCATATAGGCATTGTAAATAATTTTTAAGAATTTATAGTGATGTTGAAATGTACAATTACTTTTGCACTGTGCTAAAAAAACTAATATTAATTTTTGTAATTTCTTGTATCACTATTTCTTGTTTTTGTCAAATTGATACAATTGTTTTAAAACAAAAAAAAGATACTAATATTAGTAAAATTGAAACTACTTTAAAAGCTAATAAAGTAGATTCATCATTGCTTAAAAATGATAGTATTGTTAAAAATTTTAATAGCGATACAATTCTATTTAGTTTACTAAAACAATTTCCATTAATTAAAGAAAATGCAGCAAATACGAGCATTATAACCAGTTATAAAAATTTTAATAATAAAACTGTATTATTTTATGTTTTGGTTTTTTGCTTCTTTTTATTAGCTGTTATAAAAAGATTTTATCCAAAATATTTTCAAAGTATATTTTCAATATTTTTTCAAAAAAATTTTAGACAAAAACAAACTAAAGATCAACTAATACAAGATAATGTAGCATCACTACTCACCAATATTGTTTTCTTTTTAGGTGTTGCAAGTTTAGCAACTTTACTAGTTCCTAAATGGAACCAAAACGCTACCTTATTAATATGGCAAATTTTTATAGGAAGTTTAGTGGCAATAATTTGTATTTATAGTGTTAAGTTTATTTTTATTCACTTTTTAGGCTGGGTATTTAATATAAAAGAAGCCAGTAACGCTTATCTATTCATTGTTTTTATAATTAATAAAATTATAGGAATATTTCTGTTACCTTTTTGCTTAATAGCTGCATTTTCAAGCAATCAATTAATTATAATTTCTGAAGTAATTGGTATTGGAATTATTATAATTTTGTTATTTTATAGAATGTTACTTACGTATAAAAGTACAAATAGTAGACTAAAAATCAATCTCTTACATTTTTTTCTATACTTTTGCAGCCTCGAAATTTTACCATTACTAATTGTATTTAAAGTATTGCAAAAATTTTTGTAATACTAAAAACCAAATTGTTTAAGAATGTCTAAAGCAGTAGTTGCAGATTCTAAAAAATCAAAAGAGGTTAATGTACTTATTTCTCAGCCAAAACCAGAAAGTGAGAAATCACCTTATTTTGAACTGGAACGTAAACATGGAATAAAATTACATTTTGTACCCTTTATAGAACTAGAAGGAATTGGATCGAAAGAATTTAGAAAACAAAAAATTAGTATTCCATCATACACAGCAGTGATATTTACTAGTAGAAATGCAATTGACCACTTTTTTAGGATGTGTGAAGAAAGTAAAATAACTGTACATCCAGATACAAAATATTTTTGCATTACTGAAGCTGTAGCTTTATACCTACAAAAGTTTATTTTATATCGTAAAAGAAAAGTTTTTTATGGTGCTGATGGTACCAACAAAACTATGTTTGATGTAATTAATAAACACAGAGAAAACGAAAAGTTTTTGTATGTATGCAGCGAAAATCAACAAGATAATGAAATTGTAAGTTGGCTAAAAAATAATAAATGTGAATTTGCTTTAGGATTTATGTATCGTACCATAAGTAGTAATATTAAAGAATCTATAAAAATTAAAAATTATAATATTATCTGCTTTTTTACACCAAGTGGAGTAAAAAGTTTATTGGATAATTATCCAGATTTTAAACAAAATGGAACCGTAATTGGAGCTTTTGGCAACAATACTGCTAAAGCAATTGAAGAAGCAGGATTAGCATTAAACATAAAAGCACCTGCACCTCAAAGTCCAAGTATGATTGCAGCACTCGATAATCATTTTAAAAGTCTATAATCAATAATATATCTAACGTATATACAAAGGCAAATATTTAATTTGCCTTTTTTATTGCTATACAAATAAATTTGTAAAAACATTGTGTTATATGAAATTTGGAATGATTGGAAATGGAAGCTGGGCAACAGCATTAGCAAAAATATTAACCGATAATGGTAATCATATTAATTGGTGGGTTCGCAACCAAGCAACTATTGATACATTAAAAACAAGACGCCATAATCCACATTATCTTCATGCAGCCTATTTTGATCCTTCAATGTTTTCGCTTACTACAGATATAAAAGAAGTGGTTAAAAATAGCGACGTTTTAGTAATAGCTACACCAAGTGCTTATGCTGAAAGTGCATTACAACAACTATCAAATAACGCATTTGAAAATAAAAAAATCATAAGTGCTATAAAAGGTATTCTTCCAACAAAAAATCAAATTCTAAACGATTATTTATTCGAAAATTTTAATTTTAATATATCAAATTATTTTACAGTTTTAGGTCCTTGCCATGCCGAAGAAGTTGCTTCAGAAAAATTATCATATTTAACCTTTAGTGGTAATGATGAAAAAGTGGCAAAAGAACTAGCAACATATTTTAAAACGCCATATTTAAATACAATTACTAATCATGATGTATTAGGTGTTCAATATGCTGCCATCTTAAAAAATATTTATGCTCTTGGAGCAGGTATTGCACATGGCTTAGAATATGGTGATAATTTTTTGAGTGTTTATATAGCCAATACTGCAGATGAAATGGTAAGATTTTGTAAGAAACTAGTGTGGGATTTAGAAACGCTAGAAGAACAGAAAAATATTAACTATGCAGCATCTGTATATCTTGGTGATTTACTTGTAACTTGTTACTCACTATACAGTAGAAATAGAATGTTTGGAAATATGATTGGCAAAGGATATAGTGTAAAAGCTGCTCAACTAGAATTAAATATGGTTGCCGAAGGATATAATGCAAGTAAATGTGTATTTATAAAAAACCAAGAAGTACAAGCTAATATGCCAATTAGTAAAATTATTTATGATATTTTATGGAATAATTTAAGTGCCGAAGAAGGATTTAAACAAATTGAAAACATACTTATTTAAAAAGTTTAAATGAACCTAAAAGCTCATGCTATAATATTAATTGGAAATTTCTTTTTTGGCTGTAGTGTGATAGCAATTAAACAATTAGCACCAACTTTTATGCCTGCATTGGCAATTAATGTTGTAAGAATTTTAACTGCTTTAGTTTTATTTTGGACATTATTTCTATTCAAAAAAGATAAAACTAAAGTTATTGAAAAAACCGATTGGCCAAGATTAATTGCTTGTGCTTTTACAGGCATTATTATCAATCAAATATTATTTGTAAAAGGTACTTCAATTACTAGTCCTATTCATGCTAGTCTATTGGGTTTATCAACACCAATAGTAATAATGGTTCTTGGTTTTTTTTTGAATAAAGAAAAGATAAAACCTAATTTAATTCTAGGATTGTTATTAGGCATTATTGGAGCTACAATTCTTATTTTTCTTAAAACAAATAGCGATAAAGAAAGTACAATTTTGGGAGATGTTTTAGTTATTCT
>Ga0075154_10003248_pt1 | contig 10338 bp, 6 predicted proteins | sample JI71714BDNA_FD_70965 | JGI IMG/M metagenome (GOLD analysis project Ga0075154, IMG submission 70965) | Wastewater effluent complex algal communities from Wisconsin, to seasonally profile nutrient transformation and Carbon sequestration -... | ecosystem: Engineered > WWTP > Effluent > Algae...
GTAAACGAGCTGGCCCGGTTTCCCGGAGTAGGTAAAAAATTGGCTTTGCGCATGGTTTTGTTTTTGTTGCGCCAAAGTCCTGATGAAGTTAGTCGTCTGTCATCTTCATTATCCACGTTAAGAAACGAAATAAAGTTTTGCAACCGCTGCAACAACGTGTCTGATGAAAACATCTGCCGCATATGCAACAGCGTTAACCGAAACAAAAAAATTCTGTGTGTGGTAGAAGATTTGCGTGATGTAATGGCCATTGAAAATACAGGTCAGTTTAACGGGCTCTACTATGTGCTGGGCGGACTCATTTCTCCCATGGACGGCATTGGCCCCGAAGCCTTAAACATTGATAAGTTGTTGACCCGCATAGCTGAAGAGAACATAGAAGAGCTGCTGATTGCACTAAGCGCCACCATGGAAGGAGATACCACCACCTTTTACCTTTCCAAACGCTTGCGGGAATCTCCCGTAAAACTAACGACCATTTCAAGAGGAATTGCTGTGGGTGGTGAGTTGGAATATGCTGATGAGGTTACGTTGGGAAGGTCCATTATGAACCGAATACCGTATAGCGGGTAGTGCTACTCTACCGGCAACTGCACAAAGAACGTAGAGCCAAGCCCCTCTTCACTTTCAAACCATATTTTGCCTCCGTGTGCTTCTACAATTTGTTTTACTATAGATAGGCCCAACCCGAATGGTTTCTCTCCGGAAGTGCCTGCGCGTTTGGCTTTGGTAAAGGTTTCAAAAATCTGACTCTTCATGAGGTCGGGTATACCAATGCCCTGGTCCTTAACCGACACTATCCAATGGCCATTCTGTATTTCTGATTTCACCAGAATATTACTTCCGTCTTTACTGAATTTGATGGCATTTACCAGCAGGTTGCTCAGCACCCTGCGCATTTTATCAGGGCCCATCATAATTTCCTGCTCCTTTTCGGGTAAAATCATTTGAATGGTTTGTCTCTTTTCAGCTGACTTAAACCGAATGAGTTTTACCGTAGAATCAACAAACTCATTTATTCGTACACGCTCTTTCTTCACAAACCCTTTATTGTGTTGAAGGTCGGCCACCATCATAATCTCTTGAATCAACTCTAACGAACCTTCACACGCGGTGCGCACCAGATTGGTCATTTGAATTTCCTCTTCATCCTTGCGTTCTTTTGCCTGTTCATTCAAAAGTGTGGCCATAGAATAAATGGCCGAGATAGGATTGCGTAAATCATGTGCAACTATTCCCATTATGCGGTCCTTTGTTTGGTCAAGCAACTTCAAGTCTTCATAGGTTTGTTTAATGGTTTTGCTCTGGTCGGCAATTTGTTCGTTCAACAACAACAGCTGTCGGTTTTGTTTTCGAGATTTCATCCAGGAGAACAAAGAGATCATGGTAGCAATAAACGCTACAATAGCAATTATTACTGAGAGCAACAGGCGCTGCTCCCTGTTTTTACCCTCCTCCACAAGTTCTGATTCCCGCTCATTGAATTCAAAAGCCTGCATAAATAAATTAATGCTGTTGGCTTGCATTTCTTTTTCTTCTTTAATCAATGAATCCTTAAGCTCCCAGTAAACCTTAGCGTATTTAAGCGCCTGGTCTTTATCATTGTTCAACAAGCTTATTTTCCACCTTGCCTTGTAAAGATCATGCTTTATAGAGGCCACACCTGTTTGTTGTTGTAGTTCCTCTGCTTCAGATATTGCTGCCTCTGCTTTATCAAGTTGTTTGAGAGCTGCATATACTTCTGACATTCTCAAAAGTGCGCCTGCAGTAAAAATTTTCTCTCTCATTTTTGATACCGGGCTTATCCCTAGTTCAAACTTGCTTAGTGCTTTGGCCGTATCGCCCAAATGCAAGAGGCTGTGCGCCTGGTTAACATAAACTACCGCCCTGGCCGAGTTTAACATGTCATTAGTCAGCTCTGTTGGGTTAGGCATATTGTCTATGTAGGCTAAAGTGCTGTCATAGTATATTTGGGCCGAGTCATACTTCTTCTGTTTAAAATAACAAAGACCTATGTTGTCATATATTTCCTGAACCCTGAACCGGGGAATAAAGGTACTGTCACAAGCCAGGTAGTCCCTTTTTGCCCGCACAAAGTAGGTAATGGCGTTGCTGTAAAACTCCTGCTTGTAGAACACCATCGCTATACGGTAATTGAACATGGAGGATATGCAGGCGTTTTTTGTTTTTATGGCTACCTCTCCGGCCTTGTTGTAGTGCTCATAGGCATAGCTGTATTTCCCGAGTAAAATATATATATCTGCTTTATTAAACAGGGCTTCAGCATATATTTTTTGGGCGTACGGGTTTCTTTCTGTTATATTTATAAGCGTATCTAAATCAGCCATTGCCTTTAAAAAACGCTCATCTCTCAAGTAGTGTGCGGCCCGATAGGCAAGGTGTCGCTCTCGTGTAAAGGGAATGTGTTTTTTGTTTTCAAAAAAAGAATCGATAACCTCCACCTTACTTCCCTGTGGAATAGACATTAGAATCTCATTAATGGCCCGCTCTAATGTATCTAATTGCGAATAGGATTGGGTAGTGTCAATACCAAAAGACGTCTCTGTTTCTTTCCTTTCACAAGAGCTGAAAGCAAAAGAAAACAATATAGCCCCGATAAGATAAAGGGGGAGTTGCCGGGTAGCTCTCAGAATTTCGGGAGGTTGTGGTGGCACTGTTGTAGTTTTTTCAAATATCGAGATAAGTTTCTAATATTAAAAACAGTTGTAAACACTTGTGATGTGGAGTATACACAGCCCATGTTCATTTAATTTGTTACTTTTGCTATATTCAATAACACATACAGTAGGCTTGAAACTATCCGTAATCATTGTTAACTACAACGTTAAGTTCTTTTTAGAACAGGCTCTGCACTCTGTAAAGCGGGCTTGTTCAGGAGTTGATGCAGAGGTTTTTGTAGTAGACAACCGCTCGGTTGACGGATCGGTAGAAATGGTACAAAGTCGCTTTCCGGATGTAAAACTGATTGCCAATACCGAAAATGTTGGTTTCAGTAAAGCAAATAATCAGGGCATTCGTGCGGCTTCCGGTGAGTACATTTTACTTCTTAACCCTGATACAGTTGTGGAAGAAGACACTTTTTCAAAAGTGATTTCTTTTATGGATCAAACACCCGATGCAGGTGCGGTAGGTGTTAAAATGATTGATGGCAAAGGTGTGTTTTTACCTGAATCAAAAAGAGGTTTACCTACACCCGCTGTTGCTTTTTATAAAATATTCGGACTATCGAAACTGTTTCCACGTTCAAAAACATTTGGCCGCTACCACCTGGGTTACCTGGACAATAACACCACACATCCGGTTGATGTGCTGGCCGGTGCGTTTATGATGTTGCGCAAAACCGTGTTAGATGAAATCGGTTTGTTGGACGAAGCTTTTTTTATGTACGGAGAAGACATTGATCTTTCGTATCGCGTAACCAAAGCAGGTTACAAAAACTACTATTTTCCGCATACCACCATCATTCACTACAAAGGCGAAAGCACCAAAAAAACCAGCGTAAACTATGTGTTTGTATTTTACAACGCCATGGTCATTTTTGCCCGCAAACACTACACAGCCTCTTTGGCCAACTCGTTCAGTATACTCATACACTTTGCTATTTACCTCAGGGCTTTGGTTGCTGTGGTGCAGCGTTTTGTTGCTGCTGCTGCCAAACCGCTACTTGATGCGTCAGTTATTTTTGGCGGAGTGTATTACATAAAGCGATACTGGGAACTCAACCACCGCTATGTTTCCGGTGGTGAGTACGGTGCCGACCTGATGCTGGTTTATGTGCCAACCTATATTTTCATTTGGTTGTGCTGTTGCCAACTGAATGGTGTTTACCGGGCAGATAATAATCCCGGTAAAATATTACGAGGCATATTTACAGGTACTATTGCGATAGCCTGCTTATATGCTTTTTTACCTGAACACCTGCGCAACTCAAGGGCTATTATTATTTTGGGAGCGGGCTGGGCCGCATTCTCCATGGTGTTTTACCGTTCACTGATTTATTTCTTCAAGTCGGGTTCAGTTAATTTTGGTGATGCTTATTACCGTAAAACCATTATTGTGGGAGAGGGAGATGAGGCAACACGCGTATTAAATCTTCTGGAAAAATCAGGTGCCCGCAACCGCTTTATTGGTTTTGTTAACTCGGGTAATCAGGTGCAGGAAAGTGACGTGTATTTGGGTAACACATCAGCTTTGGCTGAGATTGTAAAAATATTTAAAGTGGATGAAATTATCTTCTGCTCAAAAAATTTACCCGCTCAAAAAATAATTGACTGGATGGGTTCTATACAACAGCCCGATTTGCACTTTAAAATTGTTCCCGAAGAAAGCCTGTTCATTATTGGCAGCGACTCAAAAGATGCCCCGGGAGATTTTTATACTATTGACATCAGTTTATCTTTGGGTAAACAACAGAGCATACGCAAGAAACGTTTGTTCGATATATTCACCAGTTTGTTCCTTCTTGTTTCTTCTCCGGTAATCGCATTGCTCAGCAAAAATCCGGTAGGATATTTTAGAAATGTACTACAGGTGCTAAGCGGTAATAAAACCTGGGTGGGATATGCGGTGGCCAACAACATCTCTTTATTACCCAAAATTAAATCCGGTGTATTAAGTCCGGTAGATGAGCTGGGCTCGTTAAACACTGACGAAAAAACGGTAGAAAAAATCAATTTCCTGTATGCAAAAGATTACAGCGTGGAGCGCGATTTAAGCATTGTGCTGCATTGCTTATTCAGGCTGGGCAAGTAGCTTATTGCCACGCAATTTTATGCACCCTTTGAGAAACTGTGGATTCAATCTTTTGTGTACCGTACTGGTTAACTATGTCATGTATAATTTTTGCCGTATCGTTGGTGTAATCAATTTTTAGCGGATGGGCAAAATGAATCCAACCCAACAACTTCTGCATTGTTCCGCTGTTTAATTGAGGGGCAACAGTAACACCCAGTTTTTTTAAGGCTTCTGCATTGCACAATTGTTCATACTGGTTGCTCATAGGAATAGAAAAAACCTTCTTGCCCAAAAATATGGCTTCTGCGGGGCCCTCAAAACCTCCGGCCGTAAGCAATCCATTGCCTGTAGCCAGACTTTCTGTAAAAGCCACACTACTTATGGGTCGAATATATACGTTCCCAACCTTGTAGGCACCTTTGGCTTCGCGTGAAAAAACCTCCCATTTCACATCGCGTACAATACTTAAATGCTTCACTACTGTTGTATCGCTGTGTGCTGGCAGGTAAACAGAAATGTGACCGTGGTTGCTAATCTCTTTGTTGCGAATATCAGCGCGTATTACGGGCCGGTGAATAAGGGTATCAAATGAATCGAAATGAAACCCGATGTGGTGGCTGGCCGGTGCATAGTTTTTTAAAATTCCTTCTGCAAACAGATTCTTTTTAACGGGACGAGGTGATTTGTTTGAAAGGTAAGACGCCTGATGGCTTAGTGCAACACAGGTTTTACCTTTCAGTTTGCAAGCCCAGGCAGTAAGTGGTTCAAAGTCGTTTATAATTAAATCATACGCATGAACAGGAAACTCTAATATGTCCTTAATCAACCTTATAGGCTTGAAATTTTTAATGGTATCTACCACTGCAATGTTGCCGTGCGTTCCAAATGTGAAGCCAAGGCCATGCTTTTTGTATCTCACCAGATAAGGCAATTGAACACTTGATTGGGTTCCACTTACCAAAAGGTCTACTTCACCGTAAAGGGTTAGGTGCGGTATAATTTCTTTGGCCCTGCTCAGGTGACCGTTACCCGTTCCCTGTATGGCGTATAATATTTTCATAAAGCACGGATATTTCTGGTATGTTCAGCTTTTCGTTTTCCTCTGCATCTTCTTGTTGTACCACATAATCTGTGGCATAGGTAAAAAGTTTCCACTCTTTATTGTGATATTCTAAGGCCGTTAAGTTTTCTATCCAATCGCCCGAGTTGAGATACAACACACTGCCCTTATCGTTGCTATATTGTGCAATAACGGGTTGGTGAATGTGGCCGCAAATCACATAATCATAGCCGTTTTCAATGGCAATGTCGGTGGCCGTTTGTTCAAAATCTCCTATAAACTTGATGGCACTTTTTACACTGTTTTTGATCTTTTTGGATAAAGAGATTTTACCTCTCCCAAGTTTAGAGCTAATGTAATTGGCAACAGCATTAATAAGAATTAAAGTGTCATATCCCACAGCACCTAGCTTAGCTAACCACCTGGAGTGTTTCATGGTTACATCAAAAATATCTCCGTGAAATATCCAGGCCTTTTTACCGTCAATCTCCAGTTTGAGTTTGTTGTCAATCTCCAGATTGCCTACACTGAATTCACCAAACTTACGCACCATTTCATCATGGTTGCCGGTGAGGTAATGTACTTTTGTACCGTTGGCTAATAATTTAAAAATGCGCTGTACCACCTTCATGTGCGAATCGGGCCAGTAGTATTTGCTGAATTGCCAGATATCTATGATGTCTCCGTTAAGAACCAATGTTTCGGGTTCAATAGATTTAAGGTAACGGTTGAGTTCTTTGGCGTGGCAGCCGTATGTTCCTAAATGAACATCAGAAATTACTACCAGTTGAACTTTTCTTTTTGTCAAAATACAGATAGTTTAAGCTATCCGTATACAAAAATGAGGTGCTGGTATTAGCTGTACATTAATGTAACATCATTGTTTTATTACTACTTGTTGTTACGTGTAATGTAGATTTTTGCTTTGCCAACGTAATCATATATGAGCAGGCTGTTTCCATATTGGTCAATGGGCAAATCAGCCGGTTCGTAGTTGTACATACGCTCACCGGGTGGGAGCTGAAAGGTAATGCCTTTAGCGCGTACAGGTAAGTTCACTTCGATGGTATCCATTGTTCGGCTAAATTCTACCTTGTCTCTGGCACTCCACCAGTCGGCAAAGTTTCCCAGCGAACCTATCCAGGCAAATTCTTTAACCGCATCAACCAGCTGTTGTTGAAACTGCATTTTTACTGACGTGTCGGGGCGTAATGAAAGCACCATCATACCTCCGTAATTGGCAATACTGTAAGCCATGTCAATAGTTGCTGAAATACTGCTTTGCAGGTTTTTTATTCCCTGGTCATCGTCAACAGTAACCGGAAACTCAAAGGTTTCCACTTCCTGACTGATATCGTAATTGTAGTTAAGTTTATAGGGCAGGTGAGAAAGTACCTTATCACTGGTAATAGATGAACTGTAGGCGTAAGAGTTGGCTTCAAGCAACTGTGGCATAGATCGCGGAATTTGATGATAAGGTGCGCGGAAAGATTTAATCTGATAATTGCCCATCAACTTTTCAAGCAGGTATTTAGCTACGCGAGTTTCGCCCATTAACGTGGCGTTATACATTTTTTTCTCGCTTTGCACATAGGGTGTATAATCAGGGTATTTTTCTATACCCTTTCCAATAGAGTTGTTGGCAAATCGATTGTTGGCTGATACCCCCTGAGTTCCCACCTCCATGTTCCAGCCTACCAACAATTTCAGAATATCCGTAAGGTATGGTCGCAAATAAGCTTCTCCGTTATAATCGTTAATGTATTTAGCCTGCACAAAAAAACTGGAGGTAAGCCCGCCTTTTTTTTCCTGAGCTGCTACTTTAACCGCGTGCAACAACTCCTGTTTGGTGTTGATGTTGTGGGTGAGTATAAGCGACATCTGTTTATTATCGGGCACGGTGCCCAAAACTACTGCAGTGGTACACTGGGTAAGATAAATGTTTTTTATAAGACTCAGCAACACATCTGATGAAGGTTCAAACTTGCCTTCACCCAGCGGAGAAATGGTATAACGTGTATTGCTGTAGGAGCGCTGCAAAAAATACCCCAGGTCAAAACCGATAAGGTAAGACCGGCCAATGGCATAAGGTTTTACTATAACTGCCGGTGTATTGTCTTCGTAATAAGCTATGGGTTCGTTTTTTACATTGTAATAGGTGTTGGTGGCTATGGGGTCTACTCCCCGTTCTTTGTTTCCCAGCCTGATCATCCAACCGCTTTCTGTTTTAAGGTACTCGTTCTCTTTCGCTTTGCGGTTAAAACGTATTTCGTAACGCTGGCTGGAGGCCTTACTCTCGGTATAGCCAAACACTTCTTTGAGTCCGTCTGATGGAGTGCCGGTGGCCATAAGCACTCCACCGTTAAGCGGGTGCTGTGCTATAAGCTTTAACGCATCCGGTCTCAGGTATTTTCCTGAAAGTTCCGGATAGACCATTACAATCTGGTGCTTAAGGGCTGCTTTGTAGTTTTGAGTAATCAAAAAGGGAACTCCTATGGATTTTAATCCGTGGGCCAATGCCAACCAGGAAGAGTTGGTGTCGGTAACCAATATGGCTATACTGCTGGTACCACCTTTGGCAAATTTTTTCCAGGTGGTAAATGACTCTGCCGGTAGTGCTGTGCCTTCTGCCGGACCAACAATAGTGTCATAACTGATAATCTCTTCTGTTTTTACTTTGTAGATGCCCGTTTCATCAGGGTGGTACATTTTACGGTATATCCACCAGAGGAACAAAATAACAAAGCCGGAATAAAGTACAATTTTCTTAAGCACGAGGTAGGGTGTTTTGTGACAAACTTATGTGGTTTTTTTATTTATGTTCTTGTCAATTCGACCAATTTTTTACTTGTGGTTTCGAATAAAATACTTGACGTTATCTATTAAAAACATGGCCGGAATAGCATGTTGGTCAATTTGGTGGTCTTCGTTCATGTTGCTCCATATGCTGAAGGTGAGGCGCATCATAGACCCCGGAATACGCTCATAACTCTGATAGTAAAGCTTTCCGTCAATAAACCACTTGATGTATTTTCTGCTCCACTCTATAGTATACACGTGGTATTCTTCAGCTGCGTCAAACGGAAGAAAATAGCTGTTGCCGTTCTCCATCCTGTCTTTTCGTTTAAAGTAATTAAAAAAAATACTTCTGGTTTCTGTGCCCCTGAATTGTATACTCATCTCATCGTGAGGCTTCAAATCGGCTCCCACCAATGAGGTGGCAATAAAAGCACAAGCCACTCCACGCCCCTTGGGTACACGCATTTTCACATCAATTTTTCCGTAACCTACGTCTTTTAATCCTGCCACCTCGGCTCCCGTAAAGGGTTTGTCATTATAATTTACGGTATCGAGCATCAGCACCAGATGGCCGTTGTCGTTGAACACATGTGCCGGACTGTAGCCTGTGCTCCCTGTGCCTTTATCAAAATCTCGAACGTACCACAATGACCCGTCCAGCCGCTCCATGCCATCGTTCCACTCCAACTTCCACTCTTCCCTTTTGGGCTTTTGCTGTTCGGTTTTTGCGCCCTTTTTATTCTTCTGAGAAGTGGTATCTGCAGGTGTTGTGCCCCTTTGAGCAAATGCCGCCTGCTGATGTATGGCACATAAAATAAAAAATAAAAGAATTATCCTCCGCATATTCTCAGTTGTCGAAATTAAGGAGCATTGTTGTATTTAACAAGGTGAAGGAATTAACTACTTTTGCATATATGACCCACACCATAAAAAAGGTTGCTGTATTGGGTGCCGGTACCATGGGTGCCGGAATCGCTCAGGTTTTTGCACAAAGTAAATACGATGTACTGCTGTACGATATTCAGATTGAAGCGCTGGAAAAGGCCAAACAACAAATTGAACGTAGCATTAATGCAGCGGTTGACAAAGGAAAACTAACCACAGATGCAGCCACCGAAGCCATTAAACGCATTACTGTAAGCAATGACTTTGCTTTGCTCAAAGTTGATTTGGTTATTGAGGCTGTAGTGGAAAATTTAGAAATTAAGCGCAAACTTTTCCGAGACATTGCCGCGCAAAATCCCGATACCACCATTTTGGCAACCAATACATCTTCTATTCCCGTTACGCAAATTGCAGCCGGAGTACCTCACCCGGAAAGAGTAGTAGGCATTCACTTTTTTAACCCGGCCCACATCATGAAGCTGGTGGAAATTATTTCGGGCGCACAAACATCTCCTCAGGTAGCACAAACCTGTCGTGAGCTTATTGATAGCCTAGGCAAAACCACCGTGCACGCTAAAGATGCTCCGGGATTTATTGTGAACCGCGTAGCCCGTCATTATTACGTAGAAGCGCTTAAAATGATGGAAGAAAATGTAGCTTCTTTTGAAACCATAGATGAGCTGGCCGAGTCTTCGGGTTTTAAGCTGGGCCCTTTTAAACTGATGGATCTGATTGGTGTTGATACCAACTTTTCAGTAACCACATCGGTATATCATTTATTTCACCAAGACGGAAAATTCAGACCCAGCCGCATTCAACAACAAAAAGTAGATGCCGGC
>Ga0075154_10003250_pt1 | contig 10335 bp, 8 predicted proteins | sample JI71714BDNA_FD_70965 | JGI IMG/M metagenome (GOLD analysis project Ga0075154, IMG submission 70965) | Wastewater effluent complex algal communities from Wisconsin, to seasonally profile nutrient transformation and Carbon sequestration -... | ecosystem: Engineered > WWTP > Effluent > Algae...
TTTCCTCACCCCTGGCATTGCGCAGCACCATCGTGGTTTTTGATTCGCTGTCTTTCCAGCCTTCATCCCGGGTTTTACGTTCGGTCGCAATTTGCAAGCCTTTGCCACCATCGTCAGCCAGCGCCGGCAGACTGAAAAAGCCTGTGCTTAACAAGCCGGCGCACAACAATCCTGAGAATAAGCGCGGGATGAAACGACGGGCATGTTGGTGATTGGGTGAAATCGCTGTGGTATTCATATCAGACTCCGTTCGAATGAGAAGCAGGTACGGTTGGATAAGCTTTACGGTCCAGCTTCAGCAAGACCGCAGGTAAAAACAAGAAATCAACGATCAGTGCGAGCAGCAGAATGATACCGGTCAGCAGGCCCATATCTGAATTGAGCCGGAAATCTGACAGCAGCAACACAGAGAAGCCAAGCACCAGCACCACTGTCGTGACCACTAAAGCCCAGCCCACACTGTGAAATGCGTATCGCACCGCATCCTCTGCATCGCGGCCTTCCTTGCGCGCATGCTGATACTTGGCGAGGAAATGCACGGTATCGTCAACCATGATGCCAAGGCTCATCGAGGCAACCACGGACAAGCCTAAATTGATTTCGCCGGAGAGCAGTTGCCAGACCCCAAACCCCAACAATGCCGGCACCATATTCGGCAATAGACTGATCGCGCCCAGTTTCCAGGACCGCAAGCTCAATACTAACAATGCGGAAATCAGAACGGCCGCCAGCGGCAGACTCTGCATCATACTGGCCATATTACGTTCGCCGATATGCGCAAACATCAGGGCCGTACTGGATGCTTCTATCGGATACTGTGGATAGTGTTGGCGGAACCAGGCAATTGTCTTTTCTTCAATCGCCGTCATCTCTTTACTGCCAAGGTTTTTCATCGTGATGCTGACCTTGGTCGCGCTCTTATCCAAATCCAGCTGATTACTTAAATCAAGGCCAAAAGGCAGCGACATCTCATACATCAACAAATACTGAGCCGCCAATTCCTGGCTTTCGGGCAAGCGGTAAAACGCCGGGTCGTCGCCATGCATGCTCTTGTTCAGGCGTTTGTAAGTATCGCTGATCCGGCTGACATGTTTCACTTCCGGCAAGCTTTGCAGGTAATCCCCAAACGCATCGATGGCGGCAATAAATGCCGGATCATTGACTCCGGACTCACGGCCGCTTTCAATCGCAAAATCCATCAGCGAAACACCACCCAGTTTTTCTTCCATCAGATCAACAGCCTGGCGATATTCAGTTTGCTTGGAGAAGTACTTCACAGCTTCATCGTTGATACGGTTTTGCATGGTCAGATAGCCTGCCAACAGCGTCAACAGCACAGTCCCGATGAGGATAGGGCCTGGGCGGCGAATAACAAACTCCGCCAGCCGGTCCATCCCGCCAAATGCCTTAGAATCATGCCCAGCACTGATTGGCAACAAAGCCAACAAGGCCGGTAACAATAGAATCGTCAGCAGCCAGGCCAACATGACGCCCACCGCGACCATATTGCCAAAGTCGCGCAAAATGGGGACTTCAGAGAAATTCAACGTCAAAAAGCCGACCGCAGTGGTGGCACTGGTAATAAACACCGGCATCGCGTTCAGTAGCATGGCCTGCCGGATGGCATCGGGTTTCGGCATGCCTTGCCGCATCAGAAACTGCGTTGAAGCGATCAGATGCACACTATCAGCCACCGCCATCGTCATCACCAGCGTAGGGACGTTGACTGTGGCGGTGCTGAGAAAAATTCCCGCCCAGCCGGCCAGCCCGAGCGTAGAGCCAATGGTCAAAATGATGATAATCACCACAGCCACGGCTGCCAGCGCTGAGCGCAACATCAATGCCAGCAGCAACACAATAGTGACGAACATCACCGGCACCAGCAGACTGGCATCGTGCCGGGCTTCCGTTGTAAAAGCATTATTCAGCCCAATCACCCCGGCCAGTTTAAAACTGACCGCCGGATGCTCTTGCGCCAGCTTTTCCGTCAAAGCCGCGACGGCGGAGTACACATCAGTCACTTCCTGATTTTGATCTTTTTCCGGCACCTGCACCGTGATATTCACCGCGGTCATGCTTCCATCCGCAGCCACCAGACGGTTCAGCAAGGCCGGTTCACTCAAAGCCACACTTCTGATTTTATTAATTTTTTCTTCGTTTAAATCGGCGACATCCAGCAACAGGTCTTCGACCAGTAAATCATCTTCCTGCGCTTCGGTATGCTGGAAATTGGTGATGGAGTCGACCCTGATTGAATAAGGTGTTTGCCAGGCCCCCTCGGTGAGTTTTTTCACCACGGTCAGCACTTCCGGCGTGAAGACGTGCCGTTTGCCGGCACCACCGCTACCAGCATATTGTCGCTTTTATTAAACTGCGCCTGCATCCGCTCAAAGGCTTGCATCTGCGGATTATCCTGCGAGAAGAAAATCCGGAAATCACCGCGAAAATACAGGTCTTTCGCGCCAAAACTGAAGATTGCGGTGAGCAGCAAAACCAATAACACTGCCAGCCATGGACGTTTCACTGAATTGTCTAACCAGGGGTGGTTCATGCGTGCTCCTGTGCATTACAAAACTGAGAGTGAGGCGTGTTGATCTGATCCTGATTGAACATCTGACCAATCCGCTGCCAACTGGACTGGTAATCCCAGGCTGTTGACAGTGGCTGCCAACCCATCCCATCAAACAATAAATTAATACTGTGAATACTGACCTGGCTGGCCTCTAAGCCGGCAAACAAGCCCAGTTGCCGCAACGGCACAAACAATGCGTTGCAGCCAAACGCCATCGCCCAATGAATAAAAGACCATTGTTCAAGGGCAATTCCTGCCGGTAAGGTCAGGCTGCCATCTGCGACTGCATCTGCTAAAACGGTCTGACACTGCGCCAATAAATCAATCTCCAATTGCTGGCGCAGCAGCAGACGTTGCGGCGAGCTTTTTTCCATCACACCGGGCGTCGCAGCACTGAGTAAACATAAAAACAGCGTCGGTTCTGCAGCACTGAACAAATGATAAGCATGATGCAGTGCCAGCGCACGCTCACGGCTGTGACCGGCAAAACTCACCGCTTGCTGAAACAACTGCCGTAAACGTTGTAAAGAATCAACACTCAGTGCCGTCAGGACATCTTCTTTGCTACTGAAGTGGTTATAGAGGGTACCTTTGGAAACATCGGACAGCGCAGTGAGGCGGTCCATCGTCAAGCCGGCAAATCCTTCTTGCCGCAGGATCTGCTGCGCCAGCAACAGGAGCTCTTGCTCCCGTAATTGCCGGGCCTTGCTACGCGGAGTTGCTGCAGACTGAAGCTGAGCCATGGGTCGATCCGTGAAAGTTGACGAATCGTCATTCTAGGTGAAAACCCCGGCAACGCAAGGTCAAACCCAAAATTCTGCAGCAAAAATCACCAGCGGTCAGAACCGCCAGTACATCGGAGTAAACAACAATAACACGGTCAGAATTTCGAGGCGGCCTAACAACATCCCGAAGCTAATCAGCCATTTTGCGCCATCTGGTAAGCTGGCAAAAGTCCCATCCGGCCCAATGACAGGGCCAAGGCCGGGACCCACGTTGCCGATAGCCGTTGCAGCGCCAGTCAGCGCTGTGACGAAATCCAGCTCGTACATCGACAAGCCAAGCGCCAGCGCAGCGATAGAAGCGAAATAAATAAAACAGAATGCCAGCACAGACCCCAGCAGCTGGTCATTCACCGGCTTGCTGCCATATTTCTGCACCCAGACGGCATTGGGATGCACCAGTAATTTGAACTGTTTAATCAATAACAAACCGGCCAGCTGCGTGCGGAATATTTTCAGACCACCGGTGGTTGAGCCTGAGCAACCGCCGGAGAAGGTCAGGTAAAAGAATATGATCAACGCCAACCCACCCCAAGCGGCATAATTTTCGCTGGCATAACCACAAGTCGTGATGATAGAAATCACGTTAAACGTCGTATGTGTTAAGGCGTCCGCCAGCGGACGGCCATTGTGATAATGCTGATACAAAGTCAGCAACATGACACAAAACGCGGTAATTGCCAGGAAAGCGCGGACTTGCGGATCACGCAATAACAGCCATTTATGGCCCCGCATTGTGCCAACCAATAAGACCAAAGGCAGCGCTGACAACAACATAAACACCGACGCAATCCACAGTAATACCGGGCGGTCATTAAAGTGGCCAAAAGATGCATCGTAGTTGGCAAACCCGCCGGTCGCGACCGTCGTCATGCCGTGCGTAATCGCATCAAAACCGTTCATGCCAAACAGATAAAACAGCGTCATACAGCTGGCTGACATGGTCAGATAAACCACACCAATCATCAGCGACAAACTGGAACTACGCGGCAGGATTTTTTCTGAAATGTCGGAGTTTTCTGTTTTGAATAACTTCATCCCACCGATTTTCAGGGCTGGCAGAATCGCAATGGCCATGACGATGATACCGACACCACCAATCCACTGCAGCACAGCCCGCCAGAACAGCAAGCCACGGGGCATGGTATCGAGCCCCTTTAAAATCGTCGCGCCGGTGGTCGTAATCGCAGAGACAGTCTCAAACACAGCATCGACATAGCTAAGATGCGGCAAGACCAATAAAAACGGCAAGGTCGCAAATAAACAAATCGATACCCAGCAAAGGGTGGTGAGCAAAAACAGCTGGCGTTTCATCAGCACAAAATCGTGCCGGCCTTTGTACACCAGGCTGTAACCGACCGTGATGGTCAGTAAAGCACTGACGAGGTAACTCCAGAAACTCTGTTCATCGAAATAGACTGCCACCCCTGCGGTCAGCAGCATAAACATCGACAAGATCACCAGCAGGTAACCAATCACCCGGTAGAACAGATAACGACTTTTTGCAGGTTGCACTTCAGTGATCATGAGGGCCCGGATGTGATGCAGTCAGAAAAAACGACAAAAGACAGAGGCTTCCAGTGTAGCGGCTTCTGACAACAGAATAAAGGCTGTAGGCAGCGCATCGTCCAAGCCTGAATTATTTGCATTTATTTAACATTAAGCTACATATTTGTGTGTCTTCATCAAGCAAGGAAGCTTATGACACTGGCATTGATCCACAGCAGAGCAAGGCTCGGGCTACAGGCTCCGGCTGTGACTATTGAAGTGCATTTGTCGCTTGGTTTGCCGAGCTTTCAGCTAGTCGGCCTTGCCGAAACGACAGTACGCGAAGCGCGTGACAGGGTCCGCAGCGCGCTGATTAACTGTGGCTTTCAGTTCCCAGACCGCAAAATCATTGTCAATCTGGCGCCCGCGGATTTACCCAAAGAAGGCGGACGTTTTGATTTGCCTATTGCTATCGGTATTTTGGTTGCCAGCGGCCAGATACCGGCGCATGCCGTGGCTCACACTGAGTTTTACGGCGAACTGGCATTGTCCGGTGAGATCCGTCCCATTGTCGGCGAGATCCCGTTAGCATTAGCCGCGCAGCAGGCAAACCGGGCGCTATTGCTGCCGATGCAAAATGCCCGTATTGCCCAGCAAGTTCCGCAGGTGCAGGTGTTAGGGGCTCAGCATCTGCTGCAGGTGCACAGTCATCTGATGGCACAACAAGCATTGCCGGCAATTCCGGCGCCGGTCGCGGCACAGCCGCAGGAGCAATTGTGTCTGTCAGATGTGAAAGGTCAGCAGCATGCGAAAAGAGCGCTGGAAATTGCAGCCTGTGGCTGCCATAACATGCTGATGTTCGGACCGCCCGGCACCGGTAAATCGATGCTGGCGCAGCGCCTGGCCGGCATCCTGCCGCCACTCACCTTCAGTGAGGCGCTGGAAAGTGCCGCCATTTATTCCATCGCCGCCTTACCGCCACCGGCAGAGTTCCGCCAGCGGCCCTTTCGCCAGCCTCATCACACCAGTTCTGCGCCGGCGCTGGCCGGCGGCGGCACTTTACCTAAACCCGGCGAAATCTCGCTGGCTCACCACGGTGTCCTGTTCCTCGACGAGCTGCCGGAGTTTCAGCGCCATGTGCTAGATGCGCTGCGCGAACCGCTGGAAACCGGCATGGTACACATCTCGCGCGCGGGCCGGCAGGCGGAATTTCCGGCGCAGTTTCAGCTGGTTGCTGCACTGAACCCCAGTCCAACCGGACATCATCTGGACGGCCGGGCCAGCAAAGAACAGATCCTGCGTTATCTGGCTCGTATTTCAGGGCCACTGACCGACCGGATTGATTTACAACTCGAAGTCCCCTTGTTACCGGCCGGCGCGCTGAGCCAAAGCAGCACCGGAGAAACCAGCGCCAAAGTGGCTGCCCGCGTACAAGCCGGCCGCGAGCGCCAGCTGCAGCGTCAGGGCAAACCCAATGCACGCCTCAGCAACCGCGAACTGGAGCAACACTGCCCGCTACAAAACGCCGACAGTGTCTTCCTCGAACAGGCGGTACAACAACTGCAGCTATCGAGCCGTAGTTTTCACAAGCTATGGAAAGTTGCGCGTACCATCGCTGATTTAACCGACGCAGCTGAGATCAGCCGGCCACATCTGCTGGAAGCGTTAAGCTATCGTGCATTTGATAAATTACTGCGTTACTTACGCGAGTAAACAGCGCGGTCCCTGCTCGTCCCAGCGCGACGCCCGCTGAGCCCGCAGTTGCACGCCGCAGGGACTTTATTCATATACTGGGGGGATTCCGATGACAGGAGAACCCGCTGATGCCGCTGGACATGGCTCGATTGTTTCGTTTTAACCTGGGGTTCTGGTGCATTGTCGCTGTGTTTGAATCCGCGAATCTGCTGCTGGAAGTGCTGATCTGGCAAGAAAAACTGGAACCGAAGTATCTATTACTGTCTGCAGGGTCGCTGGTTGCTGAAATCAGCTTAACCAGCGCCTTGATCATGCTGGCGCAACGCAGGCCACTGTCATCGCTTCGACTCTTTTTGGCGACAGCCGCAGTGGCCCTTTGTTATATCCCGCTGGTGAACTACGTCAGTATGCAGGTATGGCAAAAATATGATTTTCATCAGAATTTGTTACTCGGCCAGCTGGACACCCACGCGCTGGCATTTTTTGTCTGGGCCGCCGGATTTCTCAGTTTCAGCCGCTATTGCCAACAGCAGGCACAAGCGCAAGAATCGCATCGCCTGGCGCAAAATATTCAGCAGCTGGAATTGCAGGCGCTGCGTCACCAGCTCAATCCGCATTTCACTTTTAATGCGCTGAATTCAGTATGCGCCTTGCTTGAAGCCGAACGCTTCGATGACGCCGAACTGATGTCCGAACAACTGTCGACTTTTTTGCGCTATTCGCTCAGCCATTCGCCGGATTCGCTGGTTCGCCTGGCTGACGAACTGGCCGCTATCGAAGCCTATCTGACCCTACAGAAAACTCGTTTTGGTGACAAATTGCGGGTGCAGTGGCAGGTAGAGGAGCAGGTGAGACAGCAATTAGTGCCGGCATTACTGCTGCAGCCGTTGGTCGAAAATGCAATCAAATACGCCGTCGCGGCGCGACAAAATGGCGCCACCATCATCATTGCCGGTGGTCAATCCGGCGGTCAGGTTCAGTTGCTGGTGCAGGATGACGGCCCCGGCGCGCAGAGTATGGCCAGTCACGGCACCGGTGTTGGCCTGCGCAACATCCGAGACCGCTTGTATCAGCATTTTGGCGACAAAGCCCAATTGGTCGTGCAAAGCCTGCCGGCAGGTTTTCGCGTCGCTATCGAGCTACCTTCGCAACAGGGCGCATCATGACAACAGCCCTGCATCCTGCCGCACTGCAACTCACCCGTTTTTGGTTCTGGCACCTACTGTATTGGCTTGGCTACTTACTGCTGAAATACACCCATTTGGGTTTGTTGATCCCGTTGCAGCAGGAAGCGACTTTTCCGTATCTGGCTACTTACACCCTTATCACTCTGATGAATCTAAGCCTGACCGGCTGGCTGGGCACGCGGGAATTGGCTCGCCCTTGTACACCCGCGCAGCAACTGCAAAGACTGGCGTACTGGCTGGTGCCTTTATTGCTGCTGTTGATCCCGCTGCGGCAATATCTGTTAACGCACTATGCGATGAAAAGTGGTCCGGACATCATGCAGCACTGGAGCCACTACATGATCGCAGGCATTCCTCTGGTGCTGTTGCCGCTGTGCGGATGGGTTGGGGTTTTCCTACTGATGAAACTGAATTATTTCACCTTGCAACAGATGGAAACCCGCCAGCAACTGTTGAAACAAGCGCGGCAGGCACGGCTAAAAGTCCTGCGTTATCAGCTAAATCCGCATTTTATGTTTAATACGCTCAACGCGCTCAACTCGCTGATTGTCAGTCGTAAAGGTCTGGCGGCCGAAGATTTAATCCAACAGCTGTCTGCGTTTTTGCGCCATTCATTAAAAAATCAGGATGACCAATGGGTTCCGCTGCGCGAAGAATTAGCAGCACTAGAGGCCTATCTGGCTATTCAGCAAGTACGCTTTGGCGAGCGCTTAGTTTTAGACTGGCAACTGAACCACAGTACATCGTTACAACTGCCGCCGCTGCTGCTGCAACCCATTGCAGAGCAAGCCATTTTGTATACAGTCGCCGAACAAAGCGGCCCTATTCATCTGCATATTGTGTTGGCTGAAACTGACCACGCACTGCAGTTGACGGTCCGCAGTGACGCTGCAGGGCAGGATGTATCGCCCTGGCCTGCCGACCAGCTGCCCGCCAGTTTGCAACAACTGCAAGAGCGGCTCGAACTGTTATTTGGCTCGCACGCCAGCCTGACCTTACTAAACCCGGCAGCAGGTTTCTATGCCCGGCTCAATCTACCTGTGGAGGTGTTACATGCAGCCGATCCGGCTCGTGATCGCGGACGATGAACCTCTGGCGATCAGTAATTTAAAAGCCAAACTGGCCAATTACCCGAACCTGCAAATCGACGCCTGTTTTGATAATGGCGACGACACTCTCACCTATCTGCAGCAAAATCAGGTGGATTTGGTGTTTTTAGATATTCAGATGCCCGGCCTCAAAGGCATCGACATTCTGAAACAGCTCAACAAAGCCTCTGCGTTAAGCCCACCGCTGCTGGTGCTGGTCACGGCTTATGAACAATATGCCTTTTCGGCTTTTGAGCATTTTGCTTTTGATTATCTGTTAAAGCCGGTGTCACGCCAGCGGCTGGCGCAATGTCTGCTCGACGTGCGCACCACGCTGGATAAAAACCAACCACTCAGTGCCGTCACCGCGCCGCATAAACTAACATTCCGCACCGGCGCCTCCACCTTGCTACTCGATGATATCGACGTGCGGGTCATTGAAGCGGCCGGCAATTATATGTGTGTGCAGACCTTGTCAGAAAATCTGGTGATCCGAGAAACGATCAAGGAGTTGCTGCAGCGGCTCCCGACGCATTTTGTACAAATTCACCGCTCGATTCTGGTCAATCTGCACCATGTGCATAAAGTCAAAACCCACCACAATGACTATCAGTTCACCTTGTCAGACGGTAAAGTCGTCAACGCCTCCAGGCGCTACAAACAAAACTGGGAAGGCCGGCTGGCAGCGCTGTGAGGGACTTAGAGGCTGGTGAAAAGGCTGCAGCACAGCACTGGTAGGCAACGACCCGAGGGCGGACGCAGCTATCGTCGGTGTTGCGCGAAAGCCCGTTGATTGTGGCAACGCAAGCACCGCCACCACTGCGTTCGCCTGCTCGCGGCAGCCTGTGTTGGCTTTGTTGAACTTGGGGGTGGTAGCGAAGAGCGAAAGCCCGTCCATTGTGGCAAAGCCAGCACCGCCATCACTGCGTTCGCCCGTTCGCGGCAGCCTGTGTTGGCTTTGTTGAACTTAGGGATGATAGCCAAGAGCGAAAGCCCGTCCATTGTGGCAAAGCCAGCACCGCCACCACTGCGTTCGCCCGTTCGCGCCTCCCGCGCTCACTCTTAACCGCTCACTCCGCGGCTGCCGCTGCCGGCTTTGTTTAAGTTGCGGGATGGCGGCTTTGAGCGAGTTGCAGACATTTATCCTGCGGATGGCGTTTCGCTAACGCTAGCTCTTTGCCCTGCGGGCAGCTGTTTCGCCCGATGGGCGAGTTACTTTTTATCGCGATAAAAAGTAACCAAAAAGCGCTCGCCCGATTCCGCTCGAAAGCCCACCTGAAAAGTCGCCGTGCAAGGCGAAAATGTAACTCGCACGGCGCTAGCGTCGCCGTGCTCAGACACCCGTTCCGGTCGTCGCACGATTAAAACCTTGGCCAACGATTTTCAGCTGGCTTGCTCCAACGGGCAGCCTGCTGCAGTAGTTAGAGCGCTTTTGACGTTGGTTTTTTGTCAACAAAACCAGCTATCAGAGCCAAATACCCGTTGGAGCGAGCCGATGCAAATCAGCAGTTTGAGGTTTTAAG
>Ga0075154_10003252_pt1 | contig 10333 bp, 9 predicted proteins | sample JI71714BDNA_FD_70965 | JGI IMG/M metagenome (GOLD analysis project Ga0075154, IMG submission 70965) | Wastewater effluent complex algal communities from Wisconsin, to seasonally profile nutrient transformation and Carbon sequestration -... | ecosystem: Engineered > WWTP > Effluent > Algae...
AAGAATCACTGCCGCTAGGAGCACACCATGGCCGCCGTCAAAAGCATCGTCAACGAGAGCAAGGACATCGCCCGCGCCATCGAACTCATCCAGCTCGGTGCCCGCCTGCAGGTGCTGGAGTCGGAAACCTCGCTGTCCTACGAGCGGTTGTTGCGGCTGTACAAAGAGGTGGCCGGCAAGTCGCCGTCCAAGGGGCAGCTGCCGTTCTCCACCGACTGGTTCCTCACCTGGCAGCCCAACATCCACGCCTCGCTGTACGTGAACATCCACCGCTACCTGAGCAAGACGGTATCGCTGGACCAGATCGATGCGGTCACCAAGGCCTACCGCCTCTACCGCGAGCAGATGGTGGCCTGCGGTATTGAGCCGCTGCTCACCTTCACCCGCGCCTGGCGTCTGAGCAAGTTCATGGACGCCGGCATGCTGGCGCAAACCACCTGCAGCAGCTGCAAAGGCCTGTTCGTGACCGACCGCTACGAGAACGCCCGCCACTACAAATGCGGCCTGTGCCAACCCCCGGCGCGTGCCGGCAAGGGCAAGGCCAGTGGCGGCCTCAGGCTGGAGTGAGGGTAGGGCGGCTGGCCGGCTGCGTGCAAGCCTCCGCCACCCACTCGGCGGCCTTGATGCCGTCCACCGCCGCCGACAAGATACCGCCCGCATAGCCCGCGCCTTCTCCGGCCGGGAACAGCCCGCGCACGTTCAGGCTCTGGCCATCGGCGCCGCGCGTCACGCGCAGGGGCGATGAGGTGCGTGTTTCCACCCCGGTCATCACGGCATCGGGCATATCGAAGCCGCGAATCTTGCGGCCAAACGCCGGCAGAGCCTCGCGCATGGCCTGCGTGGCGTAGGCGGGCAACACCTCGTCCAGGCTACCCAGCCGCACACCTGGTTTGTAGGACGGCTCCACCTCCCCCAGCTGGGTAGAAGGGCGCTGCGCCAGAAAATCCCCCACCAGCTGGCCGGGGGCTTCGTAGTCCTGCCCGCCCGCCTCGAAGGCGCGCCGCTCCAGCTGGCGCTGGAACACCACACCGGCCAGCGGGTGGGTGTGCGGGCCCGCCGGCAAGGCTTCGGCCTCGGCGGCGTAGCGGGTGCCAGCCTCCGGCCCAAAGGCTTCCAGCCATGCGCTGTGGCGGGCTTCGGCGTTGTCGGGCAGGTAGTCTCTGGGGTCCACGCCCACCACCATGCCGGCGTTGGCGTTGCGTTCGTTGCGTGAGTACTGGCTCATGCCGTTGGTGACCACGCGTCCTTCCTCGCTGGTGGCAGCCACCACCGTGCCCCCGGGACACATGCAGAAGCTGTACACCGCGCGCCCGTTGCTGGCGTGGTGCACCAGCTTGTAGTCGGCGGCGCCCAGCAGCGGGTGCCCCGCGTGCCGCCCCCAGCGCGCCCGGTCGATCACGCTTTGCGGGTGTTCAATGCGCACCCCCACCGAAAACGGCTTGGGTTCAATGAACACGCCCCGCTCGTGCAGCAGTGCAAAGGTGTCGCGCGAGCTGTGGCCCATGGCCAGCACCACATGGCGGGCAGGCAGGGTGGTGGTCGCAGGGCTGCCCGCTTCTGTAACGCTCAGGTCCTGCACCTGCAGGCCGCGCACCGCCATCTGCCCGTTCCCATCGGGCTCCAGCACCAGCCCGCACACGCGCTGCTGGAAGCGGATTTCACCTCCCAGCGCCATGATTTTCTCGCGCATGGCCTCCACCACCTTCACCAGCTTGAAGGTGCCTATGTGCGGGTGCGCCATGTACAAAATTTCGGGTGGCGCACCGGCCTCCACGAACTCCTGCATCACCTTGCGGCCCAGGTGGCGTGGGTCCTTGATCTGGCTGTAGAGCTTGCCGTCGGAAAACAGGCCTGCGCCGCCCTCGCCAAACTGCACGTTCGATTCCTGCTGCAGCACCTTCTTGCGCCACAGGCCCCAGGTGTCCTTGGTGCGTTGGCGCACCGGCTTGCCGCGCTCCAGCACCAGCGGGCGCAGGCCCATTTGTGCCAGCGCCAGCGCGGCGAACAGGCCGCAGGGCCCCAGGCCCACCACCACCGGGCGCAGTTCGGGCGGGTGCGCCACCTGCGGTGGTGTCCAGGCCATGTCGGGTGTGGGCAGGATGTGGGGTTTGCCTGCCAGCCGCTGCAGCACAGAGGCTTCCAGCGCCGGGTGGGCCAGGGCCACATCGACGATGTAGACGGCCAGCAACTCGGGCTTGCGCGCATCGAAACTGCGCTTGAACACCTGCACCTCGGCAATCTGCTCGGAAGTCAGGCCCAGCGCTTCGGCGGCCAAAGCTTGCAGCGCTTCCAGGGGGTGCGGGGCGGGGGCGCGGTCGGCAGCGGTTTCGCTGGGCGCATCGGCGGCGCGGCGCTGCTCCACCGGCACGGCGTGCAGCGGCAGCTTGAGTTCGGCAATCCGGATCATGGGGCAAGGGTCCTGTAGGCCAGTGGTCATCCAGCAAGGGTTAGCCGTGATAATACCTGCGTGAAGCCTGCCAGACCGCCGCTGGCGCAAGTCCCGAAAGGGCGCGCTGGAGGAACGTCCGGACTGCACAGGACAGCGTAGGAGGTAACGCCTCTCCACCGTGAGGTGAGGATCAGAGCAACAGAGACGAGCCGATTCAGTTCGGGTGAAACGGGCAATCTCTACGCGCAGCAACACCAAGTAGGCCAGCGTTGATGTGGTTCCGCAGAGCTGGCGGGTAGGTGGCACCGAGCCGTGTGGGCGACCCACGGCCCAGAGAAATGGCGGTCACGCTCCGTGGGGCTTTCGGGTCCCCGGGGTGCACAGAATCCGGCGTATCGGCAGACTTCACACTTTATTCTTACCGGGGAGCCCCGCATGCCCGAACGCAATACGCCCCGTTGCTCGCGCCCTTGTCCGGGCCCACATTGCTCCGCGCGCGCTGCAGTTCCGTCGCCCCGCTCCCTGGCAGCGGCCCTGGGGGTGTTGGCGGCACTGCTTGCGGGAGCCACCCACCCAATGCTCCAGGCCCAGACTTCCCCCGGCTCCCCGGCCGCAAAGCCGCAGCTGGAGCGCACCGTGTGGGTGTGCGATGTGGCTTACACGCCCACACGCAGCAACTGGAGCCGCCAGGTGCAACTCAGCTACGACGACCGGCGCCTGCACACCGTGGACATTGACGGTGTGCGCGTGTACACCTTCTCGGTGGCCGATACGCTCATCCTCACCTCGCTGGACAACGAGCGCATCCGCATCGATGTGGGTGCCCGCACGTGGAGCAGCGATTTCCGCGGGCTGGCCGAAGGCCAGGGGCGCTGTGAGCCGGCAGACGCCGCGCGCTGAACCGGGTCAGAACCGCTCCAGCGGGTCCAGCACCCGGCCCGTTCCCGGGGCCAGCTGGCCCAGCGCCAGCCGACCCAGGCGCTGCCGGTGCAGGCCAGCCAGTTGCCAGCCGCTTGCTGAAGTGGCTGCCACCGCTTCCAGCCAGGCGGGCAAAGCCAGGGCGTCGTGGCCTTTCATGACCAGCCGCAACAGCACCCGCTCGGCGTTCTGGCTACTGATGCTGGCCTTGATGTGCCGTTGCGCCGCCAGTGTGCCGCGCAGGGGTTTCAGCAGGCCGGGCTGCGCCTGCCTTTGGCGTGCTGTGAGTTGCTCGGCCGTGGGCCATGCGAACGGTGGCGCCGCGTCCGAGGCGGGTCGCCATTCCACCCGCCATTCTTCTTCCATGAGCGCGGCCTGCTCCTGCCAGGCCCGCTGCAGGCGCACGTCCTGCACCCACACCACCAGCCCGCTGGCCTGAGCCGGCGGCGTGGGGAGCGGTAGCGGTGTCATGCACTGCAGCTGCCGCAGGTGCCAGCGCGTCAGGGCGCCAGAAGCCACCAGCCCTTCCAGTGCCGTTGTGGCGTCCGCGGCTGCCGGCCCAGGTGCCTGGTGCCACAGTACCGTGGCAGGGCGCAGCAGGCTGGACTCGGCGCCTTCGGCCACCGCCACGCTGCCCGGCAGTGCGCGCCGGGCCGGGTCGTCCACCACCACACCATCCACCTGCACCCAGCCGGCCTCTATCAGGCGTTCGGCCTCGGCGCGGGAACAGCCGCGCAGCGCCATCACGCATTTGGAGAGGCGTTGCAGTTCGCTCTCAGCCATGGCTGCCGGCCAGGCTTTGCACCCGTTCCACATGCGCCAGCAAGGAGCGTTTGGCCACGGGCCAGAGCCGCTCGGGCACATCGTCGTAGGCCAGCCGCACCCAGTCGTCGTGGCTGCCGCCGGGCAGGGCGGCCATGGCTGCCGCTACTTTGGCTTCGCGCTTCAGCCGGTGCGCTTTCAGCTGGGCAATGGCATCGGGGGCGTGGCCCAGCACGTAGCCATGGGCCGGCAGAATGAAGCGTATGCCGTGCGCGGTGCAGGCTTCGCTGAGCGCATCCAGCGACTGCAGGTAGGCGTCCATGTTCCCATCGGGCGGGTCTATGACGGTGGTGCTGCCGTTCAGAATGTGGTCGCCGCTGAACAGCAGGCCGTCTTCTTCCAGTACCAGGCACAGGTGGTTGGATGCATGGCCCGGTGTGTGCAGAACCCGCAGGGTGTGGGTGCCCTCGGCAGCGCCGCTGGCTGGCGCCAGCACCAGCCGCTCGCCGTGGGCCAGTGCGCGGTCGGGGGCAAACTGGCTGTCGCGGCGCGAGGTGGGCCCGCTGGGCAGCCCCAGAATGGGGGGCGCGTGGCCACCGCGCTGGGCCGCATGCCGCGCGCACAGCGCCTGCAGGGGCAAGGCGCCGGGCGAGTGGTCGGGGTGCGAATGGGTGCACACAATCTGGCGCACATCGCCACCCGCGGCACGCCACAGGCGCTCCAGGTGTTCCGGGTCGTCGGGCCCCGGGTCGATGACGATGTAGCCGGTGTCCGGGTCGCCCACCACGTAGCTGTTGGTGCCGGGCCCGGTCATGAAGCCCGGGTTGGGAGCGGTGAGCCGCTGCACGTTCTTCAGCAAGGCCACGGGGTGGCTGGTCTGCCAGTCCAGGTGGTGCAGCAACTGGCCGTCCGGGCACACCAGTTCCAGCTCGCCGAATGGCGCCTCATGCTCCATGTAGCGCTGTTCTTTGCCGGCCAGCCAGCCGGCGCGCGGGCAGCTGTGCCACAGCGGCGCCTCGTTCACTGCGCAGGTTTGCAGCACATCGTCCACGGTGCGGTAGGCCTGCAGCCGCTCCAGCGTGCGTATGGTGGGGTAGATGATGAAAAACTGTCCGGCGCGGTGGCGTTCCAGCGCGTCGGCCGGGCGCACCCATACCGGCTCGAACTGCTCGTGCTCGTCGGCGTCGGGCGTCTGGTGTTCGGGCATGCGGGCGGCCAGGAAGGGCACATCGAAGCGGCGCGGCAAATCGCGGTCGGTCTGCCAGTGGGCCAGCACGAACACGCCCTCGGCCGCCAGCTTCAGTCCGCGCGCGCGGCACTGTTCGGCGAACGGGGCTTTCCGGTCCATGGCGGCAATGTCGGCGGCATCGGCCCAGCGCCCATCGGGGTGGCGGGCCAGCAACAGGCCCAGCTCCTCAAAGCTCTCGCGGATGGCGGCTATGGCTTCGGTCAGGTGCTGGCTGCTTTGTGTGGGGCGGCGCGTGGCCAGGTCGTGCGAAGCGGCATCGGCCGGGTCTATGCCGCCGCCCGGGAACACGTAGGCGCCCGGCGCAAAGCTCGCGGTCATAGAGCGCCGGGTCATGAGCACTTCAAAGCCATCGGGCCCGTCGCGCAGCAGCAGCACCGTGGCGGCGCTCAGCAGGGCAGGGGGTTCACGCCAGGCGTGCAGTTGTTGGGAGGGTCGGACCATGGGGGCAAGGATAGCCGGGAGGGCGCGTGCTTGCCGAGGTGCAAGTTGTGTAACAAAGCAATTCGACGGCGGGCACAAAGCCGATAAAAATCTCCCGTAAGCGCAAAATGTAACGGAGCCAGCGCGGACTTCCTGTCCTCCTGGCGCAGTTCCGAACACGAGTGGAACGTTACCGTATCCCTGCTCCAAGGAGAGACCCATGACACACACACCGATGGCATCCAGCCACAGCCCATCCCTCCCCACTACACACCGCACCCGCACGGTCCTGCTGCCCTCTTTGCTGTTGGCCGCACTGGTGCTGGGCGGCTGCGCCAACATGACCGAAACCCAGCGTGGCACTGCCCAGGGCGCCGGTATTGGCGCGGCAGCGGGCGCTGTGCTGGGCGCGCTCACCGGGGGCAGCAAAGGCGCCACCACCGGTGCGGTACTGGGTGCCGGCGTGGGTGCGGTGGGGGGGCACATATGGTCCACCCGTATGGAAGAGCAGCGCCGCCAGATGGAAACCAGCACCCAGGGTACCGGTGTGGAAGTCACCCGCACGGCCGACAACCAGTTGAAGCTCAACATCCCCAGCGATGTGTCCTTCGACGTGGGCCGGGCCGACATCAAGCCGAATTTCCGCTCGGTGCTGGACACCTTCGCCCAGGGCCTCGTGCAGAACCCGAATGCCCGCGTGGTCATCATCGGCCATACCGACAGCACCGGCACCGACGCTATCAACAACCCGCTGTCGGTGAACCGCGCCGCCTCTACCCGCGACTACCTGGTGGCGCGTGGCGCACGGGCCAGCGCCATTGGCATTGACGGGCGTGGCTCGCGCGAGCCGATTGCTGACAACAGCACCGCCACAGGGCGCGCGGCCAACCGCCGGGTGGAAATCTTCATGGCCGAACCGGCGCAGTAAGGCGCCGGGCCTGCATGGCCGCACCGCCACTCGGCGGATAATGCGGCCATGCGCGTCCCATTCACCAAGATGCAGGGTGCGGGCAACGACTTTGTCGTGCTCGACGAAACCCGTGGCAGCCTCGGGCTGTCGGCATGGCAGTACCGTTTTCTGGCCAACCGGCACTTCGGGGTCGGGGCCGACCAGATTCTTACCGTGCGCCCGCCCCCCAGCCCCGAGGTGGATTTCGAGTACGTGATCCACAACGCCGATGGCGGCGAGGTGGAGCACTGCGGCAACGGCGCGCGCTGCTTCGTGCGCTACGTGCGCGAGCGTGGCCTGACCCAGAAAGACCGGGTGCGCGTGAAGGTGCAGCAAGGCACCCTGGAACTGCGCATGGACACCGACGGCCGCGTGACCGTGGACATGGGGCCACCCACCTTCGGTCTTCCCGACATTCCTTTCGACCCGCGTGGACTCAGCGCGACAGCGCTGGACGGCTGGGAAAGCTGGGCATTGCCCAACCCGCTGGCGGGCCCGCCCGGCTATGGCCAGCCGCTGGCCCTGGTGTCCGTGCTGTCCATGGGCAACCCGCACGCCGTGCTGCGCGTGCCCGACACCCACACCGCGCCCGTGCAGACCCTGGGCCCACACATAGAGAACCACCCCTGTTTCCCGCGCCGAGTGAACGTCGGTTTTATGCAGGTGCTGTCGCGCACCCAGGTCAAGCTGCGCGTGTTCGAGCGTGGCGTGGGCGAAACGCTGGCCTGCGGTACTGGCGCCTGCGCGGCCGTGGTGGCAGGCATACGCCACGGCTGGCTGGACCAGCGCGTGGACGTGCAGGCCCTGGGCGGCCAGCTCACCATCGAATGGGCCGGTAGCGCACACGGAACGCCCCCCTGGCAGGCGCCCGTGTTCATGACCGGCCCAGCCACCACCGTGTTCGAAGGCAGCATAGAACTGCCGGACTCCGACCCGCACTTGCCACCGAATCTCCCCTGACCCAACCTCCTGCACCCAGGCACCCATGACCCAGTTCGCCCCCATCACCGAAGACGACATCGCTGACTTTCTGGCCCATACCCCCGGCTTTTTCGAGCGCCACGCCGATCTGCTGGCCAGCATCCAGCTGACCAGCCCGCACGGCCAGCGCGCCATCAGCCTGCAGGAAAGACAGGCCGAGATGCTGCGCGAGAAAGTGCGTGGGCTGGAACTCAAGGCGGCCGACATGATTCGCCATGGCCAGGAAAACATGCACATTGCCGACAGCCTGCACCGCTGGACGCTGGGCCTGCTGTCCACCCGCGATGCCACCGACCTGCCAGCCGTGGTCATCGACCAGCTGCGCCGCCAGTTCCAGGTGCCGCAGGCCGCCATCAGCCTGTGGGCCACCGGCACGGCCAGCGACGAAGTGCGTGCCTTTGCGGCTTCCCTCACCACGCCCTATTGCGGCGACAACCCGGGCCTGGAGGCCGTGCAGTGGCTGGAGCACCCGGAGGAAGCCAAGTCCATTGCGCTGATTCCTCTGCGTTCGGTGGATGCGGTGGCTCCGTCTGTGGTGCCCGCGCCGGGCAGCACATTCGGCTTGCTGGTGCTGGGCTCGCCCGATGCGCAGCGCTTCCAGTCCTCCATGGGCACCGATTTTCTGGAGCGCCTGGGCCAGCTGGCATCGGCTGCGCTGGCGCGTCTGAACCCGGCATGACCACCGCGCTGCCCACCCCGCCGTCCGATCCTTTCCTGGAGCGGGTGGAGCAGTATCTGGCCCATGTGCGTTTCGAGAAACGCCTGGCCGAGCGCACCGCGGTCCTTTACCGGGAGCATCTGCTGCGCCTGCACCGGCTTTGCACCGAAGCCGGCCTGGGGTGGGCTGACGTGCGGGAAGCGCACATTCGCCGCTGGGTGGCGCAACTCCATGGCAGCGGCCTGAAGCCGGCAGGCCTGGCCCTGATTCTGTCGGGATGGCGCGGGTTTTTTGCCTGGCTGGGCCGCAGTGGCGCCGTGCCCGTGAACCCGGTGGCGGGCGTGCGCGCCCCGAAGGCGGGCAAGCCACTGCCCAAGGCGCTGGCCGTGGAAGAGGCGTTGCTGCTGGCCGACCACCAGCAGCCCGATGCCGACCCGGTGCTGGAGGCACGCGACCAGTGCATGGTGGAGCTGCTCTATGGTTCTGGCCTGCGCCTGGCCGAACTGGTGGGCCTGGACGTGCAGGCCGGCCCTGCCGCGCGCGGTTGGGTCGATGCCGAAGCCGGCGAGGTGCACGTGCTGGGCAAGGGCAGCAAATGGCGCAGCGTACCGGTGGGCGCGCCGGCCTTGCGCGCGCTGAAGGCTTGGCTGGCCTGCCGCCAGACCTGGGTGAAAACGGGTGCGGCAGACCCCGCCAGCCCCGCGCTGTTCATAGGCCGCAGCGGCGAACGCCTGACCCCCAAAACCCTGCGCCTGCGGTTGCGCCAGCGTTCGGTGCGCGCCGGCCTGGCGGCCCCGGTACACCCGCACATGCTGCGCCACACCTTTGCCAGCCATGTGCTGCAGTCCAGCCAGGACCTGCGCGGCGTTCAGGAGCTGCTGGGCCATGCCAACATTGCTACCACGCAGGTGTACACCCGGCTGGATTTCCAGCACCTGGCACGGGCTTACGAAAGCGCCCACCCGCGTGCCGGGCGCGCGCCTGCCCGCCCCGGAGCCACCGGGGTGGGGCCTGCGCCACAGGATTCCCCCGACCCTCCCAAGGGCCAGGCCAAGGGCGGCTAAAAGCACTACACTGAGTGGTTTACTTGGCGCCGGGCACGGGGGTTGCTTGCCTCTGCGGGCGCCTGGCTCTTACCAGCCTGCATGGCGCCTTCTGCCCCATCGGCCAGCGCTTCAGGTCTTCAGTTTTCAGGGATTTACGCTTCATGTCACTCATTCCCGCCACCATCCTCACCGGCTTCCTCGGCTCTGGCAAAACCACCTTGCTCAAGCGCGTGCTGCACGAGGCACACGGCCAGAAGATCGCGGTCATCGAGAACGAATTCGGCGAAGAGAACATCGACAACGACATACTGGTGGCCGACACCGAAGAGCAGATCATCCAGATGAGCAACGGCTGCGTGTGCTGCACCATCCGCGAAGACCTGCGCAGCACGCTGCAACTGCTGGCTGCCAAGCGCCGCGCTGGTGAGCTGGACTTCGAGCGCATCGTGATCGAAACCACCGGCGTGGCCGACCCCGGCCCCGTGGCGCAAACTTTCTTCATGGACGATGAGGTGGCCGAGAGCTACCTGCTCGACTCCATCATCACGCTGGTGGACGCCAAGCACGCCGCCCAGCAATTGAACGACCGCCAAGAAGCCCGCCGCCAGGTGGGTTTTGCCGACCAGATCTTCATCAGCAAGTCCGACCTGGTGGCCGAAGAGGAATACGACGCGCTGGTACACCGCCTGAAGCACATGAACCCGCGCGCGCCCATGCAGAAAGCGCATTTCGGGGAAGTGCCGCTGGCCAAGGTGCTCGACCTGCGCGGCTTCAACCTGAACGCCAAGCTCGACATCGACCCCGACTTCCTCAAGGCCGATGACCATGATCACGATCACGGTCACGACCATGCCCACGATCATGGGCATGACCACGATCACGACCACGATCATGTGCACGGCGAGCACTGCAACCACCCCTCGCACCAGCACGGCGGGCACGGTCACCACCACCACATCGA
>Ga0075154_10003254_pt1 | contig 10333 bp, 3 predicted proteins | sample JI71714BDNA_FD_70965 | JGI IMG/M metagenome (GOLD analysis project Ga0075154, IMG submission 70965) | Wastewater effluent complex algal communities from Wisconsin, to seasonally profile nutrient transformation and Carbon sequestration -... | ecosystem: Engineered > WWTP > Effluent > Algae...
GCTTCAAGAGGCTGTTGCCCGAAGCTTTGGTTTTGCTACCATACTAGCTATTGCGCACCGTCTAGATACTGTGATTGATTATGACCAAATATTAGTACTAGGCGACGGAAAAGTGCTAGAATATGGACCACCAGCTGAACTTTTGGAAAAAGAGGGCGGTGTATTTTTGTCCATGGTCAATGAAACTGGCCCATTAATGGCAGCAGAACTAATACGGATGGCAAAATCTGCATCAAAATAAGTAGGCCAATCGCCTCATCTTGATGCTTTGTAAAGCAAAGTGTCGCTTATTATTCTAACAATTAACATGTTCCCATCAATAGCAATACAAGATAAGTTTTCATAAGGTTTACAAAAGAATGATAATGTATTTAACCAACAGCCTTTGAGATTGTGACTGCATAATGTAATCCTAACCTGGTAATTTAACAAGACAAATAGTTTGACTGGTGTAGTATGCGAACATTTCTTACGAATATTCAAGAGTTGGTTGTTGAAGTGGATCATATCCGGGAGGGTGGACATGTTTCTGCCACCATTTGTATGTTAGAGTGGTTAAGCTCTTCAAAACCAATTATGACAACAATGAAAATTATGTAAGATCCAAAAGGAATCACACATGGCACAACAAGTCCACTGTCACAAGAGGGAATCTCCAAATGAGCAGTTGCTTCAATGCGAACCAACAATAAAATGAGTGGCAACATTGTAGCTTCAGTTGGTTCCCAGAGAAAACCAACAAGTAGGGCTTAAAGTCTCAAACTAAAGTAGTTATGCCTAAAGTATTAATGGTTAAAGTTCTATTGCTTAAAGTACTGTGTAAAATGTTAAGGATTGTTCTATTCCTTACTATTGTTTCAAGGTGAATCGTCAAATTTTCGCAGTCGGTTTCATTTGCTTCTTGATTTCATGACATTTTATTGATGTTAGCTTCAGTTATTTAAGAAATTATGGCAACAATACAACAACCCTTGCTTCTTCTTGATCTTCTCCTACTTTGAACACTCACAGAATCGCTTGTATGAATGCCTATAACCTGAGCTAGCATTGACTTGTAAAGCCCAGTGTGATTCACCAGATTACTCTTCAGCAAGCCCATGCAACAACGGTCTATCTTACTGACATATGGTAAGCAGCATTTATGGCATATCTCTACCATCAATAATAATTTGTAGCTTTTGGAAATGAAAAATATCTTCAGCAAGCAATGCTGCACAGATGTAATGTTCATTACATGTTTTGCTATGTGTCCTAAGTCAGTCCCACCTATTTTGTTTTGAATGCCAGTTGGCTGAAACTCTAAGGTAGACATAATGTATAACAAAACTAAGCAGATAGAATGCTCTGTGCAGCCGGGAGTTAAAGTTGAGTGGATGTTCGTTCTGCTTATCTCCCAATGTTGCTCAACTTCCACAATTCTTGGTAGTAGAACACGATTTTTCACGTACTTTCCTCCTTGTTCAAATGCCCTGAAAAGCTACTTAGAAAGGATCCCAGTGTTTTTCTTTTGGGATGGAATAGTAAAAAACTGACATCCTTCTCTTTTTAATGAGCATGATCTACAACAACATCAATTTATACAGGCGAGGTTTCTATTGAGGAAATTCTCTCTGAAATCTCACTCAATTTTTCTTCTGTGAGTTTGGAAATTCTTTTTTTATCATTTTCTATAAATTTAAATTTTCTTTCTCTACAGCCGAATTTTAGTTCTTTGCGATTGCTTTTTTAAAATTATTTTCATGATGCCTGTATAACTTACAGTACTTTTTGTCGCAAGACTTTAATTTTGTATGCGTGACAAAAAGAACGCAGACATTTGAAAGACCGCAATAGTATGCAGCCCCAGGTACATCTTCAACTGAAAGACCAAAGCTATCCAAAATTAAAAATTAAGAACTTCAAAAATTCGGAATAAAAATGGTATCTAAAGTCTGGCACAAGTCACCAAACTTGAAAATAAAGAATGAGTAACGCCATGATATGGAAAATCTTTCTTCTATGGAGTTGTATAATATTTCAGTCTTTGGGAGTGGGATTGTTGGTAACAGTGCTTATCAATTTGGTGTTGCGGATCGCATCCAAATTTGTCATACGAAAATTCTTGAACAAAACCTTCAAACATGGCGATAAGGCAGTCTCTATACAGTTTATACCGGCGCTGCCAAATTTGTCAAATTCAGAGCACGATGTGGAGAGGGAGGGATTGCCACCAATTCAAGAGTTGACAGGAAAAGAGCGCTACTTTTCACTGAAAGCTATTACTCTTTTGCCTTGGGTTATTTCAATTCACAAACTTTATTTGCAGTGTCAAATAAGAGTCAAGTTCCGAGATGGAGTGTCTATTCTCGTAACTCTATCGGCATCCATTCACTGCTTCCGAGTTCAAATTTTGGTTGGAATATTGGCAACTTTGTTCAAAATTGGAATTGAAAAGATCTTTTCTTGTCTCTGTAGGCCTAGCAGGAGCACTCAACAAAACCGGTCTCACAGTAGGCAAAATCCTGGGAGCGACAGCGAAGATGAGGATGCCTCCGAGTATGACGATGAAGATTTATCAGCTCTCGATACTGAACAGGTAGAACTAATAGAGGGTATAAAACAAAACCAAAGTTGGGTGGAAAAAAATGGTCTTCAACGCTTTTTCAATTCAGAATTGACAGGTGTTCACCTATTGTTTCAATTGGAAGTCGACGATCTTACTCCTGCTGGTCAGCACACTGGAAATCCCTCAGCTTTGGAAAAAGCGATTATGGATGCCAAGGGGATACGTGACGAAATCGCAGAAGAAGTTTCACGTACGGAATTGAAAGTTACAACAATATTGAGCAGGAAAGAAATTCTAGCAAATTCCAAAATGGCTCGAAAGGCTATTGATGATCGTCTGATATTTGTTCGGCACGCCCTTGACAAAATCGTTATTCGACATTTGTTTGTAGAAGCTACCGTCATTCTTCCTCAGTTTGCAATCAAAAATACACATACTCCAGTCCCTAACTCTGTTGTAATCGCAGATCATCCACCGACTCTTGGAACTTTTTACCATGTAATTCGACAACGTGATTGCCAGAAATGTGGCATAAAAGTCTCCGCTGGATTTGAGGAGCTTTCTCTGTCCAGCTCTCGCAGAGAATCGAAATCTCGAGATCACCAACTTGTGAACAAGATCGAAAATGAGAAGTATATAGGGGCATCTCACGTTTCCCTTGAGTTGACCAAACTGTTTGCATGTATCCGAACCAACGACGTCAGCGTTCCAGATAGATTCTTGTCAGCTCAGCAGATCAAATATACAGCGCTAAGATTGGATGTCCCTCGAATATTGTTGAAGAATACTTTTAATTCAACCATCTCAAACACATCAAGTTCAGACCAATACCAAAGTAATCATGCGAAATTACCGATATTTTCCAACATTTACTTGATGATTGGGCCGCTTGAAGCGACGGATGATGTCGAAGAAGAATTGAATGGGAACAGAACGGAGGGCATGCAAATCATAGGCAAATGGGCTCAGTTGCATAATATACTGGAAAATTTTGTGCCAAGCATGCCTCCATGTGGTTATTACTTGAAGTCATTTGTCCAGCAAAACAAGAAAAAAAAGAAAAGCAAAGGAAAATCCAAAAAAAAGTTAAAAGAAAACAGAAAAGTTGAGTTGCAAATTGGATCAAAGCAGCAATCAACAGGTTTTAGAATTTCTCCAATTGTACCTGCTCAAATACTTGTGAGAACTGATTTGTATGTCATGATACTTGATAATACACAGGTAAATGATGATGTGACGATTGCAAGCAGAACACCTTTTGACTTGGAGATATACACTTCCATTGAGGCGGGTTTTGTTCATGACTCGACGGCTACGGAACCAGTGCCTACCAGTCCGCCGGAGACTGTACCGATTGTTCAGATGGTTTCTGCGAAGGTTGTTAAGACGAGAGTGACAATGCTGAACTCATTCGACCTAGTGAATATTCCACTGATATCTTTCGATCTGGAAAATCATTTGCGGAAACTCGATACTTCTATTTTATCAAATTCCAATACTCTTAACAATGACGTACCAGAGATATTCGATAAGGACTTGCATTACATTTCCAACCAAGTTGTGTCAGTCGCATTCGATCCCATCAAAGTACATGCAGAGAATTCAATCGAGGGATTTGCAAATTTGATGAGAACACCAATCATTCCCAAACCAAAGTCCAAAGCAGACAAGAAGAGAAAGGTGAAAGCTGGTGCTTGCAAAAAGATACCTCCTGTAACAATCAATTTTGCGTGCCCTTCCATCGAAGTTTTCTTCATTGATCGAGTAGATCGATTCCCTTCCTCAAACGGTAGATGTTTATTGGAGCCTTATAGCGTGAATTTGTTTCTTATGGATATTCTTGGAGCCGTAAAATTGGAAGAAGAATCGCCAATGGAGACAGTTGCCAAAGTTGCTATAGGAGTTTCTTCGGTCCTTGCGGCTGTGAAAGTGACACCCCTCCCCTTCAAATTTGTAACTGGAACCAAAAACGCCAAGCCCATACTACCAAATTCAACTTCACCACAGAATCCTGCATTGCTCACGCTGACGGCATACGAATTATCAGCAAAGCTAGCCATAACTCCGGATGAATCACAGCCTGGTGCAAATGGCACGATAGTCACCAAAGAAATCTTGTTCCGTGAATGGATTAAAAGTCCAAGCGATATTTCGCCGCTAGCGATTGAGCAAGCTTCTGAGTCAAACTATCAGGTTGTTGTGCAGACAAAGACATTAGAAGTTAATTTACATTCCGAGGCAGCAGATGAATATTCAAAAGGTATCATGGAAGTCAAGCTTACATTCAACTCTTTGGTAAATGCTAATTGGTGTGGTTTGTTCATGTGGAATGGCATAGCGGCAATATTTTCAATCCAGACATTTATAAAATCCGTTAAGGAAATAATCAAAATTAACTCGGGTGCAAAGCTTGGACCCTCATCGCCAAATACAAACAAGCCTGTTGTTAAAATCATAATGGAAGCAAAAGATCTTATTTCGGCCCATTTGTATGTTGGCTTGGACGATGTGGTAGATGTAGAATGCCGAGGACTTGAACTTCGAGTTTCTGATATTCCAACAAGGAAAAAACCAGACGTTTCCGTACAAGCTGGACACATTATTGCATATATGAACAATCATAAACCTCCAGCTGCCGACGTTAGGGACTTTGTTTTCAAGGACTCTTTTCGTCTCGCATCCGCTCAAGAGATGGAAGTTTACAATTCCAAACGCATACCATTCCATGCGGAAAACCCAGAAAGTCCGAATGAAGTAAGCGACGATGTAGTTTGTGACTTCTTTGGGAGACCATTAGTTGAGGAATTTCATTTGGGTGTAGGGAATGGAGTTGCAAGAATTGCACCAAAACTTGAATTTGGTAAAGTTATAAATGGTGTGGAGATGGCGCACAAAACAATTATTGTAGCCCTTCTTGAAAATGGTATGAAATTACCGAGCGGTCGAAAAGAGAACGAACTTATGTTGATTACGGCCGCTATTCAACGCGCTGATTTTTCTATCTTAGACGAGGATACCTTTGTATCTAATAAAAGTAATCTCCCCCCATATCTACATCGGTTCAGGGCTCTTGCGAGGGGGGTAACTGCACACATTGATAGAATGTCTCCGCCAAGTCATCGCAAGGCACATTTAAATATTTTGGATGAGGACCCTAATTATAGAGAATACGGTCCTCCGGTTCAAGGGGGAGAGATGTTGGTCAAAATTCAGAAAGCTGTTGTAATCATGCATCCTCTGACTTTGGCCGTTCCGCTTCTAGTAGTTAAAGAATTGAGATGGGATGGATATTTCATGTTGGCTAATTTATCTCCAGACACTCCGAATATCAAGCCCGGCCGGGTTTCAGATTTTCCAATGAGTACTTTTCCATCAAGCGGAAAGCAGAAATCAGGCTTTTTGGCGGTTCCTATTTTGTCTCGGGGGGTGCCTCCCAAGGTATTTTTTGACGGTGCACTCCGCATAAAAGTTGCTGAAAGTGCATTTAGCATTGATGTACAAAAGGTCGCACCACTTGTGTCGCTTGCCTTCAAAAGAGTTGAGCCCCCACCGCCTGAGGGAGCAGTATCTTCCCCTCCAGTTGGCCCATGGGATGCCATGCGATTCTTCATGCACGGCAAAATTTCTATCAAGGTCAAGCGAGTGGCGTTCCGTTGGTTGCTTGACTCAATGCAAAAACCAGACTGCTGTATCATGATTCAAACGCAGAAGATTTTGCTCAGCCACAGCGTGGGACGGATTAAGGCTCAATTTTCTTCACTAGTGGTTTCGGTACCCAGAGAAGCATATCCGTTGTACTCCAGTACCGCCACCGATGCAGCAGAGAAATATTCCTCGGGCCTTCGGCATTCCTTAGTATTGATACCAATCATTGAATTGGATGTAGGTTTGAAATGGAACGTTTTATTACCTGAAGAAACGTCACCTCTGGAACATCATAGTCCATACCTTATTTACCCCAAGTCTTCCGGGAAAGAGGAAATTGATAAATTTTATCGTTTTCGAAGCACGGGCGTCATAGTCAAATTGTCCGCCAAAATTTCTGGAGAACCTGACTGTTCTAATTGGATCGCATGTAGAATAGACGTCTTGCCTTGGTTGACACATAAAGGTCATCGTTTTGCAGAACTTGCTGCGGGCAACGGAACAATTTCGTCTGAAGAAAACAAACCAAAGCTGGTAATAAGCAATATTGCTGTAAGGGCATCTCTTGAGGAATTGCGTGTGGCTCTTTGGTACGGCATGACTGATGCATCTGGAGTGTGTGTAGTAGTTCGTCGTGCAGCCTTGGAAATGACTAAAGTTGAACAAAACGCCTCGTCTAAAACTCCTGGAATAAGGATTGATCTGAATCTTCGCACACTACTTGCCGTACGATTTGACATTCCGACTTATGAGAAGGATATAAATCCAGAAGCCATCCAACAACACGGAACAAAAAGCGATTCAGACCCTATAGAACTATACGACCGTATGTGCGGTTTATTTGGTGCTTCTCGACACACGCGAAGTGATGTATTGCTTGCAAAAGCCAAATCGTCTCCGGAAGTACAAGGTGATGAAAAAGCAATATTTGGTTTGCTCAAGGAATGCTACGAAGCCACAACTGCTGTAGACTATCTTCTGGAAGCAAGTAGTATTCTACTAATGGATCGTTCGATTGCAGTTGTTCAACGCGAATGTGGTATTGAAGACAAAACGAACCTTCCTACGGCAACTCTCTCCCTAGAGCAAGTGCTTGATGATCTCATACTTGACAAACAAACTTGGACTGTTTTAGTTGCTGGTTTAAAGCTGCTCTGGACAACTGCTATACGTGATATGATAATAATGCTTGTTGGAGATCTAATTATGACAACTGAGCTCATGATGCTCCAGTTAAAGCTTAAGAGCTCTGAAAACTCAGCACACTTAATAAAAAAAGAGGTGGGCCAAGTTCGTCCGACCATGGTCTGCTTAGAAGATGTTCTCGCAAAAGGCAAGTTGCATGAAACTAACCAAATAGGTGAGATTGCTATGCGGCAATCAAATTTGCTTAGACTTCTTCGAAATGATTCTGGGTTAGATCGAAGTGATGAATCATCTGACGATGGCCAAGGCAGGCCCAAGAGGAGTCTGTTGTCTCACGAGAATTCGTTTTTGCAGACGAATGATATAGAAGAAAATCCTGCACTTCCTGCTCTTGATGTACACTTGTGCAATGCCCAAGTTCAGTTGCATTCGGACCAAACTGGTGGTAGTATTATTTTGGCAATCCGAGGTGCTTATGTTCAAGGCCTTGATTTCCAACGTTACTACGCAGACTTTTCAGACTTGAGATCCAAGGGAGATGATTACAGTCAAAAGAATGAGTTTGCACGAGTTTTGAGAAAGAAGGAATTCAGATTTCAACTCGACCGTGTCGAAGCTTTTGCTGTTGATTCTGGAGTTGATATTGGTGCTGGTTTAATGTGGCTAGAGCTTCCGCCTGCATCATCTAATTCATCGTCTTCTAGGATTGACTTGATTAGCCAGTATTACTCGGCAAAAGATTTTTTAGTCCCTGGCATGATGAGGCGAATCATGAATCAATTTTCCTTTCATACTAAGCAACAGGCGTTTCGCCAACCATTGGATCTATCTAAGGATGAAGTAGAAGATATGTTCAAGATGAATTCGATTATAAAAGTTGGAGGGCAATTCCGTTCAGCTGATTGCATAATTGACAGTGTCCAATGTACATTGGATGAATTAAGTTTTGTTCTTGATTCACACCAATTCAGCACAACTGTTAACTTATTTAGATATCTTATCCTCGCTCCGCCTCCCAAGCCAAGACAAGCTCCGGGAGAGAGGATAATAGAAGTAGAAGGAGGAAAAAATGTAGCTGACGACGTTTCTGAAATGTCTGACGATGAAGAGGTTCGAACGAAGCTGAAGACAGTTGTGCGTGCTACAGATGGGGGAGAAGAAGTTTCTCAGTCGTCTGCATCCTCTGAAGAGAAGGATGTATTTGATCCAGAATCTATGGGGAGAGCTGGAGAATCAAATCAGTTCATGATGGAAAAGACGGAATTGGGTGACGAGTACATCAAAAATGTACTTGACACTTGGCGTGCTTCGCGCGGAAGGAAATTAGATCGAGATACATTAAGAAATGCAATCCAAGCAGTTGCTGGAGTGCTGGAAGAGCAACATCTTGAATCAAGAATGATTCGTCACATTTCTTGGTCGCTGTCGAAAGTTGGCTGGAAAATATATAGCCCTGATTTTATTGATGACATAGAAATTTCTCTCACAAACATTCAAGGTCAGCATGATTTTTTTGCGGACAGCGGTATTACAACTCAGGTCGAATTGGAAGACGTTAGAATCACGTCATTAATGCCATCACCGGAAGCCCAGACTTTTGTAGATCCTTCGGCGATTCTTACAAACAATCTAGATGGAGAAATGTCTCCATGCATCCGATGTGGAGAATTCTTCGACAGGGCATGGAATCATTCGCATGCGTGTTGTTTTCATGGAGATGCGTATGGAAAACGAGGTTTATTCAAGAGTGGAGTTTGGACATGTTGCAGTGCCATGCAATTCGAGGCCAAAGGATGCAAGGCCCGACCACACACTGGCAGAGAGCGATTTGCGCTGATTCGTATCGAAAACTTGCCGAGAGTTGCAGACGGACTGACACTGTACAAGCATATCGAGATTAATGTGTATCCTGAAGTTCCACACACCTTAGTAGTTCAGATGACCAAAAACATTGCTAATTTACTGATGGCTTACTTCTTGGGAGACACCGGTGATGTAATGAACAATCCTATAAGAAAAGAATCTGAAGAGGATTTCCTGGTTAACATTGAGGGAGGAGCGACGCCTCTAGATGGAAGCACAGCTGCGAGCGAAGAAGGCTCTTCATCTCCTTCTAAGGATGCCCTCAAGAAACAGGCGCTTCTTGGGGTGGTGAGCAAGCAGAAAACAATAAGCAAGTTTGGGAGAGGTCGCACCAAATCAGACGAAATCTCATCTTCTTTGACAAGTGGCGCAAGTAAGTTAACAAGTGAAGAAACAGTTGTAAGTGGAACTTCATTGGCCGGAAATAAAACCATTACAGGACGGAATGTTACCAAGACCAAGGTTAGTAGCGAAGAAGTTGCTATTGGAAAAAATAATGGTAGTCTTGCACGCAGAAAATCCAATGCAACGACCGAAAGAGATGATGCTGCTAAAGCCGCCGATGGCCCAAAACTAGAGGAGTTGGTCTTCATGAAGCACATGCGCATTGGTAATATCCGTATAGAAATATCCTTGGTTGGATTTCCAGTTGAAATTAGAAATTACGGTATAGGTGTTCCTTCTTTTTCGAGAGCCTACAAGATCGGCAATCCAACATACTTGAGTAAAAAGTATGTCGCCTTCTTGGTTTCAGAAGTGCTCAAGAGTGCAGCGAACAGTGGCATGAACAAGGTATGAATTTGATCAATACGGCATATTTGTTTGTGAGGCAGATTTATGTTACTATAATTTCATCTTTCTTTTCTTTCGCAGATGATCCCTCTACGGTTCGCTAGAAGAGACACCAGCGATGAAAAGTCTAGCAACGTGGATAGATCTAGGACGAGATCCGTAGAGTTAGATGATGGTTCTATTACATCTGAATCAGACAATGCAAGAAAAATGCTACTACTTGGGACCCCAGCGAAAGGTGTGGAGACGCAAACCAATAAAATGAAAAGGTTCTTCAAGCAAAACTTCAAGAAAAAGCCCGATGAGTGAGGTAATGCAATGTCTTACGATGCTTTGTCGTAA
>Ga0075154_10003256_pt1 | contig 10331 bp, 8 predicted proteins | sample JI71714BDNA_FD_70965 | JGI IMG/M metagenome (GOLD analysis project Ga0075154, IMG submission 70965) | Wastewater effluent complex algal communities from Wisconsin, to seasonally profile nutrient transformation and Carbon sequestration -... | ecosystem: Engineered > WWTP > Effluent > Algae...
CATGGGATTGAATTTACTAAAACCGCCATTTTTCTCTATACCTTGGTGTTATTTCTGGTGTGTTTAATGCCTTATCTGGTTGGGATGACCGGCGCTATCTATTTGGTTGGCACGGTGATTTTAAACCTGTGGTTTATGGGGTATGCGTGGCAATTGAAGTTTCATGCAAAAGCCGATACCGCGATAAAAACATTCAGGTTTTCCATTGTGCACTTGATGTTGTTATTCTTGCTGTTATTAGTGGATCATTACCTGAAATGGACTGCGTTCTAGCCAATTCAGTCTTGGTATGAGTCGGGTAGTCTTGTTGATGGGCAGCAGAAGAGAGTTCGGATGAAATTTAAAATATTGGTCGCGGTTGCCATGATCACAGCTTTAGCTGGAGGTGTGTTTAGTTTTCAGTTTTTTCAGAAAATTCAGCAGCCTGAACATGCTTTGGTGTACCCAAAGGCTAGAAATTTAACAGAATTTACGCTGGTCAGTCATCAAGGTCAGCCACTAACACGTCAACAACTGCAAGGGCAGTGGACGCTGGCTTTTGTCGGATATACCTTTTGCCCGGATATTTGTCCGATGACCATGGCAACGCTGACCGGTGCTTATCAAGATTTGCAGGCGATGTTGCCACAAGGCCAAAAGTTAGGGATTTGGTTTATTTCGGCGGACCCTCAGCGGGATACCGTCAGCGCTCTTGCCAATTATGTTGGATACTTTGAGCAACCGGCCATTACCGGTTTGACCGCGGAGCACGATAAGCTGTTTCCCTTTGTTCGAGATTTGGGTTTGATGTACGCCATCAGCAGTACCACGGAACCTGATTATTTAGTGGACCACAGTGCATCGATTGTGTTGATTAACCCACAGGGACAGGTCGCGGCAGTGTTTAAACCCGAAATGAAAGTTGGCGAAGTACCCTTAGTGACCAAAGCCATGTTATTGGCTGATTTTCCAAAGGTACTGGCGCAAATCCTCTGACGATTTAATTCACAAAGACCCAAGGCTGTGAAAACCAGTAAAAATAGCCGGGTTTCGTGAGGCTCGGGGCAGTGCAGTTATATCTGTTGTGAGATAGTTTTAAGGGGGATTTGGCTCGCGCAGTGAAGGTATCTGCATCCAGCCATGTCAAAGGAATAGGTTGGCCGTTAAAAAAGCAGTTCAACCGATCAGCTTTAAAATCCTGTACCTTGACTGAAAGCTTTAGCGTGGGTGGGTTTTGTTGGCTGACCGGATCGGCGCCGCTGTAGTCGGTGACGGGTAAGGCTAACGTTTTGAGCTTCGGGATAAAATGCTGCAATGAAGCAAATTGACTTGATGATGGATACCGGGGGATCCGTGTCATGGAGACGCCTGGGCCGACTGCGCCAGATTGTTGACCAATCCCGATAAAACCTAGTTCAGTCACTAAAGCTTCAAGTTCCGCACTAAAATCGCCATAAGGATAGGCCAGCCATTTGCGCTTGACGCCTAATCTTTCTTCCAGCTGTCGTTCGGCCAATAAAATGTCAGCTTTCACCCGGGCACGCCATTGGGCTTGGCTCTCCCCTTTATTAGGAACTGCCAGTCGATGGTGATACGAACTATGGTTGGCAATAATCACCCCTTCATTATGCATGGTCTGGATTTGCTCCCAGCTCAGCACCGGGCCTTCACGACGGTCAATCAGTGCCGGACCTAAGAACATCGTATACGGATACTTAAATTCTTTCAGGATCGGACGGGCGGTCGTATAGACATTGGCAAAACCATCATCGAAAGTGATTGCAACTTCATTGTCGGCAGTTGCTTCGCCACGTTGTAATTGCGTGATAATACGTTCGAGGCTCACTACTTTGTAATTTTGATCTTTCAGGTGTTGCATCTGTTGGCGAAATTCTGCCGGGGTGACGCTGGTCGTTTTAGGCGTGCTGCTGCTCACATGATGATATTGTAAGATGACCGCGGCATCGGCAGTGGTGGCATAACCAAAGGCAGCCAATCCCAGCCATAACATACACAATTTTTGCACCTCAACGCCCCTCATGATCGATTTCGTCTTCTGGTAAGACACCAATTCGGCGCAGTATCAAAAGAAGATAACTGCCAAAAGTCACCACAAAACTGAGTAACCACAAAACAACAACGGCTTGTAGTAACCATACCGGCTCCGCCGGCAGCAGTAAAAATAACAGCAGAATGACCCAAAATGCGATCATGCCGCGGATAAAATAACGGCCGCATGTTGCAGCCGTTGGTAGTTTGAAATTCACGCGCACGAAAGCGACTTAAACGCGATTAATAGTATGAATGTTCGCCACGCTGATGTTCGGTGATATCACGAACGCCAGACAGCTCACCAGAGAATCGGTTCAGCAGTTCTTTTTCGATGCCTTCTTTGAGCGTTAAATCAACTTGTGAACAGCCGTTACAGCCACCACCAAATTGCAGAACGGCGACACCTTCTTCAGTCAGTTCCACCACGGAAACTCGGCCGCCATGGTTGGCGAGCTGCGGATTGATTTCAGCATCAATCACATATTGAACCCGCTCTTTTAATGGTGCGTTGTCATTCACCTTGCGAACTTTGGCATTCGGCGCTTTTAAAGTCAGCTGCGAACCCATTTGGTCAGTCACAAAATCGATTTCGGCATCGACTAAAAAGGGTTTGCTATCTGCATCAATCACTGCATCAAAACCATTGCATGGCACTTTTAGGTCGGATTCTTCAACAGCGTCCACTGGGCAGTAAGAGACGCCACATTCCGCCTGAGCCGTGCCGGGATTGACGACAAACACCCGGATATTGGTACCGGCGGCCTGTTTTTCCAACAACTTAACGAAGTGTGCCTGAGCCGCTTCTGAGATATGAATCATGTCTGAGTACCTGACTAAATTACTAGGTTAATGGCTATGATACTCCTCCAGTTCCAAGCTGCCAACCCCGCTTGAGCATTCACTCGCTTTATTGCTAAGGTGGTGTCATCTAATTTGGGAGTTGGTATGAAAAAACTTACTTTACTGGCAGTATCTTTGGCTGCTTTGTGCAACTTAAGCTGGCACACACCGGCCGTCGCGGCAGAAGTCTCAACACCGGCGCAAAGTTTAGGCTTTGAATTGGGCCAATGGCATGCCCGGCATGACCAGATTGAACAATATTTTCGCGAGTTAGCACTACAGGCGCCAGCATTAAGTAAATTTGAAGTGATAGGTCGTACCCATCAGCAACGTCCTTTACTGCAATTAACCATTAGCTCTGCTGCTAATATGGCCAAACTCGAGCAAATCCGTGAGCAACATCTAGCGGGTATTCAGAGCGCGTCTGCAGCGTCGACAGACTTACCACTGGTCATCTGGCTTGGTTATAGTATTCATGGTAACGAGCCTAGTGGTGCGAATGCCGCTATCAAACTTGCACATTATTTGCTGAGTAGTGACGATGCTGAAGTCAAAAATTGGCTTGAGCATGCCATCATTCTTATCCAACCAAGTTTAAATCCTGATGGTCATGACCGTTTTGCGACATGGGTGAATATGCATCAGGGGACTTCTGCAGTCGCAGATCCACAACATCGCGAGCATGTGGAGCCTTGGCCGAATGGTCGACCGAACCACTATTGGTTTGATTTAAATCGGGATTGGTTGCCGCTGCAGCATCCTGAAAGTCAGGCCAGAATTAAACAGTTCCATCATTGGATGCCGCAGGTGCTGGGGGATTTTCATGAAATGGGCACCAATAGCAGCTATTTCTTTCAACCAGGCATCCCAAGCCGGAACAATCCGCACACGCCGGATGAAAACTATCGTCTAACGGCCTTATTGGCCGGATATCACGCCAAAGCCTTGGATGAACAAGGAAAATTGTATTACACCGAAGAAAGCTTTGATGATTTTTATGTGGGCAAAGGTTCAACATATCCTGACGTGCATGGCTCGATTGGAATTTTGTTCGAACAGGCGAGCAGCCGTGGTCATTTGCAGGACAGTATTAATGGTCCTTTGAGTTTTTTAAGCACCATTGAAAATCAATTCACCACCTCCTTATCAACCATTCGTGGCGCTGTCGAGAACAAGCAGCGTTTGCAACAGTGGCAGCAGCAGTTTTTCCGTGACAGCCTGCAGCTCGCAAAAGAGGATCCGGTAAAAGGTTATTTGTTGCAAGGCGATGCTGATCAAAGCAGGATGACGGCGTTATTGCAGTTGCTGAGTCAGCATCAGATTGAGGTATATCCGGTAAGTAGCAGTGAGACTGCTGCGACAAAGCAGTATTTTGTGCCACTGCAACAGCGGCAATATCGTTTAATCAAAGCCGCTTTTAGCACCGCAACGAATTTTCGTGATAATACCTTTTATGATGTCTCGGCTTGGACTTTGCCGTACGCCTTTAATATCGAATTTAGTGAAAGCCGCAAAACCCCCGCGGGAATTGCTAAGCAGCCGTGGCAGGCCGAGGTCGTCACAGCCCCTGAGTTAACCGCGGGTGCTTATGCCTATGCTTTGCGCTGGACGGATCAACAAGCACCGTTGTTATTACAACAGTTGCTGCAACAAGGTTTAAAAGTCCGTGCAGCCAGCAAAGCGTTTAGTGCTAAAACTACTAGCGGTGTGCAGCTATTTGCTGCGGGTACCATGCTGATTCCGGCCGGATTACAGAACGAAGGCTGGTTTGAATTATTGCAACAAGCACAACAACGATCCGGTTTAAGACTGGAAGCGGTCACCTCAGGTCTGACGCCAATGGGTCAGGATTTGGGAAGTAACCATATGGTGCCGGTGCATCTGCCCAAAGTATTGTTGTTGGCCGGCCCAGGCATGAATTCTACTGAAGCAGGCGAGCTTTGGTTTAACCTAGAACGGATGGCTGGCGTGTCACCTACCATCGCTGAACCTGGCCGTTTTGGTCAGCTTGATCTCAGCAAATATAGCCATTTGGTGTTTCCAGATGGCAACTACCGAAGTTTCAAAGATGCAGAACTGGCCAAACTCAAAGCTTGGGTAGATGCGGGCGGAGTGTTGTGGGCCCAGAAATCCGCTGTCAGTTGGTTGGCTGAAAATGGGTTACTACAGGTGAAATTAAAGCCGGTTAGCGACTTAAAAGCGCTCATCCGGCTCGAAGATGCTAGGTACTCCGATAAAGAACAGCTGGCGGGTCAGCAGCGTATCGCGGGCGCCATTTTTCAAACTGAACTTGATTTGAGCCATCCACTTAGTTTTGGGTTACCGCGAGCCGAACTGCCGGTCTTTAAAAATGCTTTGATGGTGATGCAAGTGCCGGAACAGCCTTTTGTCACTGTCGCGAAGTATCGTAAAGGGAACCAATTGGCGGGTTTTGCTGCACCGGAATTGGTAGAGCAAATCAGTCAAAGTGCTGCGTTGGTTGCTCACAACTATGGCAACGGCCGGATCATTGCGATGACCGATAACCCGGTGTTCCGTGGTTATTTTAATGGTTCAAGCCGGTTGCTGGTGAATGCTTTGTATCTGGGTAAGGCTTTTGATGCGAGCAGTGACGATAGCGAAGGTTAAATAGCGACAGTTTCATGCGCTGTGAAGATGATGAGACAGCGCCTGATGTGCTGTTCGATCTACAGGGGTGATCGCCAAGGTCCAGACATCAATCCGCTGGACTTTGTGCGCCCTGAGTAATCGGCAAAGCTGATCAATGGTTGCGCCTGTGGTGATGACATCATCGACCAGCGCGACATGCTGCGGGAGCTGCACTCGTTGTCGTAACCTAAATTGCCGACGCAAATTTGCGCGACGTTGTTGACGATTGAGTCCCACCTGATGCTGGCTACGCTTGCTGTGGAAAATATCCAGCAGTGGTACCTGCCAATATTTGGCCATGACGCTTGCCAATTGTTGTGCCTGATTAAAACCCCGTTCTTTTTTCCGCTCTTTGCTGATGGGTACATAACAGATGGCCTGTGGTAATTCACTACCGCTGGCTGCAAAATGTTGGCAGGCGAACGCTAACTGCTGACACAATAATTCACCGCAGGCCAAATCTTGTTGGAACTTCCACTGTCGGATCCAAAACGACCAAGGTAATTGATACCAGCTCAGGCTATACAACAAATCAAATTTGACCGGTTTTAAGCCGCGCCATACTGCAGGCAGCGATAGTGCATTATGCTGATGATTGGCCAGCGACAAGCGAGGTAAAGCCGCGATACAATCATCACAAAGTTGCTGATTCGGCTGATGAACAGGCAATTGACACCACGAGCAGCAGTTTGGCAACACCAGATGCAGGATGGTCTGGCCCCAACTGACTAGTTTTGTTGAGATGACTTGAATCATATTAATTTACATTAAATACACATTGGTTTAACTATGGCAGTGGTTATTGAAAAAGACAAACCAGTCTTAGTGTTATTACATGGCTGGGGGTTAAATCATGCGGTTTGGCAACAAATACGGCCGCAATTGTCCGAACACTTTCAGGTGCTAACACCCGATTTACCTGGGTTTGGTCTGACCGAAAGTTACCCGCAGCCTTATTCCTTAAGTAATATTGCAGCGCTGGTGGCGACGCAGATCCCTGCAGGGAGTTTGCTGCTTGGTTGGTCTTTAGGCGGATTGGTGGCGACGCAGATTGCCCTCGACTATCCACAAAAAGTCAAAGCACTGGCACTGGTCGCCAGTTCTCCATATTTTGTAGCTGCAGAGGATTGGCCGGGGATGGCTCCAAAGGTGTTGCGGCAATTTGCCTTAGCCTTAGCAAAAGATGTGGCGCAAACGATTGACCGGTTTTTGGCGATCCAAGCTCTTGGTAGTGAAACGGCTCGCCAAGAAATCAAACAACTTAAACAAGCCTTGCTCAGTTTGCCATTACCGCAGCCTGAGGCTTTGGCTGGCGGCTTAACGCTGTTAGCTGAGCAAGATTTACGACCACGCTTAGCCGAGCTTCGTCAGCCAGTGGCCGGTTGTTTTGGTCGGCTGGATTCATTGGTCCCCGTGGCGATGCTGGAACCGCTGCAACTGTTGTTACCTCAAGCAAACCTGACGGTGATTCCCAAGGCTTCTCACGCCCCATTCATTTCACATCCCTTAGAATTCCTAAACTGGTTACTCGATTGGGCGATTCAACATTCATCGAAAAATGAGGCCATTTGTCGGTAAAACACCGATAAATGTCAGGTGTAAACTTCAATGGCCAGCAAAACGGCAACTATTTGCCGCTTTTGCCGTTATTCACTTGAGTGCTGGCAGTTAATTGATTAGTATTTAATCATATTGCTAACTGCCGGAGATCTACCATGGAACTTCAATCCGCCTATGCTTCAGGTTTGCAAGGATTGCAACGCGCTTCCACTGGGATCACTGAAGCGACCGTTAATATTAATCGCGAAACGACCAATGAGCAGCGCTTGCGCAATGCTCAGGACACTGCAGCAGCAGATCAAGCTGCTCAACAACGACAAGTTCCAGTCACTGAGCGTGCCAACCCATCGCTAGAGCAAAGCTTGGTGCAGTTAGTCACCGAACAAAACTTCGCCGAAGCGAATATCAAATCGATCAAGACCGCCGATGAAGTGCTCGGCTCGGTCATCGATATTCGGGTATAGCGAGCGCAAAATGGCCATCACGTCGATTTACCCAAATGTCAGTCCATACATCGGCAACCCCGGTGTTGATTTGGCACGTCGGGAAAATTTGCGCCGCGACATCATTGAACCCGTGGCTCAAGCAGAGCGTGGTGCTGCTGAAAAGGGTGTGCTTTCCGAAGATAAAAGCCGCAACAATAGCAATATGGCAACTGGGGCCTATGCTGAAGATGCTAGGAGCCGTGGTACCGAGTTAAAGCAAGCTGTCGCCGGTCGAAACGACAATCGCGAAGGTCGTGAAGGTCAGAATGAAAACGGCAACAACAAGCAGGAAACTGCTGAACAACGTGAATTAGCCGAACTTAAAAAACGGGATGCCGAAGTTAAAGCGCATGAAGCTGCTCATGCCGCGGTGGGTGGTCAGTTAGCCAGTGCGCCAAGCTACAGCTTTGAAGTCGGACCTGACGGTCAGCAGTATGCTGTTGCCGGTGAAGTACAAATTGACTTATCGCCGGTGCCTGGCGATCCGCAAGCAACCATTATTAAAATGCAGCAAGTGAAAGCGGCTGCACTCGCGCCTGCAGAACCTTCGGCTGCAGATCGACAAGTTGCCGCCGAAGCCGCGCGACGAATTACCGCAGCTCAGGCAGAACTTGCCAAAGAATATGTCAAAGTAAACGAACCTCCGGCAGCGGATGGTGACTATGATGCGCTGGCTGCATTCACTGAAATGACCGGACGTCTTGATTTAGACGATGGGGCAGCAGAGCGCAAACTCCGGCCGGAAGACAGCACCAACCTGAATGAATCAACGCGTTCTGCGCGTCGAAGCAGCTTTTCACCACCGGAATCGCGCTCTTTAGAAATCGAGAGTACTATGCAACTTCGCAATGAGGTAATTGCTGGTTTTTATGCCCGCGCCACAGTGCCCGCTGAGCGTCCTTTATTACAAACGGCTTAAACGGTCGTCGCATTTCAAAGAATTGATACCCGCTTGGACAAGATGCACCCTTGCCTAAAACAGTGAGTCATCCCTTCATTAAAAACGCCGTCAGATGACGGCGTTTTTAATGGTGACTGCGAAATCATCGCTATGGGGAAGTGGTGATGCCGTGGTCAGCAGCCATCACTATTTTTTCAATTTTGCCAAGGCTGCAGCAAATGCATTACCCATGGCAGCATTGCCATTGTCAACCGGCTTGCTGGCTTTGGATTGCGTTGGTTTTGCTGCATATCCACCGCTTTTCGCCGGTTGTTTACTGGTATTGCCGGTATCATTCCCACGCGCTTGTGGTTGCTCGTCAAGGCGCATGGTCAAGGCTATCCGTTTACGGTCGACTTCAACTTCCAACACTTTGACTTTGACGATATCGCCAGCTTTCACCACTTGATGTGGATCGCTGACAAATTTATCGGTCAGCGAAGAAATATGGACTAAGCCATCCTGGTGCACACCGATATCGACAAAGGCACCAAAGTTGGTGACGTTGGTAATCACTCCCTCGAGCAGCATGCCTGGTGTGAGATCCGATAATTTCTCAACCCCGTCTTTAAAGCTGGCGGTCTTAAATTCCGGACGCGGATCGCGGCCAGGTTTATCCAGCTCTTTCAGAATGTCCGTAATGGTCGGCACGCCAAAATGCTCATCGGCAAATTCGGCGGGATTGAGACTTTTTAAGAAACTGCTGTTGCCAATAATCTGTTCGACCGATTTCTGATGTTTGCTACCAATCTTTTCAACCAGTGGATAAGCTTCCGGGTGCACCGCTGATGCATCCAGCGGATTGTTGCCATTGGTGATCCGTAGGAATCCTGCAGCTTGTTCATAAGCCTTTGGCCCCAGTCTCGGCACTTTGAGTAAATCTTTGCGCTGCATAAAACGGCCGTTGTTATCACGGTAAATCACGATATTTTGCGCCAAAGTTTTATTCAATCCAGCCACTCGAGCGAGTAAAGGCACAGATGCTGTATTTAAATCGACGCCGACAGCGTTTACACAATCCTCGACTACTGCATCCAAAGATTTGGTCAACAGGCTCTGATTCACATCATGTTGATATTGACCCACCCCAATGGCTTTTGGCTCAATCTTCACCAGCTCAGCCAACGGATCTTGTAAGCGACGACCAATCGACACCGCGCCACGCAAAGAGACGTCCAGATCCGGAAATTCTTGTGATGCCAGCTCTGAGGCCGAGTAAATCGACGCGCCAGCTTCAGACACCATCACTTTGGTTAGCCGCATTTCTGGCAGCATCTTAATCACATCACCCGCTAATTTGTCAGTTTCCCGAGAAGCGGTGCCATTGCCGATGGCAATCAGTTCAACTTTAAACTGCTTACAATAGGCGGCGAGTGTTTTCACTGACTTGTCCCACAGATTTTGCGGGGCATGTGGGAAAATGGTGGTATTGGCAACGAGCTTGCCGGTTTCATCCACCACGATGACTTTGACGCCGGTGCGAAGACCAGGGTCAAGGCCTAAAGTCGCGCGCATCCCAGCGGGTGCTGCCATCAACAGGTCTTTCATATTACGCGCAAAAACGGCGATAGCTTCGATTTCGGCTTTCTCGCGTAATTCGCCGAGCAAGTCATTTTCCAGCTGTAAATGCAGTTTCACTTTCCAGGTCCATTGCACCACGGTCCGCATAAAGGCATCACCGGCGCGGTGTTGCTGGCGCAGGTTAAAATGACTGGCAATCATTTGCTCACAATTGGCGTGGGCATTGTCGTCATCCGCATCAGGTTGTAATTGCAGGTTTAAACAACCCTCGTTGCGACCACGGAACATGGCTAAAGCCCGGTGAG
>Ga0075154_10003257_pt1 | contig 10328 bp, 5 predicted proteins | sample JI71714BDNA_FD_70965 | JGI IMG/M metagenome (GOLD analysis project Ga0075154, IMG submission 70965) | Wastewater effluent complex algal communities from Wisconsin, to seasonally profile nutrient transformation and Carbon sequestration -... | ecosystem: Engineered > WWTP > Effluent > Algae...
ATTAGATACAGTGGATCTGTAGTTATTGATTTGTCATACATCTCAAATGGTACATATATAAGTATTTATGATTTAGTTAAACATGGGAATGAACAATGACCTATGAGTTGAGTGGTCAATAAACATTCCAAGGTGCAGTGCATTCTTGATTCAGGTCACTTTGGTGTACGTCAGCCATGTTTGGTTTATAGCATGAGTCGGCTTACAAAGAGAATGTTGTAGACACTATGTGGCATTGTAGTATAGTAACAAAGGGTAGAATATTCACACACAGAGGACAGCCTAAAAAATTAAAAAGTCTTATGTATCTTGAATATTCACATAGATGCATCCATCAGAGTTTGATATGTGCAAGCAGCAGTAGCACAATGTGACGTGGATCTTTTAGCACACAATATTTCTGCTTGAATTCTCAATCTATCAACAGCTGCTGGAACTCCATGCTGATCAAATAGTTGCTGGAGATCTGTTAGGATTTTATAGGTGACCATCACCTTAAAATCTGTAATGGTTCTTCATGCAATGTCCTCATCTTGAATCTCTTCATCAGATGAGTCAGAATGTTGCTCTTTGTAAAGGGACAATATGAATGCTTCTTCACCTAAGTACTCTCATTGTTCTTTATGAGTAATTGCAAGCTTGGTTGAGTTTGTATTCCATTTTTCCCCCATATTTGTTTCACTCCAATGCTGAGGATTTGTCGATGTAGCTCACACATGTATGCTTGTAGCCCATGTAGATGTGCTAAAAAATGATTTACAGGCCATACCACCAGATTAAATCTGAAAAAAGCTTGAATAAAATGAAAATGAACTGTATGTTTCTGTCTCCTTTAGACAGTCATAGGTCATTCACTGCTTTTCAACATAAATCACATTGGGCCGTAATAAACGGATTAATGCCACAAATGCCACATTCAATAGTAGATATTATGTAAGACAACGCTCAAGGCCTGTACTCAAAATCATTTCTCTGCATGTGTTATTATCTGAACTCCTCGTACTAAAAATGCAAGCGTGGTTTTAGATACGATTGTTTTTCAGCTCTCATTCAGTTCTGCCACTTTGCCTTCTACGATAGATGAACCACTTACCTGCATTCAAAGCTCGCAGGCTCGTATAAACCAAAAAAACCACAACTTTATGAGCACACCGCAACCAAAGATCCATAGTTTATGTTTCTGAAACTGACATGATTTCCTCGAGAATAGTTCGATCACTATCTAGTGCATCACAATTTAGCCAGAAATTACAAGTCGGATTTTGTTTCTCAACAATACACGCTAGAGCTTCTTCATCCAGATTGCTCTCGTCTACCAGCGATGTTGTTTCAGATAATATCAGTGTCCAGAGTTATCGGTATGCGGTAGTAGAACATGGCGATGTTTACATGAAGGAAATGGCAGGACTGCACGGAAAGCAACTTGGTTTAGCCTACCAAGAGTGGAAGCGCAATGAGGGAAAATATTTACCAGATGATCTATTGGATAAATATTCGATGTCCGTCGAGGAGATAGCCGCTGCAAGAGCATCGCCACTATTAGAGCCAGCCGAACAAGGAGAATCAGAAATTGATGTCGAAATCGAGGAGGAACAAGATGATGAGGGCGATGAAAATGAAGGTGAAGAGTTTGACGAAAATCATTTGTTCGAAAAATATAATCCTGATGGAAGTCTTAAGATGAGCACCGAAGACCGCTTGGCCTACCAAGCAGGTGCTCCTGCTGGTGGAAGCTTCGCCATTATCCATTTGAACGGCTGTCAACATAAGGTTGCGTTAGGCGACGTGGTAATTCAGAATAAACTGAAACCAGTCTCTAAATGGAAGGTGGGAGAAACTGTGGTGAGTATGCTTCTGTACAATATTCACTTAGCGCTTGACTAGTTTACGAAATATTCCTCGTTCAACTCAAAAAAAATGCATAGACTCTCGAGCCGAATGAGATATTACTTGTAGGATCGTCAGAACGCACACTAGTAGGTTTGCCTGGCATTCCAGGAGCATCGGTCAAAGTTCTAGTAGAAGAAATCACGCGAGATGCCACTGTTATCATATTTAAAAAGCGCCGAAAGAAGCATTCGCAACGAAAGCGTGGATTTAGGCGAGAGATTACTATGCTAAGAGTGGTGGAAATCCAAATGCCAGAGCCGTTCAAGAGCAATCATGTAGAACAATTGATGGGATAAATCCGGTCAATTCGCCAGCTTAAAAACTTACGAACTTATTTGGAATTCTCTACAGACTCTACTATTTTTCATCAAATATTAGGTTATTTATCCGGATGTGAGGCTCATTGTTTATGTGTTCTATCCAAGGTTATGGGTGCTAAAATATTTCGAATTTGAAAAGGTTTCGAAACCAGGCCGTTACTCACATCTCAGTGTTTTCGATTCACTGAGAATATTTGCGCTGCTAATATTAACAAGGACAAAATTATGTCCTAGTCGCTTGTTATCAGTCACAGGTCTGTACTGTTTGCTTCTTTCTACACATCCTTCATTACATTGCTTTAGCTGTCATTACATTGGTTCCGCAACAAGATGCTTCCAGATGCTGTTCCTGACGGCTCAGCCAGCAGCAAAAAATATAGAACTTCAAACAAATCAAAGAGTGAGAAGGAGAAGGAGGTTGTTAACACTCTTCCTATTGAATTTCCTGTTCTAGGTACACCTCAACCTAAGGCTAACTTAGAACCGGGCATTGTAAAGACCCAGATTCCTATTTCCGAAGACTTGAACCTACTCTCTGCCAACAATATGGATGATGAATCTACCCTTGCTGATTATGAAGATTTTCTAGTAATGGCACAGCAGCACTTTGATGACTTGCGCAGAAAACTGAGTGACATGGGCTCAAGCCAAGAGTCGAGTAAAAAAAGTAACGGGAGACCAAACGCCCAGGAAGAAGACAAAAGCCGAATTAGGTCCGACCATTTGCTTTCTACTTTGTTGTATTTAGGTGTCATGATAAATCAAGTCAATGACATTAAACTACTTCTAAAGTACGAAAATGAAGAGGCTTACAACGAGTGGGCAATCATCATTGACTCCTTACACCCACCTCCCTTTCATGTTCGGGAAAGACAACTGCAGAATGAGCGAGTTAAGCGAGTGTACGAGCGTAAGCAATTTTACAAAATGCAAATGGAAGAGGAAGGAGAAAAGTGGCGAAAAGAGCGAGAAGTCTTTCAAGAGCAAGAGGCGAAGAACAACAAAACGTTAGAAAATATGGCGACGAGCATTTCTCGCCTCACTGAACAAACAAAGACCATGGATGATCAATGTGCAATGAGATTCAAGGCAGAATTGGAGCTAGGGGCTGTTCATCATAAGACTGTGGAATTAAAAGAAAGATTGACGCAAGCAGAGAGTAGCGTCTCCGCATTGAAGAAAAAATTAGATTACTCAGAAGAACAGCATGCTTTAGTTATTAGAAGGTCTGAGGATTCTATCATATCTTTAAATGAACGTTTGTGGATGACAGAAAATGAGCTTTCAAGGACGAAGCAAAAAATTTCCGTTTTGATAGCAGAGTCATCATCACTCAACGCTGCCTTAGAATCTTCGAGAAGTGCCGAACGACATGCAGAGAACGCGATGGCAAAAGCGCGAAACTTGGAATTAGATTTAGAGGAATCGAGACAGAACTTGAAGAGTAGCTCACTTGAGTGTCAAAGAGTAAAAAATGACCTGGCTGAGGCACTGGCTTCCAAGGCCAAGACTTTATTGCGATTGGAGGAACAGAAAGATACATTGAAAAATGTAAGTCAGTGGCTGAAGTCTTTATTTATCTTTGAGTCTCTGTTTTGATTACTTACTATGCGCATTCATTTCAAAAAGATATGGAGTTCTTGTCAGGATAATTTAAAATTGTCTACTAAAATAGGGAGAAAAATTTCCATATCTGAGCTGCGCAGAATTGAGGAAGAATCGAGGAGACAAGTAGACTTAAAGGACATCAGAGAAACTATTGAAACGTACAGTTCTACTCTAAACATCGCGAAAGACAACACCTGCAGTATTATACAAGGATATGAATCTATCTGTAAAAGCATTGAACAATTAACTCAGTCCTTGAATCAAAACGTTGCAAGTATGAAATTTGTCCAAACGCACATATGTGACTTCCAACGAGGGAATCACGATGATTTGACAAAAAATCTTAATGACGTTCTTTCGAGCTTGACTTCCCAAATCGACTTGGGAATAATTGACTCGTCTCAAAAATTAGGAAAAATTATTAATGACTTGGAGGATATTTCGAATACGAAAGCCACCGCATCCGATTTGAACAAGATACATTCGCAGTTATCTCAAATACAAACGTCTTCAAGCCTTTCTCTCGCAGGTCAAGAATCCCTTAACGCTAATATCAAGATTGCATTTGATGATATTGTTGAGTCTTTCTCTGCCTTGGCTAAAAAACAATCCGATAGAAATTCATCACAGGACCATGCGATCGAAGAATTTTCGAAGAAACTAGAAAAACTACAATGTTTTGCGACCAGTACCTCTTCTGCGCAGTACGCAGCTCTTGAACAATCTTCATCCAGGTTGGGCCAAATCCGGCAGGCACTTGATCAACTTACAGAACAGAGTGTACATCGAGACGATATGTCGAATGTTCGAGCCAAACTAGAATCGCTAGAACAAACTACAAGTAGCTTATTACGAAAAAACGACCTCTTCGCAGAAAATCTAAAAAGTACATTCGAAGCCTTTCATAAGAGCCTATTAGCTCTGACAGCATCTCACTCAAATCATGATGGATCCAATCAGGAAATGCTGGTTGGTATATCTCAGGGACTGGGCGAACTCGTAAGGCTAACTATCCAAATGAAGGATCAAGGCATTATTTCAAACACAGAATCGAACAACAAGATGATTCAGTTGAAAGAAAAGATGGATGAATGCAATATATTCTTGCTGGGTATAGCTGAGCAAAAGGTTGATCATAGAGAATTGATTGAGGTTCAAACTCATATAAAAGAGATGGAGAAAGCATTGGTGTCTATTGACACAAACCGCAGTTCGATTGAAGAAGAGATTAAAATCGAGAAGCGAAGAATTGATAAAAAGCTCGCGTTTTTGTCCAAGTCGCAAATCAAAATCCAAGAATTGCACGAAGTTGCCCTTGCGGCAACAACCAACCAACTGGAAAAAATCGGAAGCTCTACAGTACAGATTTCCGAAGAAACTAATAAATTGGAGGGTATGAAATTGATCTTACAAAGCATGTCTGCAGACAAGACAAATCTTCCTGACTTTTTGAAAATGCAAACTCAAATCGAAAACATTCAAATGACTACAGCAAAAGCTGTAGATTGTACTGATTCTTTGTTGGAAAACTTCAAATTCTCATTCGATAAATTAGAGAAGAGCGTTGGTGCGATGAATTCTGCAACTGTGCAAAACCATTGTTCTCAGGACCTGCTTCTAAAAGACTTGTCCATGCAACTAAAGGAGCTGGAAAGTCTCGCTGCGCGCGTTTCTTCAAACTGCGTGTCGGCTCTACTCAACTCAGACACCAAGATGGATCACTTGAAGGAAATTATAGACAAGAACAATTCCTCATTTGAAGAAGCTATAAACTTTCAGACCAAACATATATGCTCTAATGAGAGCCAAACTCAAACAGACATGGTAAGATCGAATTTGCTTTACCCGATGATTGCTGAGAATTTAAGTGGTGTCGATGAACTAGAGGATAATGTTGTGCAGAAGAAGCTTGAAGATATATCAAAACAGCTTCATGATATTGAAAATGTTTTTTCGAAACAATCGTCAACTTCTTTGCAAACTTTAACGAATAAATTGGAATACATAATAAACATGCTTACAGAAATTTCACAGTGTCAGGCAAGCCAGAGTAATCTAAGCTTGCTTCAAGACATCGTGTTTCAGATCAAGCAATTGCGTTTGCCAGAGTTCGCGTCTACCAAAAATGACTTCGCCAAAAATATTCAATCTGACTCAAATGAATCAAGCACAAAAAAACTCAGTTTCAACATTAAAAGTTTTGAAGAAGCGCCCAAGGTCAACTTGGATGAAAATATCCGAGCTGAAGATCTGACGCGGACAAATCAAGATCATGTATCTGATAAAGGGAAAGGTGGAAATGACTTGATTGACAAGGCATGTGCTGACCACGTGGCTATTCAACTGCCAGACAGACTCTCCTCAAGGAAAGGAAGTCATGCCAAAGTCCTCGGAGAAATTTATAGTGAGCTATATTCGGCAGATGGAGAAGATCATATTCTATCAAAATCAGGAATGCTAAGAAAAACCATTGATCATGAGTATCAAGCTGCAATGCGAGAAATTCTAGCTTCGAGCGAAATGCAAAGCATATTTGACCTAGATACGGAATCCTCTAGAATATTGGATGTACCCATCCCACGAAATTCTATCAACGATACTTTTAACTCGAAACTGCAAATGAATACTCCAATATCGATCTTTTCAATCGCTCAGCCGTCGACCAAAGACAACACCGATTCTCAAGATCAGCATGAAGTCTTACCTCTAAATTTCGAAAAAAGTTCAAAAATATCAACCAAATCTCTCATGGAAACTGAAGACACGTCCGATTCTGATGAAACACATGAGAAAAATTTCTTGCTTAGAATATGCGAGGAAAGAACTCCGCAAACATGCGTTGATAATGAAGAAAAGATCGTATGCCAAAACAGGAATGATTATTCAGCCTCTTCTATCATCGCTGCTGCCAAAATTGAGGCGATCAACAAATTAGAAACACAACTTTATTCCAGCCAGAATAGCAATTACCAGTCGAGTGTCCAGATACAAAGCCTATCCATTAACAACATTAAGTTTGACGAAAATACTTCAAAAGATCTCATGTTAAGTATCAATTAGATCTCCTCTTGAACCTATGAGACGACTGTACCAAAAACAGGCGATTTAGGTAAAAATCTCGTTTAATTATTAACGCCAATTCTTCCGAGCAAGATATATATGAGAATGAAAAAACAGAATTTTCATAACATCTTCAGACAAAAGGAATAACAGGTCATTATACTTTCAACCCTCGATATTCAAAGTGTCGACATCGATACCTCGGAAGTGACAGATTCGAAAACGAGAAGAAAACAACATCGAATTGGCATATTTTCAAGGTGTGCGATACTGATGCATTACGCAGTTTGTTACAGCACATACACCGAGCAAACACCAGCGACAAGTGTCTCTGCCAATATACTTTTATTAACTCACTGCGACTTAAGTCTTCGTGAAATGAATATGGTGTCCACTATTTCGTAAATTTAAATCACTCAAATCTATTTTGAATACAAAGTAGGGAGAGGTTTTCATTTTTTCAAAAAGGCACTTGTAGAGTTGATTGGTTATTGTAAGTTTCAGCAGCTTGGCCTACTTGGCTTTTGCGTAAATGTGTTCATGTCCTATCCAAACTGAGATGGAATAAACTATTGAATAAAGAATTGATGCGATGATTTGGTAATGTCGCTATCGCCTGTACGAGCGACTCTTTTCTAACAAATCAAGGCCATATGGATCAAAGCTATCCAAATCAAAGTCGTCCTCGTCCTCATCACTCAGAAATTTATTGGTTGTCTGAGCGGGCGCCAAAGTTTGGGGAAGTTTCTGTTAACGGTAATAAATAAATTCAGAATAAAAACAACAGACAATAGGCAATATTGCGCTCGATTGTGAATAAATTACCTCATCTTCTTCATCTAGATCATCATCATCGCCATAAAGCAAATTGTACAGCTCAGGATTGGATTGTCTTATTAGGGCGATCCTATCTTCTTCGTTGCTAACGTCCAAGGCGGTTGTAGGGATATGGATGGGTGCAGTTGATTTCATTTTATCATGTCCAGGTATTTTTTGTTCGGTTACTGTCCTTTTCACGACTTTCTTTTTCACCTTATTCACTTTCGCCGTTGTCGTTGTTCGCGTTTTCTTTTGCCCTTTCGTTGATGGTATGCTTGCCGACGCATCGAGCTTTGCAGTGGATAAAGTATTTTGCTTCTTGGGAGTGGCTTTCAAAGGCTCAACTGGGCGAACAAGAGTTCTTCCTTGCTGGGAATACGCCTCGATCAAGGCTGGTCTCGATGAACGCCGTGTATTAGGAGAAAGGCTTCCTCGCTTCTGTTTTATAGAGGATTTTTGCTTTGTCTCCTCGAATTCCTCCAATGTCATACCTCGCTTCTTTGCCATACCTGTTATGGCTGCTTTTCTATATTTCGGGTCCTTCCATTTCTCCCTCATGGCCTCACTGATTTTTTGGCGATGTTCGTCATCGGCGGTGGTGCCGACCTGTGACTTTCGATTTTTAATTTTCTCCATCATATGCGATCTAAACTCAGGGTCTTTCCATTTATTTTTGAGCGTTTGACTTATACGCTTACGAGTCTCCTCTTTTGACGCTGATGTTTTTGCCTTGTTTTTCATGGAATTTCTATAATCCTCATCCTTATAAAAGCATAAACAAATAGAGAATGGGATAAGTTATAGGAGGAAATGAATGCAAAAAGTTAGATGCGATGCCTTACATTTTCCCATCGGTTCTTCAAAGAAAGCCGTATCTTTTGCTTGGTCGCCTCACTATGAAAGTGTCCTTTGCGTATGCCCGTTACGCCATCTTTTCTATAGTATGTGGATGGATCGCGTTTCTTGATCTCACCATTGGCCCACTTTTCCTTGAGAGTCTGACTTATCTTTTGTCGCGTTTCTTCTGTGAGTGTGTATCCACCGCTCTCAGTTTTTCTTTTGCGGCGATCGGCCTCTTTTAAACGTTTCTCTTCTCTCTTTTGAGCCTCATATTGCTCAATGGTTATGCCCATAGCTTCTACTTTCGCTAACAGATTTTGTCGAATCCTCGCCCTAACGCCCTCTGAAATTCGACGTTTCAGGTCTTCTGTGTGAGACCTCCCTTTATTCCAGGGCGTCTTTCCTTTATTAGCAGCTGATATTTTAGCGCGAGACTCATCTGTGTGGAAGAATCCACCATTTTCAGTTGGAATTTTGTGATTATCTTCATCTTGGATTTTCTCATCGTCCTTAGGATTTTGCATTGGATTGTAATGATGACCATTGAGTATTTCATGGTGCTGGCCATTTGAAAAGTGAACAACATGACCATTCGAGACTGTATTTTCTGTATTTTGTAACAAAACACTGTAAGTTTCTTCACCTTCTTTGGAAGAAGAGGCTGCTGAAACCCTGGGAAAGTCCGATAGAGTACTCACTCGTCGAGCTTGTGATGTTGGAATGGCAAATGTTCCGTAATATCTTAGTCGTCGAGCATCGATGTTGTTTCTTTGTTGTAGCTGGAGATGCACCGAACTTTGGATGCCTTGATTTGAAAAAACCCATGAGCTAGTGATTCGAGTGGCGAATAGATTATTATTGCTTGATTTGAATTCTGTTGGACTATGACTCTGCCTACACACGCACTGTGAGGCAATCCGAATGGGGCAGAAGTTTGTCGAAAAGGAATGGCATGTCCTATAGAACAAAAATCCGCCGCAGAGTGCCACTGTCACCAGATGTTTTGAGATTATGAGTGCAAGAATCATGGTGCTGCGTCTCCAAGATAGAATTTAATTCAACTTCCTGTTCACCCTATTGCTTGCTCCGCTTGAGGTAGAGCTACAAATGTACAATATTAAGTGGCTCTCCTCATTCCATGTCACAGAATCCCTGAACAATTAATATTCTAGGTTATCCAAGGTAAAATTTGTGTTTCTGCAATCTATCTTAAACCTCCCTTGATTGCCCAACAAAAGGATAGAGGTGAATGCACTTCTTTAATGAATTCTGCAGCGACCTTGAGAGATTTGAACAAGGTCGACTCGTTACCCAGGCCTGCCGATAGTTATTTTCAACTGTTTCTGCAAATTGGATGGGTGCCAAACTAGCCTTGGGTGATAGATAGCATCTCATCCGCAAACGGTTCGTTTCGGAAGTACGTGCGTATTTCTTGCACTGGGCCTTCCTCTTTACATACAGCAGTATGCCTGTTTAATAGTACATTAATCATATAACAAATTACATGCTATGGATCGACACTACACAATTAATCAAGTTCTTTCTACGTATAAAACAAATAATAATCTCCCTTCTAAAACGCTCAGATTGTGACGCCGAGTTTAATTGACAATTGCCCTGATTATTCATGTCATGGTGCAACGCCTGCGCGTAATAGGTGTTATAAGTTATAAGAGTGCGCAAAAAATTCATCCTACCTTTTGATCTAATAAAGGGAAAGAAGGAAAGAGTGAAATAATTTTACAACGCAACACAGCTCATGACCTGAACTCATTCCGGTGTTCATGCGAG
>Ga0075154_10003258_pt1 | contig 10327 bp, 6 predicted proteins | sample JI71714BDNA_FD_70965 | JGI IMG/M metagenome (GOLD analysis project Ga0075154, IMG submission 70965) | Wastewater effluent complex algal communities from Wisconsin, to seasonally profile nutrient transformation and Carbon sequestration -... | ecosystem: Engineered > WWTP > Effluent > Algae...
GCAGTTTGAACGTTGGTTATGGTTTACACGCCCAAATGCAGCCCATCAATGTGTATTTTTTACAAACCGAAAACGCCGACGGGACCTACGCCTACAACAACAAAAACCTGGATTTTACCAAAAGTCACCACCTTGTTTTGGGCTACGACCTTACGCCCGTTAAAGATTGGCGTTTAAAAGCCGAAGTCTATTACCAATACCTGTACGATGTGCCTGTGAATACGTTTTCGAGCAGTTATTCGATGCTCAACACGGGTGCCAGTTTCAAAACGGATTTGGAGGACCAACTCACCAACGGCGGCACCGGGCACAATTACGGGGCAGAATTGACCATCGAGAAGTTTTTCGGCGACGGTTATTATGGGTTGTTTACGTCTTCGATCTATCGTTCCAAATACACCGGCAGCGATGGGGTGGAGCGCAACACGGCTTTTAATGGCAAATACGTGTACAATCTGTTGGCGGGAAAAGAATGGCAAATTGGTCGGGACAAACGGAATAAAATCAGCCTTGATTTCAAATTCACCAACGCGGGCGGCCGGGCGTACACCCCAATTGATCTGTTGGCCTCCAACGCCAGCGGACGGGAGGTATTGAGCACCGACGCGTACGCTGATTTTTACGAAAATTATTACCGAATGGATCTAAAAGGCAATTTTACCATCAACAGCCGCAAACGAAAACGCTCACAAACCATTTCGTTGGATATTCAGAACCTGACGAACCACCAAAACGTGTTTTCCCAAAATTACAACGCCGAAAATCAATCCATCAACACGACTTACCAGTTGGGGATTTTTCCGAATGTGGTGTATAAGTTGCAGTTTTAGTTGAAGTGGGTGGACCAACGCGTATTGCCTCGATTTGGGTTCAGTTACTATAAGGCGTCAAAGTTTTCGTCCAATTCGCGTTCTATTTCCTCGGTGGTTGGCAAAATGCCTTTCAGGTTCTCGGGCAGGGTTTGGGTTAAGATATATTCGGCCACGCCCAGCGGTTTGTGAATGTCGCGCAGAGCATATTCTACGGTGGTGGGTTTACCCGTTTCGCGGCACAAAATCAGCCCGATGGTGGCCCCGTCCATGCCCGTGCGCAGCAGATCGTCGGCGGCGGAACAATAAAAATTCATTTTTCCGGCGTACTCCGGCTTGAATTTTCCGCCTTTCAAATCCACCACCACAAAACAATGCAAGCGGGTGTGGTAAAAAAGCAGATCAATAAAATAATCTTCGTCCTCTACGGTGATTTTGTACTGCCGCCCGACCAATGCAAAGCCCTGGCCCAGTTCGAGCAGCACTTTTTCCACGTGCAGCATCATGGCCTGTTCAATATCGCGTTCGAGGGCTTCGTTGCCAACATTCAAAAAGTCAAAATTGTAGGGATTTTTGAAGGTTTCAAGAGCGAGGTCGCTTTGTGGCTTGGGAAGCGTCCATTCAAAATTGGTGATGGCCTTGCCCTGTCGTTCGTACAGATTGCCCTTTATTTCAGCCAGTAAAGTATCGCGACTCCAATTGTTTTGGACGGTTTTTTTAAGGTAAAAAATGGCTTCGGGTATGTTTTTACATTTGTCAATAATATAGCGATGGTGGCCCCAAGGAACGACTGTGAAAATTGTAAGTAGTTCATTATCAATTGGATGCAATTGTGCCACAACTTGTGGCACAATTGCATCGTCTAATTTTTCAACCGGTTCAACGGTAAGTTGTTCCCGATAAAAAAGGTACCACTTGCGTATGTAAAATAGGTTACGGGGAGAAAACCCCGTCAAATGCGGAAATGCGGCTTTCAAGTCCTTGGCGAAGCGCGGGATTAACCCTTGGCCCCAGGGTGTTGTTTCTTGTTTGAGCGCAATATCGTGTCCCAACTCCCAATAAAGGAGCAATAACTCGCGGTTAACGCTAAGTGCGGCCTTGATTTGTGCGGACTGGATTCGTTTTTTCCAGTCGGCGAGCCATGCGGCATATTGTGGAGTAACGTTTTCCATGTTACATATTCCTTTTGTGACAGTGGCAAAGGTATCTATCAACAAGCACTCAAACAAATATATAACTTATTTAAAAAAATGCACCAAAAGGAAAGGTGGATACCTTAATCCATAAAACCTGATTGGGGAAATCGTTCGACATCGCGTAGATTTTCGTATTTTTGCGCTAAAATTGGTTCTATGGACTTCGCAGACATTAAAAACGACATTGCATTTCGCAAAATATTTGGCAATGAGCAGAAAACTGCTCCGCTCATTTCTTTTCTGAATGCCGCATTGCAATTGGAAGGTGATGAACGAGTGGTAAGCGTTTCATTGGCAAATCCCTACCAATTCCCGCGCATTGCAGGTGAAAAAGCAACCGTACTTGATGTGCGGGCAATTGATCATTTGAATCGTAAATTCGTCGTCGAAATGCAGGTCGCCGATAAAAAAGGGTTCGACAAACGCGTACAGTATTATATGGCACGGGACTATTCCATGCAAATTGACGAAGGGGAAAAGTATCCTGCGCTCAACCCAGCCTACTTTATTGGTATTTTGGATTTTCCATTTGGAGCGGATACAAATTATCATACCCGACATCTAATATTAAATAAAAACACCCAAGAACATTTATTAAAGGACATTCAGTTTTCATTCATTGAGTTGCCTAAATTCAACAAGGAAGAGACAGATTTGGTAACGCCGATTGACAAATGGACTTTTTTTATCAAAAAATCAGAAGAATTACACGTAATCCCTGATTTTGCTAACGAGGACGAAGGTCTTAAAACCGCTTTCATCGAAGCAGACAAATATCAATGGACAAAAGAAGAAATCATCGCCTACGATAATGTTACCATTAAAGAGGCTGATGAGTTACAAGAGAAGTTGAAAGTTGCCGAACAAGCCCGTGAACAAGGTAAAGAGGAGGGGATTGCAGAAGGTAAAGACTCAAAAGAAGCAGAGATGGTCATCAAACTGTACCAAAAAGGGAAAACCGAGGTTGAAATCGCCGACTTGCATGATATGCTATTGGAAAAAGTGCAACAAATAATCAAAAAGCACACCAGTTCAAGCCAATAAATAGTACATCTTTGCCGCGAAAAACAAAGCACACCCTTTGCCCACTATACCCATTACATTCCGCAATGCACTGCTCGCCGCGCTGGCCGTATTGTTTACCTGGCCTGCCTGGCATCCCCAGTTTGATATTTCTGTGGATGGCTCCTGCGCGTGGCTGTACAACCACCTGTGGGTACACGACCGCCCCCGCCTCGCGCACCTGATTTTTCCGCACGGTCCGCTGGATTTTTTGCAAACGCCGTTGCCCGTGGGCGATAATTTGGGGTGGGCCTTGGTCTGGAATGCCGCTTTGCGGTGGCTGTTTGTAGTCACGGGTTTGCGGTGGGTACAGGCGCGCAGCCCCCGCGTGTATTGGGCTTATTTTGCCGTTTTGGTGGTGTTTTTAAAGTTAAATATGATGGATGTGCTGGTGTTTGCCACTGTTTTGCACGGCGTTGTATTGGCGTTTTTTGACCAAAATAACAATCGCCCTGCGTGGTTGGCGGTGGCCATTGGGTTGAGCGCGGTGGGTTTTTGGACCAAAACCATTATCGGGTTGCCCTGCTTTATGTTGGTGGGCGCGACCCTGCTTCAACAATTTGCGCTCCGGGGTCGGTGGTGGCCCCTGCTGGCGTGGTCGCTGAGTATTCCGGCGGTACTGGTGGCTGGTTGGCTGGTGTTTTTTGGCCAATTGGACGGATTTGGTACCATGCTCGCGGGCACTTTTTGGCTCACGGTGGGCAATTCGGCGGCGGTATGCCATTATCCCGCCAACAATTGGTGGGCGCTGGGGCTGTCCGTAGCCGGTTGGTTCGCGTGGCCGTTTTTGAGCCGCGACCGGCAGTTGTGGTGGTTATTGCTACTGCCCGTTTTTGCTTTTTGGAAATACGGTTTTTCCCGCGAAGATATTTGGCACCTCGATACCACGTTTCGGGTATTGCTGGTGGCCGTGGCGGCTTTGGCATTTTTTGAACCAACGGCCATTTCCTGGCGCAAATCGGTCGTATTGGCGGCTATTGTCTTGGGTTTTTGGGCTAATTTGCGCAACGCCGAGGGCTGGCAACCTTACCAATGGCCGGGAACGGGCTGGAAAAACGGCCTCGATTGGCTGGCGCATTTTTCCGAAAAACGCGACCATTTTTACCGGGCGGGCATGGAGCGGCTTCAACCCCACGTTCTGCCCGATTCCGTTCGGCAAATCATCGGCGCGGGTACGGTGGATGCGTTTCCCTGGCATTATTCGTGGGCGGCGGCAAACCAATTGCGCGTTGCTCCCCGCCACGTTATCCAAAGTTACGCAGCCTACCACCCCTGGCTGGACCAATTGGACGCCGACTTTTTTGCCGGTCCCAACGCCCCCGATTTCGTGATTTTTCACCTCAAACCCTACGACGAGGGCGGGCAGTTTCGCGGCCTGGATGACCGTTATCTCTTGCAGGATGCCCCCAAAACCCTCGAACAAATGATGGATCGGTACCGCATTCGGGTACGACACGCTCGTTTTTTATTGTTGGAAAAAACCACTGCCCACCATTGGCGCGGTGCGTGGCAATCGCTGCCGCTGCGCGAAGGTTGGCCAGCGCAAATTCCCCAAAAGCCCGTCGCGGTGCGCATCAAAGGGGAGTTTCACAAAACGGCCCTCGGACGGGTGCAATCCCTGCTGTTCAAAGACGCGCCCATCTTCGCCGATGTGCGCACCGGTGGCGTAACGCGCCGGATCAAACTGGTCCCCGCCCTGTTCCGCGAAGGTGTATGGCTGGCTCCGTGGCTGGAACTCCCCAATGGCCGCGAACCCTACCACCTCCCCGATGCCCTGGACTGGATTGTTCCGGCGGGCTGGACGGCCGATACCGCTGCTTTTGAACTGGAATGGCGCGAAATTGACCCGGCTTCGGGTTGGGTTCCCGAATTTCGCCCCGACATGGCCCGCTCCACGGACTGGCATCTGCTGCCCGAAGCCGCCGAAGTGACCCCCGAAGGATTTTCGCCCGGTTGGTTTAAAACTTACGGAGTGGGCGATACCATTCCGGCGGAACTGGAAATTCAGGCGGGTATTCGGACTGAACACAATGGCGGGTGTTGTCAGGTAGTGGTGTCGGTGTCGGATGCCACGGGTAAAACGGTTCATTACGCCAGCACCGAATATTGCCCGATGGGCGTGGGGGAACAAGTGTATTGGCCCGTGTCGTTGCGCACGGTTTTGCCCCCCGAAATAGCCCAACCCGCGCAGATAAAGGCGTATGTGTGGAACACTTGTAAAAAAAGTATTTTGGTAAAAGCGTTAAAAGGGCGCGAAATATACCGTTGAACGCATCTTAATACAATCCTGATGCGGTTTATGCGTTTTGGTGTCCACGTTAAAAATCACAACTTATAGGCAACCGTTTGTACCTTTGCGGACACAAGTAAAGCAATGATGACTTTGAATAGATATACAATACTGACCCTTGGTGCAGTTATTTTTTGTTTACAAATAACCTCTGCACAAATGACCGGCTGGGAAACTGGCGGCTGGTTAGGCGTTTCCAACTATTTTGGGGACTTAAATACCGATTGGCGGGTAAATCGTATTCACCTCGCGGGTGGAGCGGCCGCTCGTTATAATTTTAACGATCGCCTTGCGGTGCGCATTGGGGCCAGTTATGGCCGCATCAGCGCCACCGATGCCGATTCGAAGAACATATTTGAACAACGCCGCAACCTGTCTTTCCACAGCATTTTGCTCGACGGAACGGCGCAGTTTGAGTTCAATTTTTTACCCTACGTGCACGGCCACCGCGATTTTTTCTTTACTCCTTACATGTTTGTGGGGCCAACCGGGTTTTATTTTAACCCCAAAGCCGACTACGAGGGAGAAACCTACACGTTGGTGAATTTGGGTACCGAAGGGCAGTTTCGCGGCGAAGAGTACAATACTTTTCAGGGCGGATTGGCCTACGGTATGGGCCTGCGTTACGACCTCACCTACCGTTGGAGCCTCAACGTGGAGTGGAGTTCGCGCAAACTCTTCACCGATTACCTCGATGATGTAAGCGGTAACTACGCCGATGTTCGCGATGTTCGCGGACAACGCGGCGACATTGCGGCGGCTTTGGCTGATCGTTCGGTGGAACCACAGGTGGGTTTGGCGGGTCGCCAACGTGGCAACGGCAAACGCAACGATATGTATATGTTCCTCGGAGTAGGATTAATGTACTATTTTGGCGACGTTCGTTGTCCTAAAATGGCCAATTAAATTCAAAAGTTATGACCAACGCCATTATCCGCCGTGTAATTGTACTGGGCGCTATTGCCATCGCGACGCTGCTGGCCGTACAAACGTATTGGGTGCTGTTAACCTACGATTTGCAGGAACGCGAGTTTAACCGCAAAGTGTACCAGGCATTGTTGGATACGGCCCACAAACTCAGTTTTACGGCATCTCCGGCGTTTACCCTGCCTTCACAAAACCTGGTTGTTCAGCCGTATTCAAATTACTACGTGGTGAACATTAACAACCAGTTTAAGGCCGGTGATCTGGAACACTATTTGGGTGAATCGTTGGAGTCACAAGGTTTAAAAGAAGATTTTCACTACGGGATTTTTGACTGCTCCAGCAACCAGATGGTGGCGGGGAAAATTATTCGGTTTACCGATAAAAGCGGGTTCATTTATTCGGACAATGCCGCCGTTCCGACCGCCCTGCCCGCGCTGAACGACGCTGATTTTATTTATTATTTTGGGGTGCGTTTCCCCGATAAAAACGCCAATTTGTTGAGTAATATGTGGATTGTGGTGGTGTTTTCGCTGCTAATGCTGCTGACTATTGCGTTTTTCATTTATTCGATGGGGGTTATTTTGCGGCAAAAACAATTGTCGGAATTGCAGCGGGATTTTATCAACAACATGACCCACGAGTTCAAAACGCCCATTTCGACCATCAATATTTCGACGGATGTATTTTTACAAAGTTCGACCATCAAAACAGATTTGCGGTTGAGCCGGTATGCCAAAATCATCAAAGAACAGGTGATGCGGCTCAATACCCAAGTGGAAAAAGTGTTGCAATTGGCCAAAATTGAAAAAGACAACCTCGAACTCAACAAAGAAAAGGTTGATCTGGAAGAGTTAATCAACAACCTATCGCCGTCGCTCGAACTAAAAGCGGGCGAAAAAAGTGGTATTGTCCAATTGCACCTCGGAACGCCGCACCCGATTATTATGGCCGACCAATTGCATTTGACCAATATCCTCCACAATTTGGTGGATAATGCGGTTAAATACTCCCGCAACGGCGTTCCACCGGAAATCATTATTGCCTTGTTCAAATCCAAAAAAGGCGTTACGTTGAAAGTCTCCGACAACGGATTAGGGATTTCCAAAGAACACCAAAAAAGGGTTTTTGAAAAATTTTACCGCGTTTCAACGGGCAACGTGCACAACGTGAAAGGTTTTGGATTGGGGCTTTTTTACGTTCGGGAAATTTGTAAACAGCACGGTTGGGGCCTCAACTTGACCAGCGAACCCGGAAAAGGTACTTCCGTAGAGATTGTATTTCCATTAGTAAAGATTTAGTTACCTTCGCGGCGTGTTAACTTTATTCAGAAATAACCAGGTAACCACGGTTTTTGTGTTAGCGCTGTTCACAGTGCTCATGCGCTTACCGGCTTTGCTGGGATTTATTACGCCCGATCCCGTACCGCCGCAGGGAGCCGGACAAATCTATAATGTTTTGTTTGGCTGGACTACCGATGCGCCCACCTGGTCGGCGATCATTTCCACTTTATTTGTGTTGGGCCAGGCCATTTTGATGAACTGGTTGGTCAATAGCAGTCGGGTGAACCCCGAGCGCAACTGGCTGGTGCCTTTATTTTACGTGGTTGTGGTATCCAGCACTACCAGTTTTCAGTTTTTATCCCCGGCATTGGTAGCGGCTACGTTTTTCCCACCGATGTACCGGCTTTTGTTTAGCATTTACAAAAGCAACGAAATCACGCTGGCGGTATTTGACACGGGCTTATTGGCGGCCACGGCGGCCTTGTTTTATTTACCGGTGTTGTGGTTGTTACCCGTGTTGTTATTGTCCATCTGGCACGTCCGCTCTTTAAAGTTGCGGGAAATGGCGGCATTTATGGCCGGTACCTTTGTTCCCGGTTTTTTAGGCTGGGGTTGGGCTTTTTTGAACAACCAGGGTGGCGTGTTCCGGCGGCAGCATTTGTTGGGTTTATTTGAGTTTTGGGATTTTCACCTGCCCGAGTCCCTGTCGGTATTGGTGCAATCGGGGGTGCTGTTGTTTTTCTTTTTGATTGTTATCCTGGGATACAGCGTGTATTACCACAAGCGGTTGATCCAGATTCAAAAATACAATAACCTCCTGTACTGGTTAATTTTTGCCACCATCTTTACAGTTGTGTTTCGTAATCAGCCGGGCACAACGCATTTTTTAATTGCGGGGGTATCGGTTTCTACGTTTACGGCTCTTAGTTTTCAGTCTTTAAAAAATAAAGGGGTGGCCGAATTGTTGTTCCTCACTTTATTGGGCGGCATATTCACCATTATGTTTACCTTCGGATAAGGCTCAAAAACAACGGTTTTTGGGCGATTTTGGGGCGATTTTAATTTTTTTTATTTTTTTTGAAAAAAACTTTCAAAAAAGTTTGGCGAAAGAAAAAGTCTTGCCGTACATTTGCACCCGCTAAACGCAATGGACGTTAAGCAAACAAAGAGGGCGCATAGCTCAGCTGGTTCAGAGCACCTGCCTTACAAGCAGGGGGTCGGAGGTTCGAATCCTTCTGCGCCCACAAAAGGTCACCAAATGGTGGCCTTTTTTATTTTGTGTTCATTACTGCCCGCGTTTGAAAGATTTCTCCTAATTTTGTATTTCTTTATAAAATTTCTTCTCATGCGGCAATTTCTTACTTTTACTGCTTTTCTCTTTTTTTTGCCCACTTTCACGACCGCACAACTATCTGATATTGAGTGGTTGCACACTTTGGTCACCCCCGATAACCTTTCGCAGGGTGATGTCTATCCGCACGGCGTCGAAGTGGATGGGAATAATAATTTGACCCTGCTCGCCACGTATTTCTCAACGGTCAACTTCGACGACGGCTCCACGCTCGAACACGGTAGTTTTGATGACGAAGACCGGGTTATGGTGCTGCGTTACAACAGTGACGGCGATTTGTTGTGGAAAAGCACCATCCGAGCCAGTAACAGCAACGAATACGATCTCTTTGGCCGAGGTGTGCGCATTGGCGTTGATGACAACGGCACTGTTTACGTCGCCGGACGATTAAAATCCCCCCAACTGGATTTTGGCAACGGAATATTCATTAATAAAAATTGCAGCGGCCTTTGTGAAGAACTGTTTATTGTCAAATTGGATAACAATGGCGCGGCTCAATGGGCAAAAAAAATAGGAGCACCCACCGGGACATTCAACCGAATTGCCGGGATTGATTGCGATTCGGACGGAAATATTATCGTTGGTGGCCTCAGCGGTGGCACTTCGGTAACGTACAACGACAGCACTTACACGGGTTTAAAAAAAGACCAACAGTTTTTGCTAAAATTAAACCCCAACGGCGACGCACTCTGGTTTAATGCGCCTCCTTTGAGCAGCGGACAGGCGCTTTGTCGCGTGGTGAGAACCGGCCCCGACGGCAGTGTCTACATCACGGGTGATTATTTTACCAATATTAACCTGGGCAGCGGTATTACAAAAAACACTTTTGGGATCCACAACGCGTACGTCGCCAAATACAACCGCAACGGCGTTCCGCAGTGGTTGCACGGTTTAACCGGCGGGGATGTTGATGTATTGGATATGGATATTGATAACCAGGGAACGGCCTATCTGGCCTGCGACGCGGGCAGTAATATCACCTTTAACGGCGCACCATTCGTAAATGCCAACTCCAGTTTTGTGGGCGCTATGCTGAAAGTTGACAGTACAACGGCGACGGTATTGTACCAAATTAATTACGAAAATGATGCCCTCTATCCAGTGATGACCAACGTGGTACGTCCCGAAGGCAACCAATATTACGCCGCCGGGGTGTACGGATTTGATATTTCGGTGGGCAATATTGTCCTTTCCGCCGAAGGCAACTCGGATATATTGGTCGTTAGCGGCAAAGATACCACGCTGAATCCGGTGAGTTTTGGCGGCAACAAAGCCGAGGCCATCGAAAATTTCGATTACGGCAGTGCCATTGCCCTCGACCAGAATGGCTATTTGTACGTGGTTGGGTTTAACGGTCCCGACGGCCAAATCGGATCATTTGCGCTGGACGATGCCGGTATTTTTGTGGCCAA
>Ga0075154_10003260_pt1 | contig 10326 bp, 12 predicted proteins | sample JI71714BDNA_FD_70965 | JGI IMG/M metagenome (GOLD analysis project Ga0075154, IMG submission 70965) | Wastewater effluent complex algal communities from Wisconsin, to seasonally profile nutrient transformation and Carbon sequestration -... | ecosystem: Engineered > WWTP > Effluent > Algae...
AGGAGGGCCGCGCGCTGGTCGTCCTGGGGCGGCAACTCGCCCGCGACCATCGCATCGCGGGCCGCGGCACGCGCGGCGTCCAGGCGGGTCGCGACGGTGACACGCTCTGCCGTCAGCTCGGCGATCCGGGCCTCTATCTTGCCTCTGTCCATGGGTCCCCCTCGTGAAAGGTGGCCGGGTGAGGCGGTCGAGACCTCCCCGGCCCGACGCCGGTCGCACCAAAGGAGAAGGACACCGGCACCGTCAGGGACCAGCATGGCGCGACGGTCGGCCGCGGGATACCAGCGTTGCTGCCTGACGGCGCTCACGCTGGCGACTCCGGGAACGAGGGATCAACCGAGGTATCGGAGCTCGATAGCTTCCAGGACCGAGCGGTCGACGCCAGGGGTCCGGGCGAACCTGTCTGGGTTCTCCTGTAGGGCGGACCTGTACCAGCGGATGGAGTGACTGTGCGGGACCGCGATGCCTGCGCCCGCAATCCTCTCCTGCAGGGCCTGGACGTACCCGCGAGGAAAGTGCATCCGGCCGTGGATGAGGAACATCCGGCACATCGCGCGTACAAGGGTCGCGCACTGCGAGTGCGACGGCGACGGGGCCGGGTCTAGGGCATCCCAGGCGGCGTCGACCAGCGCCCGGGCATCCGGCACCGTACGGTAGGGCATGGAGACACGGTGATGAGCAGCCATGTGCGCGAAGCTGCCACGTAGGCTGGCAACGGTAAGCCAGCGAGCAAGGCCCTCCGATCCCCGATCAATGGGAGTTGTGCTAGGTTAATCTTAGGGATGAGGGGCATGAGTGGAAGCCGTGCCAGTGGGCACCGTGCAGAGCACCGAATGGTACTTGATATTGAGCTGCGAGATTGTCGAAACACATCGCGATGTGCGAGATGTTCTGCAGAGAAGACTCCAAAGAAAGCAGTAAGGTGAATGAGATGCCTGACCAAGCAAAGCGCCGCGCACCACAGCATATGATCGACGAGCGGGGCATCACCCTGTTGAGACGATTAATGCCGAAGAACTGGGTACTTCGTGAATACAGACCCGATTATGGCTTGGATTTCGCAGTTGAAGTCTTCCAGGGGGAAGGTGTCGAATACCCTCAGACTCTAGGGGAACATTTCTTCATTCAGCTAAAGAGCACGACCGCCCCGGAGCGTGGATTGCTCCAGCTGCACCGCCGTGGAAACGTGGAGAAGGGACCCGAAAATCTAGATGAGAGGCCCTCAACATCTGTAGAGACCTACAGGATTCAACTTGAAATGTCTGAGCTCGTCACCGTTGAGCGGATGGGTATAGCTGTGCCAGTGCTACTCGTGGTAGCTGATCTCACTCAGGATCGATGCGGTTTTGTGTGCCTGAACGACTATGTCGACAAGATCTTGATTCCGCGGTTTGGAGATTATCGCACCGCGGCTCAGCGCACCGTTCACGTCCCGGTCGACAATGATATCTCGACAGAGTTCGGGACAACCGCTCTAAGATGGTATGCAAAGAGACCGAAGCTTCTTGCAGCGTTCCAGCGTTTCACCTTCCAGTATGCAGAATTGCAATACGAAGAGGAAGGCGAATGGCGAGAGCTGGCCGAGCACTTTGCAAAGAGGATAGAGGGTTACGATTTCTGGGATGACGTCGAAATGTGCGGAATCATCGGGTACTATCGTGATGGCTTGCGCAGATTTATCGCAACAGGTCAACCTGGCCTTATTCAACGATCTAGTCCGCTGGTGGAGGTGAAAACGCTTTCTGAAGAAATGAACGATGCCCTAAAGAAGTTTGACGTGTTTAGGCTTTGGGAAGGGCTGTCGATTCTACCACGCAACTATGAAGACATCTGGAGAGAATGGTTCTTGCCAACCGAACTTGGGCGCGCCATGTCAGCTCCGTGACATTCTATCTCAGGTCCGCCTGTTCAAGTCTGTTGCAGGTTATTTGTAAGCGGTCGCTGGGGACCACGGGTAGCTTATCTTGACAGCGTGAAGTTCCACGGCAGCAGATCGTCGAGGCGGCTTTGCGGGTGGCCGTTGGCGAGCGCGGTGAGGGTTGCCTTGAGATAGGCGAAGGGCTCGATGCCGTTGATCTTGCAGGTTTCGATCAGCGAAGCGATGCGACCCCAGGCGTTGCCGCCTTCGTCGTGACCGGCGAAGAGCGCGTTTTTGCGATTTAGCGCGATGGGGCGGATCAGGTTTTCGACCCTGTTGGAGTCGATCTCGACGCGGCCGTCGGTCAGGAAGGTTTGCAACCCGTCCCAGTGGTTATGGATGTAGGTCAGCTTTTCGCCGAGCCGGGATTTTGCGGAGATCTTGCGGCGCTGCGCCTGCAGCCAGTCACCGAAGGCGGCGACCAGCGGCGCGGTGCGGGTCTGACGGGCCGAGAGGCGCTGACCGGGCGAGATGCCGCGGATGTCGGCCTCGACGGCATAGAACTCGGCGATGCGGCGCAGGCCGTCGGCCGCGATTTCCGATCCGTCGCGGTCAAAGACTTCTTTCAGTTTGCGCCGGGCATGCGCCCAACAGTGCGCCACCCGAATGGGTGCGCCGCCTTTGCGCGAGGGTTTGGTCAGCCGGTTGTAGCCCGTATAACCGTCGATCTGCAGGATGCCATCGAAGCCGGTCAGGAAGGTTTCGGCATTCTCCCCCGCGCGGCCGGGGGCATAGAAGTAGACCACGCCGGGCGGGTCCTCGCCGCCCCAGGGGCGGTCATCGCGGGCCAGCGCCCAGAGGTATCCGGTCTTTGTCACGCCCCGCCCCGGGTCCAGCACCGGGGCTGTCGTCTCGTCCATGAACAGCTTGCCGGACCGTTTGAGGTGCTCAGCCAGCCGGTCTACCACCGGTTTCAGGTGGAACGCAGTCTTGCCGACCCAGTCGGCCAGCACGGCCCGGTGCAGATCAAGGCCCGCCCGCGCGAGAATCTGGCTCTGGCGATACAACGGCAGATGATCGGCATATTTGCTGACCAGCACATGGGCGAGCGTCGCTTCGGTCGGCAGGCCACCCATGATCAGATGGCTGGGGGCCGGGGCTTGGGTCACGCCATCGGTGCAGGTCCGGCAGGCGTATTTGGGGCGGATCGTGACAATCACGCGCAACTGGGCCGGCACGATGTCCAGCCGCTCCGTGCGGTCTTCGCCGATCTTGTGCATGACACCGCAGCCACAGGGGCAGATCAGGCTGGCGGGTTCGATGATCTCTTCTATGCGTGGAAGCCCTGCGGGCAGATTGCCGATGGTGCGCTTTGGGGCAGGCTTCGATGTCCCGCCCCCCGCCTTGGCGGCGCGCGTTTCCTTCTCCGCCTCGACCTCGGCCAGCGCGATGGACAAGTCCTCGAATGCCAGCTGCCGCTCGTCCTCGGTCAGCTTTTCCGAGCGTTTGCCATGCAGGGCGTGGTTCAGTTCGGCGATCAGATGCTCTTGCCGACGGGTGATTTCCGTCAGTGCCGCCACCGTTTCCATCAACGCCAGAACAGCCGCACGTTGCGCGGCAGGGATGATGGAAAGGTCGATGGCGGGTGCAGTTTGCATGGGATGGAGCTACCATAAAACCCCAGCAAAAACACGCAAAACCAAGAGGTTGATTCACTCTGCCGCAGCCGGCGGGCGTGCCTCCAGCGCTTTCACTTTGCGCCAATCCAGCCCGGCAAACAGCGCCTCGAACTGGGCATGATTCAGCGCCATCACCCCGTCCTTGATCGCGGGCCAGGTGAACGTTGCATCCTCAAGCCGCTTGTAGGCCATCACCAGACCGGTGCCGTCCCAGTAGAGCAGCTTCAGCCTGTCCGCTTTACGCGAGCGGAACACAAACACCGTGCCGGTGAACGGATCCTTGCGCAATTGCGAGGACACCAGCGCCGCCAACCCGTCATGACCCTTCCTGAAGTCGATGGGCTTGGTCCAGACCAGAACCCGCACCCGGTTTGACGGGAACATCATGGACGCGCAGCCAAAGCACGCACAACCGACGCGATCCGATCAGGGGTGGCTCCAGCTTCCAGACGTATGATCACCGCCCCTGTGACGATCTCTGGTCGGCCCGGTTCCGGTTGCCCCTCGCCATCCGGTGCGGCGCGGGACCCATCCTCGGCGGGACCGACCAAAAGGGCCGCAAACTCCATCGGATCTTCCGGCGCAGGCAACACCAATCGCCCCTGTCGCGCCAGCGTCCGCCACGACGATACATGATTTGCGGGCAAACCATGCCGACGCGCCACCTCGTTCACCGACGCACCCGGCTTCAGCGTCTCTGCCACGACCCGCGCCTTTACATCATCCGGCCACCTCCGGTTCCGACGGCCTCGACCGCCAACCGGGAGAACCTCTATTCCAGACTCCATGGAGAAACTCCGTCCTGATCAACATCAGCCTCCAATCAGCCGATTACGACCAAGGCAGGAAGGTGGGGTTCAGGCGACGCTTACCACCGTTCCCCCTCGCAACGCCAACCAATCGCACCAATCCAAAAAACCCAATGTCGCGCCCATCGTGGTGCGCCATGAATGCGCACCCTACGCCGCGGTCCCACCGCATTGGTGCGCCATGAATGCGCACCCTACCGGTCGCGGTGGTAACTCGAATATGGCCAATCCTCGGGGCGCTCGACATATCCATGTTTCACCGGGTTGATCCAACAATAATTGACGTGGTTTGCCCAATCCACATCGTTGCGGATGTGCCGCTCCCAAAACCGGCGCTGCCACAACCCGTGCTCGCGGCGCTCGCCGTGGCTGCGCCGTCGGGGCGTGTGCGGCATTGCGCGGGAAAACCGCGCCTTGATCACGCTCCACCGGGTGGAGAAATCGTGGTCCCCCTCCGGCAACGCCCAAACCGCGTGCATGTGGTCCGGCAACACCACCCACGCGTCGATCCGGAACGGTCGCTCGGCCTTCGTCACCCGCACCGCTTCGCGCAACACATCCACATGTTCAACCAATGTCCGCGCGCCACGATTGGCCAAATTCACGGTGAAGAACACGCAAGCGCCGGGCACCTTGGGACGGATGTAACTGGCCATGTGGCGATCATCGCCGGGGTTGGTTAATGCTGGGTTATCATTGGTGCGCCATGACTGCGCACCCTACCCATTCGCCCATCCCGCCCTACCTCCTGCCAAAGGAGACCCCCATGACCTTCACCCTCTACGCCACCACCGCCGCCGTCTTCCTGATCCTCGACGCGATCATGCTGGCCCTGGTGATGAAGCCCCTCTTCACCCGCCACATCGGCCCCCTGCTGGCCGAGCCGATCCGCATCGCCCCCGCAGCACTCTTCTACCTCGCCTACGTCGCGGGCCTTGTGTACCTCGTCTCCCTCCCCGCCCTGAAGACCGGCGCGCCGGTCATCCTGCCGGCGCTGATCATCGGGTTGATGGCCTATGGCACCTACGAATTCACCTCCTGGGCGGTGATGAAGGACTGGCACTGGACGATGGTCGCGACCGATACGCTCTGGGGCGGCACCCTTACCGCCTTTTCCGCCTGGGCCGGGGTGACGATCACCCGCATGATCCACGGCTAAGTCCCTTTGCGGCCCCCGTGGCAATATGTTACCAATCGGTAAACGCCCACGCATAACCATCTGATAGCGCTAAATAATCCGAAAATGTCCACCGTGGACAGGAAGGCCCCAATGATCCTCTACGGCATTTCCACCTGCGACACCTGCAAGAAGGCCCTCAAGACCCTTGAAGCTGCCGGCCGCGACGTCACCTTCCGCGACATCCGGGCCACCCCCCTGTCGCAAGCCGAGGTTGACCGCATCGTCCAGGAATTCGGCGACCTCGCGGTGAACAAGCAGTCCACCACCTACCGCAGCTTCAATGATTTCCTGAAGGCCTCCGACCCCGAGGCGCAGATCATGGCGCAGCCGACCGTGATGAAACGGCCGGTCATCCAGGATGGAGATCGCTGGTATCTCGGGTGGGACAGCGCGACAGAAGCCGCGCTGACCAACTAGGTCAAAGAAGCCGCAGGTCGCCCGCCGACTGCTTGCCGTCGCGGCCCGACTGCAACTCGTAGCCGATCTTCTGGTTGTCGCTGAGCCCCTTCAGCCCCGCCCGTTCCACCGCCGAGATGTGGACGAACACGTCCTTGCCGCCGTCATCCGGCGCGATGAAGCCATAGCCCTTGGTCGAATTGAACCACTTCACGGTGCCTGTCGGCATGCCGCTTCTCCTCTCAGAACCCCCTGCGGCGAGATTGCCGCAAGCCGTGCCACCAGGTCTTCCAGGGCTTCGTTCCGAGAGCCGGTCAGGAATTCTGTCGTCACTGCGGCGATGATGCCAAGGATTCGGCGAAAATCAAGCTGCAAGGCGAGTAGGCTCAACCCCAAGCAACCGATCCGCCGAAAACGGCCCCGCGCCTTTGCTGATTAAAACGGCAAGCAGCAGCATCCAGAGCGCCCGCTGATCCAGGATCACCGCATCCGAGCCCCGGTCAAACCAGGCCCCCGCCGCGACTCCATGGCCGAAGATGTCGGTCAGGCTTTGCACCACGACGAACCCCGCCATCCCCAGCGCCGCTGCCCGCGTGAACAGACCCAGGACGATCAGCGCGGGCAGGATGAACTCGGCATAGCCCCCGGCCAGCGCCACCGCCCAGTGCCAGAGGCCCAGCTGCGACTCGTCGAACCCGACAGCATCGAAGGCGCGGGGGAAGATCTGGCCGTAGGCCCCGGTCGAGGGCGTGAACGGCCCCGCGAACTTGGTCAGGGCCGAGGCCCAGAAGTAGCCCAGCAGCACCGCGGCGAAGACGATCCGCGCAAGGGTCGGCAACAGCCAGTCGGAGGGGCGATCAAAGGCCCGCGCAAGGCTGGCATACATCGAAAGCAGACGGGTCATGCGGACACTCCGGTTATTGCGCGGCCCTGAATCAGAAGGCCAAGAACGGCGGACAGGTCCAAGGCCGAGCCTGCCGCTTCGACAGCCTCGCCCAGCCGCGCGCCCTGCGACAGCGCGGACAGGAACGCCGCCCCGCCCTCGGGCAGACGGTGCGGGCGCGGGTCGAATTCCGGCCGCAGGATCACCGCGTCTTCGGGAACGGGACGCGGCGCGGGGCCGCCCTCGTGGTTGGCCTCCCAGATCGACACCACCGGCCAGCGCGACCGCACCAGCCGCAGCGACGGCGCAAACCGCAACCGCAGCCCGGCAATATCCGCGCCGATCAGGCGCTGGAACTCGGCCTCGGGCAGGGGCTGGCTGTCCGCCGCGTGATAGCTTTCCCGCATCGCCTGGTCGATCCGCGCCATGTCGGGCAGATAGCCCAATGCCGCTGCGGGCGGGAAGTCCGCCAGAAACTCCGGCATCCGGTCGCCATACAGCATCAGCATCCGCGACCGTGGCGGGTGGGCGCGAAAGAACACCCCCGCCATCGCCGCAAAGAACTCATCCCCGACCAGCTTGCGCACCGTCGGGAAAGCCGCCTCCAACGCCCGGGTCAGCGAGCCCGCCACGTTGTTGCGATAGACCGAGAACCGCTTGGGCGCCGGACGCCCCTCGGGGTCCACGACGCCCATGGGCACTTCCGCCTCGGGGTCCAGCAAAGCCGCCGCAAATGCCGCCTGGCTCATCGCACACCCTCCAGCACGCGAGAGGCCCGCGCCGCCTCGGCCGCCAGCACCGGCCAGTCCGGCACGTCATTGTCCCATTCGATCAGCGTGGGCAGCGGTCCCGCCTTGCCGATCACGCGGGCGTAAAGCTCCCAGACCGGGTCCACCACCTCGGCCCCATGGCTGTCGATCAACAGCCGCCGTCCCTGATCGTCGCGGTCCTCATCATGGCCGCCCAGATGCACTTCACCCACCAGATGCAGCGGGAAGGCGTCAATGTACCCCAAGGGATCGTAGTTCTGGTTCACGCCCGACACATAGACGTTGTTCACATCCAGCAGGAGGCCACAGCCCGTCCGCTGCGCAACCCCGGTCAGGAATTCCACCTCGCCCATCGCCGTCTCGGCAAAGGCGACATAGGTCGAGGGGTTCTCCAGCAGCATCCGCCGCCCCAGGAGGTCCTGCACTTCGTCGATGTGATCGCAGACCCGCGCCAGGGTCGCCGCCGTATAGGGCACCGGCAAGAGGTCGTTCAGAAACGCCCCGTCATGCGTCGACCAGGCCAGGTGTTCAGAGAAGCTCGCGGGGTTCAGCCAGTCGCACAAGGCCTTCAGGCGCAGAAGATGGTCCCGGTCCAGCGGCCCTTCGCAGCCGATCGACAGGCCCACCCCGTGCACCGAGATCGGAAACCGTTCCGCCAGATGCCGCAGTTGCGCAAGCGGACGGCCGCCCGCGCCCATGTAGTTCTCGGCGTGGATCTCCAGCCAGCCGACCGGCGCCGCATCATGCAGAATGGCCGCGAAATGCTGCGGCTTGTAGCCGACGCCCGGCATCGCGGGCAGTCCCTTGGTCATGTCCAGCATCGTGTCCCCCCGCATTGCGTCGCCCCGCATCGCGTCGCCCTGGAAAAGGCCCCCGGCCGGAATGGCCGGGGGCACCGGCCTTAGCTGGCCATGTCGCGGTCAAGTGCTTCCATCGCGCCCTTGCGCATCATCCCGTCCTCGGCGGCCGGCAGTTCCATCGTCAGGCAGGTGCCGGCAGGCACGTATTTCCACGAGTTGCCCTGGTAATCGACCTTCGAGGTCCCCGCACAGGTGGTGCCTTCCCCGGCCGCGCAGTCGTTCTGGCCGGCCAGCGCCACGCCAAAGCATTTCTCCTTGGCACCCTCGGCCGAGGCCACGGTGGCGACCGAAGACAGAGCCGCGCAAAGCGCACCAGCGATGACAAGCGATTTCGATTGGTAAGACATGTTAGGCATCCCTTTGTGTTGATCGTCGCGTTCTTTGCGACTGACCAAGAACTAGCCTCTCGCTACGATCACAAGCGACCCACGGGACCGTGAGCGACGGCTTCGTGACCGTCAACTTCGCAGGTGCAGAAAGACGAAAGCCCCGCCAGATGACGGGGCTTTCTTTTTAATTTCAGTGGCTTGCCTCAGTTGTTCGCAGGCGGCAGCGCCTCAAACCCGAAGGTTGCGACTGCAGCATCGAGGCTGATTGTTTCAGTCCGGGTCTCGCCCAACCGACGAACTGAAACAGTTTTCGCCTCGACCTCCTGCATCCCGATGGCCAGGATCACGGGAACTTTGCCGACCGAATGTTCGCGGACCTTGTAGTTGATCTTCTCGTTGCGGACATCGGCCTCGGCCCGCACCCCCGCCTTGCGCAGGGCAGCCACGACCTCATGCACGAACGGGTCCGCATCAGACACGATAGAGGCCACCACGACCTGCCGCGGCGCCAGCCAGAACGGCAGTTTCCCGGCGTAGTTTTCCAGCAAGATGCCGATAAACCGCTCGAACGACCCAAGGACGGCGCGGTGCAGCATGTAGGGCATGTGCTTGGCCCCATCCTCACCGACATATTCCGCGCCAAGGCGATGCGGCAGCTGCGCATCGACCTGGAAGGTGCCGCACTGCCATTGCCGCCCGATGGCGTCGGTCAGCTTGAAGTCCAGCTTCGGCCCATAGAACGCCCCATCGCCGGGGTTGATCTCGTAGGGCAGGCCCAGGCTTTCGATGGCACCCTGAAGCGCGCCTTCGACCTTGTCCCATTGCTCGTCCGTGCCGATCCGCACTTCGGGCCGCGTCGAAAGTTTGATCTCGAAACTGTCGAAACCAAGGTCCTTGTAGACCGACGACAGAAGCCGGATGAACCCCGCGCATTCGCTTTCGATCTGGTCTTCCGTGCAGAAGATATGCGCGTCGTCCTGCGTAAACCCGCGCACCCGCATCAGCCCGTGCATCGAGCCGCTGCTCTCATACCGGTGGCACGACCCGAACTCCGCCAACCGCAATGGCAGGTCGCGGTAGGACTTCAGGCCCTGATTGAACACCTGTACATGGCAGGGGCAGTTCATCGGCTTCAGCGCGTTGATGCGCTTTTCCTTGGCACCCTCTTCGTCGACCTCCACGATGAACATGTTCTCGCGGTAGGCCTCCCAGTGGCCCGACTTTTCCCAGAGCACCCGGTCCACGACCTGCGGGGTCTTGATCTCTTTATACCCAGCCTGCCGCAGCCGCCCGCGCATGTAATCCTCAAGCTGGCGGTAGATCGTCCAGCCGTTCGGATGCCAGAACACCATCCCGGGCGCTTCTTCCTGCAGGTGGAACAGCTCCATCTCGCGGCCAAGCTTGCGGTGGTCGCGTTTCGCGGCCTCTTCCAGCATCGTCAGGTGCGCCTTCAGGTCGTCACGGTTCTTGAACGCAACACCATAGATGCGTTGCAGCATGGGCCGCGAGGCATCGCCCAGCCAGTAGGCCCCCGCGACATGCGTCAGCTTGAACGCATCCGC
>Ga0075154_10003264_pt1 | contig 10311 bp, 7 predicted proteins | sample JI71714BDNA_FD_70965 | JGI IMG/M metagenome (GOLD analysis project Ga0075154, IMG submission 70965) | Wastewater effluent complex algal communities from Wisconsin, to seasonally profile nutrient transformation and Carbon sequestration -... | ecosystem: Engineered > WWTP > Effluent > Algae...
CACCGAGAGGGATTGCGCGGCCTGCGTGCGCACCTCGTTGCCCAGTTCGAAGCCGAAGGTGAGCAGGATCGGGCCGAACCAGGTCCAAGGCGCTTCCGCGTTGGTCACCGGCATCGCCACCGTGGTGTCGCGCGCGGCGCTGCCTTGCGGCCCGCCCTGCATCAGCACGAGCCACAAGACCACGAACAGGGCGAACTTGCGGACCATGGCGTAGAAGAAATCGCGCCCTCCGTCTCCGCCCGCCAGCATCAGGCGCCCGGTGCTCCACCCTATCCAGATGGCGAGGAAGATCGGGGCGAGGGTGACGAAGAACGCCCGGAAGTACATAAACACCGCCGCGCTGAAGCTCGCGATCGCGAGCATGAACTGTTGGACGAAGGTGCATGTGAAGCAGTTGTTGTTGTTGCCGATACCCAGGGAGTAATCGACGAGGAAAAGCGCCCGTTGCCCCCAAGCCCCTTCGGCGGTGGAGGGGTCGTCGATGACCCCCAGATCCATGCACGGGTTGGACCCCACGGCGTTGGGATCGCAAGCCCATGCCATACCGGCCACGCCCGTCCCCCCGTGGCCCCCACCCAGGGTGGTTTGGAGGGCCGTGAGGGAGATCAGCAAGAACGTGGCCAACAGAAGCCGATGGAGCGCCGTGCGGACGAAGGAGAGAAAGAAGGTGCGTTCCATGGCTTATGTTTTCCCCATAAAGGTGTTGTAGCGGCCCATGGCCTTGCGCGCCGCCCATCCGCCGAGCTGTTTGATGCCACCGCCTGTGCCGCTGATAGCCGCCCCCGCCATCGGCGCCGCCGCTATGGCGCCCTTCGCGCCGAGGAAGGCGGCACCGGCTGCAAACTTGGCCCCTGTGATGGCCATCCCTTTGGCGGTGTCCGCCATTTCGCTCGTACCTTGTATCTCCATGATGCTTTCGATCATCTTGACGATCTTGGTGCCCAAAGCGAAGATGCTGATGCCCACGAAGATCATGTAGATGATCCAAGGGGAAAGAAGGTCGGCCGGGATACGTTCTTGGAAGGAGCTGTCCAGCTGGATGCGGCGGATGAACTCCGCGAAGGCGGGGATCATGTCGCCCGTGGCGATGGGTTGGAGAGTGGTGTTGTAGGCGAGGGACATCATCACGTAGGTGTTGTTGTAGACCGTGATCGTACCGAGGATGAGGTAGAATCCGAGCAGGCTTGTGATCCCCAACGCCAGCGCCACGATGGGGACGGCGATGAGCTGCATCAGGGCGTTGACCGCGACGTCGCGCGTGGGTTTGAAGAGCGCCGCCAGACCAAACAACGGCAGGAAGGCCGCCACGATGAGGCCTTTGGTGACCACGTCCAGCAGCAGGAAGATCAGCCATACCGCGGAGATGCCGTAGATGGCGAAGAGCACCACGCCGAAGAAGGCTTTGAACAGTGCGCCCAGGAAGGCGAGCCCGGATTCGAAGCCCTGATAGAAAGCGGAGGTGACCAAGCCGATGGCGGTCGCGATCCCGAGGCTATGCATCCGTTCCACCACGCAAGCCGTCTGCGTGATGGCCTGGATGGAGGGATCGAGGGATTGGTTGTTGACCAACTGCGACACGCGGGCATCCAGGCCGTTGCACTGAAAAGGCGTCATGTCGGTGTTCCCCGTTCCCACCAAACCCTGCGCGGTTTGCGTGCGCACGTCGTTGTTGAGCGCGAACGAGTATTCCAGGAGCGCGGGGCCGCTCACCTGCCATGCAGGACCGGCGAAGTAGGTCGTCCCTGCCCCTTGGCCGGGGAGGGAAGGGCCCATCATGCCAAACCCGTTGAACAGGAAACCCCATGCGAGGAAAAAGAGCGCCGACTTTTGGATCAGCCCCGTGAAGAAGCGCGTCCCGCCCGCGCCACCGGTGACGCTGATCTTGATCGCTTCGATCGCGATCCACCCTGCGAACAGGAGGGGGGCGAGGACCACGAAGAATCCTTGGAAGTAGACGAAGACGGCGGCCGAAAAGTTGGCGATGGCGAGGGTGAAGTAGGTGATGAAATCACAGGTGATGCAGGTCGCGCTGGCCCCCATTTGCCCTTGAGAGTTCATCCCCATGGAGAAGTAGAACCACGACAGCGCGTTGGCGCCGCGGTTTTCGCGGGCGCGTTGTTGCTGTGCCGCGATCTCTTCGGGGCTTTGTCCTCCGACCGTCCCTCCGCCTGTTTCGTTCCCGTCGGCGTCGACGTCCCGGCAGTCTATGACGCTGGACGCTTCATCGGCCACGTTCACTTGTCCTGGCGCGCATTGCGCCCAGGAGGCTTCAGTGGTGGCCAGCATGGAAAAGGCGGCCACCGTCAAGAAGAACAGGACGCGGAGAATCCTCATCGCTTGCCGCCCCCCCAGACCGCGTAGACGAAGCGGCGCAGTTTCGCTTGATCGAGGACGACGCGCGCGCCGCCTTTAGGAGAAGCGTAGACGAGGGCGATGAATTCGTAGACCATCGGGTCGCGTTGCCCCATCTCGAACAGGACGCGCCGGCAGATGTCCGACAGTTTCGTCTTGCGCGGGATGTCGTCGATCACGCTCACGACGATCTCGCCCGTGTCGTCGCGCCGGCCGATGGCCAGGAACTCGCCAGGGAGGGCTTTGGCGGCGTCGGCGGTGCTCATCGGGTGCTGTCCTTGGTCACAGGGTGGAGGGGGTCGTGCCGTGTGCGGCGTATGGCTCAGTGCGGATATAGGCGCTCGCATTTCCTTTCGAAACGCAAAGCGCGCGGGTTTCCGTTCGGGCCACCCGTCCCCATCTATGGAAGGACATATGGAGGCGCCTTCCTGATGACCATCCCGCTCCAAGGGCTGTTGCCGCTGGACCTCGATCCGATGCCGCGCAAGGTGGCGTTTCCCCCGCCGCCGGTGCCGTTCCAGGGGCACGCGGTGGGCAAGGCCAACCTGTTCCCCGACGCCCTGCCCGACGGTGCGGTGCGCGGCGTGGTGCGCCGTGTCCTGTTTTCCAATCCAGAGAACGGGTTCCACGTTTTGCAGGTCCTCTTGGAGGGGCGTGTGGACGAGGTGGCGTTCTTGGGGGCCTGCGAGCCGGTGCGCGTGGGCGACAAGGTCGAGGCCTCGGGCCGGTGGGAGCTGCACGCCCGGCACGGGCGGCAGCTGCGCGCGTCCTTCATCAAGGTGTTGGCCCCGTCCACGGGCCGCGAGATCCATGCCTTTTTGCGCAACGGTGGCGTGAAGGGCGTGGGCAAGGCGACGGCGGACAAGATCTACGCCCACCACGGCGACGACCTGCCCAAGGTGATGGACCGGCCCACCCTGTTGATGGAGGCCAAGATTCCCGAGCGCCAAGCCTTGCTGATCGCCGAGGCCTGGAACCAGCGCGGGGCCGACACGGAGATGCTGGCGTTTTTGGGCACCTTGTCCTTGGGCCCGGCCATGTGCGAGAGGGTGCTCAAAGCCTACGGCCAGCGCGCCAAGCAGCGTTTGCTCACCAACCCTTACGACGCGGCGCGTGATATCGCCGGGTTGGGATTCAAGACCGCGGACCAGATGGCTTTGGCGTTGGGCGTGGCGCGCGACGACGCCCGCCGTGTCCAATCGGCCGTGATCCACGTGCTCGACACCGTGGCGCGCGACGGCCATTGCGCGTCGCCCCGGCCCCGTGTCGTCTCGGCGGTGCGCGATCTGTTGATGCTCGACGACGCCCCGATCAAGGCTGCGATCGATCTGTTGTTGGAAAAGGGCGATCTGGTCGAGGAGGCCAACGGCGGCCAGCCGATTCTGGTCGAGGCGCGGGTGAAGGCTTGCGAGGAGGAGATCGCCCGTCGCCTCATCGAGATGCGCGCGTCCTTCGAGGTGCCCGAGGATCTCGACGCCCGCATCGAGGCGGCCGCCACGGGGGCGGGCATCGCCGCGCTCCACGAGCACCAATCCTTGGCGGTACGCACCGCGATTCAGTCGGGCGTGTGCATCATCACCGGCGGGCCGGGATCGGGGAAGACCTCGTCGTTGGAGGTCTTGCTGCGCACGTTCGAGGGGATCGTGCCCCAGGCGCGCATCGCGTTGTGCGCGCCCACCGGCCGCGCGGCGCAGCGGATGGGGGAGACGACGGGGCGCCCCGCGCTCACCATCCACCGTCTTTTGGGATGGGGGCACGACGGGGACGGATTCAAGGCCGACGAGGAGAACCCGCTCGCGGCCGATCTGGTGGTGGTGGACGAAGCGTCGATGCTCGACATCTGGCTGATGCGCGACATCCTGCGCGCGATCCCCAAGGGGGCGGTGTTCGTGATGATAGGCGACGTCGACCAGCTGGCCTCCGTCGGCCCTGGCCGTGTCTTGGGCGATCTCATCGATTCCGGCGTCGTCCCCGTGGCCCGTTTGACGCGCATCTTCCGGCAAGGGGAAGGCTCGAAGATCGCGCAAGCCGCGCGGGACGTCAACGCGCAAAAGATGCCCCGGTTCGACAACCCGTCCCGCAAGAGCGATTTTTGGGGGGCGTTCGACGAGGATCCGGAGGTGTGCTTGCAGAAGGTGGTGCGGATGGCCACCGAGATCGCGCCGACCTTGGGGTTCGATCCCATGCGCGACGTACAGGTGTTGGTGGCCGGCCATGGTGGATCGTTGGGAACGGCCGCGCTCAACCGCGTGCTCCAAGATGCCCTCAACCCTGCGGGCGCGGGCGTGGAGACCTTCGAATCCGGCGATCTGCGGTTGCGCAGCGGCGATCGGGTCATCCAAATGGCCAACAACTACGATCTCGACGTGTTCAACGGGGACATCGGGCGCGTGGTGTCGATCACGCTCGCGGGCCGCACCAAACGCGAAGCGGTCCGGATGTTGGTCGAGTTCGATGGGCGCGTGGTGGAGTACGTGGGGTTGGGCGCCGTCAAGGAGCTCGCGCCTGCCTACGCCATTTCCGTCCACAAAAGCCAAGGTTCAGAGTTCCCTTGCGTGATCTTCGTCGCGTCGACGCAGCACTACGTGATGCTGCGCAAGACCTTGGTCTACACCGCCTTGACCCGTGCCCGCAAGCTGTGCGTGGTGGTGGGCCAGGAGCGCGCCTTGCGCGTCGCCATCCGCCAGGCCGACAAAGGGCGGCTCACGGGGTTGGCGCGGCGTGTCACCCTTGCAGCCGCGGCCTTTGATCGCCGCTACGGAGCCCCATGATGCGCGCCACCCGTTATGCCCCTATCCGTGGTGCCGTGTCCTGTGCCGTTTTGGCGGGCGCGTTGTGCGCTTTGCTGGCGTCCGGGACGTCCGCTGGGGCGCAAGCCAGCAGGGACGGCCCGATCCCGGGTTGCGGCCCCACGCAGGCGATGCTCGCCGTTTTGGCCGAACAATACGACGAGATCCCCATCCAGCACGGCGTGGCGGATCATGGCGAAGGCACCGTATGGGTGTTGGCCTCGCCCGGCGGGGCCACCTGGACCGTTTTGCTCGAAGGGCGTACCGGTGCTTGCATCATCGCTTCGGGTACCGACTGGCGTGGCGGGCCTCCCGCCGCCTTGTTCCCGCAGATGGATCCGTTGGGCACCGGCAAGCAGGGGGGTGGTGACGCGCCCGATGGCGGCGGGCCGCCGGCCGATGGGGGCGACGGCCGGGGCCAAAACGGGGGATCGGGGTATCCCGATGGTGGCCGCGGGGAGGGCGTCCCGCGCGGCGGCGATGGCCTGCAAGGCCCCCCATCGAGGGAGGGCGGGGGTGGGACTGGGCAGGGCATACAGCCGTCTGTTCCGAGCGCCCCTTCGCGCCCGGGTGTCCCTCTTGCCCCACAGCCCGAAAGAGGACCGGCCCCTTTTGGCGCGGTCGATATCTGACCTGCGCGCAACGCCGATGGGAAGGGATCCCGGCGCCGTGGCGGCCGGCCCGTGGCACGGCGCGGCAGCATCTGGGAAAAGGCGTTAGGTTTTCCCCCGCCCTTGCCCCACATTTTGAGGGATTGTACATACCTCTTCACCGCACGCCGCCGCGCCCCTTTTCGCGAGCGCCCGTATAGATGGCCCTATGATGGATCGACGCGTTTTTCTCACCGGTTCCGCCGCCGCGTTGCTCGGCGCTTGCGCGCCCGCGCGCATCCCTTTGTCGACGGCCGCCGATGCGGTGGGTTTCGCCCCTGTTTTCGTGGCCACCACGCGAGTCTTGGATCCCGTCACCCTTTGGCCTGGCAAAACCCCCGCAGAGGTGGTCACGCGCCTGTCGGTCCCGATGGACATCGATCGTGGTCGGGGTCTTGTGGGACGTTCCGTGGGCCCTGGCGACGCGCGGCGTGGCCGCGCGCACCTGTGGGAGAGCGGCCCTGCGTTCGTCGAGGCGCTGCGCGCCGACGCCGCGCGCCAGGGCACGCGGGAGGCGTTGGTCTTCGTCCATGGGTTCAACAACAGCATCGACAGTTCCTTGGCGCGGGCCGCGCAGATGGCACAAACGTTCGAGGCGCCCGTGGTGCCGGTCCATTTCGCCTGGGCTTCTGCCGATTCGCCCTTGGCCTACGTGGCCGACAGGGACGCGTCGTTGATGGCACGGGACGGGTTGGAGGCCACGCTGACAGAGGTCCGCCAAGCGGGGCTGCGCCCGATCATCTTGGCCCATTCGATGGGGGCGCACCTGGTGATGGAAACCTTGCGCCAGATGGCGTTGGTGGGTTCCCCGGTGTTGCGCGACATCCGTGGGGTGTTCCTGGTCGCGCCCGACATCGACGTGCTGGTGTTCCGTTCGCAGATGCGCCGCATCCCCCGTTTGCCGCAGCCTTTCCTTGTCCTGACCAACAGCAAGGACCGCGCCTTGGCGCTGTCCCGTGGCCTTTCTGGCCGGAGGGAGCGTTTGGGGTCTTTGGCGGACCCCGCGCCTTTGGCCGACTTCAGCATCACGATGGTGGACGCGACGGCGGTCACCGGCGGTGGCGACCATTTCCCTGTGGGAAACTCCCCTGCTTTGGCCGGTCTTTTGGCGGATTTCGCGCAGGTGCCGTCCGCGTTTGAGACGCCCGCGGGGATCCAGGACCTGTTGGCGGGCTCGGTGGTGGGCGTGCGGGCCATCACGCAGGTGGTGCTCGATCCGGCCGGTCTGTGAGCCGAATCGAACCTTAAAAGCGTTGGCGGCCGTCGCGCGTCGTGCATCATCGCTTGCCTTTTGGATGGAGGCCCCCATATAGGGTGGGCAACCCTGGAGCCCCGTGCGATGCCACGTCCCGCTTTCCTACGCTGTTCTTTCGCCGTGCCCGACCCGATGGTCGGCGCGCGTGGGCGCGCGGTTGCCGTTTCCACCACCACGACCACCACCGTCTGACCCGTCTGCGGGCTGTGCTGGTGTCTGTCGAAGGCCGCACAGGCCCCGCGAGGCGGGGCCGTCGCAACCTTGAAAAGGACAGACCCCCATGTACGCCCACCCCGACGACCCCCGTGATCACCGCCGCCTTGGCCGTGACAAAGACCTGTTCCGTTTGGACCCTTCCGCGCCCGGAGGGGTGTTTTGGCGCCCCAAGGGCTGGGCGATGTACGCCCGGCTGAAAGCCGTGGCCGCCGCGGCCAACCGCGCGGCCGGTTACGACGAGGTCCAAAGCCCGGACGTCCTCGACCGCGCCCTGTGGGAGCGGTCGGGCCATTGGGAGGCCTATGGCCCCCACATGATGCCGCTGGCGGCCGAGGGGCGCGAGCTGGCGCTCAAGCCGATGAACTGCCCGGGGCACGCGTTGCTCTACAACGCGGGGCCCCGCCACGAGGGCGCCTTGCCCGTGCGCTTCGCCGAGTTCGGCCGCGTCCATCGGATGGAGCCGTCGGGCGCGCTCCACGGGTTGCTGCGTTTGCGGTCTTTCACGCAAGACGACGGGCACGCGTTCTGCGCGCCCCACCAGGTCGAGGGGGAGGTGGCGCGACTCGACGCCGTCGCCCGTCGGCTTTATGCAGCGCTGGGGTTCGGGGAGCCGGAGGTGGCCTTGTCGCTGCGCCCTGAGGCCCGTATCGGCGACGACGCCGCTTGGGACTCGGCCGAGGCGGCGTTGCGCGCGGCCTTGGACGCAGGGGGTGCGCCTTACGCGGTCCAGGAGGGCGAGGGCGCGTTCTATGGCCCCAAGATCGAATACGCGTTGCGCGACGGCCGTGGCCGGTTGTGGCAATGCGGCACGATCCAGCTCGACTTCCACCTGCCTGGACGGTTCGGGTGCCAGTGGTTCCCTTCCGATGGAGGGGAGGCCCGGATCCCTGTGCTCATCCACCGCGCCTTTTTGGGCTCGTTGGAGCGATTCTTGGCCGTGTTGATCGAGCGCGACGCGCCGCACCTGCCTGCATGGCTCGCGCCTTTAGGGGTCGCCGTCTTGCCGGTGTCCGAGCGGCACGTACCGGCCGCCCAAGCGGCTTGGCGCGCCTGTGAGGTGGCTGGGGTGGACGCTTGGTGCGCGGGCCATGAGGGCGCCTTGGGCGGGCGCATGCGCGACGCCCAGGGGCGCGATCCGGCATGGATCTGGGTGGTGGGCGACGCTGAAGAGGCGGCCGGCAGCGTCGCCGTCCGTTCCATGGGGGCGCGGGCGCCCGTGGCGATGCCGTTGGGGGAAGCGATCGCCATGGTCCGGGCCGGGCGCGCCTTGCCGCAGGTCTGACGCGCGGTGGCGGTTGCCTTCTTGCCTGGGAGGGGCTATGTCCTGTGGGCACACCCACCCCAGGCACCCCTGTTGCCCGCCCTTCGGAGGCCGACCGATGGCTGCACCGCTTCCCACCGCTGAAGGACACCGCGCCGATTTTGGGGATCTGCGCGACGCCTACATGCTGCTGTCCGACACCATCCAGGTGGGCGGCATGATCGAGCGCCGTGGGAAGGATCTGGCGTTCCGGTCCATCCCACGCCGCCATGCGACCGATTTCTTGCGCAGGTCCAAAGGTATAGAGGAGGCGTTGGCGGCCTTGGTGTCGGGCCTTGGCGAAAAGAAGGCGTTGGAAGGGGCTGAAGAGGTCGTCTTGGCCGCCATCGGGCGCCCCACCACCGGCGACGACGGGCAGGACCCGGCCCGCCGCGCGATCGACATCTGCGCGCTGCGGGTGCGGGCGCGTGGGCCGATCTTGGAAGCGATGGTCACCGCCACCGATTTCCCGGGTTGGCGCGAACGCCTGCGCGGGTTTGTGGAATGGGACAAGACAGCGGGCGTGCTTTGTGCAGCGGACGGCAACAACCAGCGCGCCGCCATCGGGGCGGTGCTGGCCTCCGCGGGCATCGGCAAGGGTGCCCTGCCGATGATCGAGATGGAGGTGCCGACCGAGATCGACGAGAGCACGCACCTGGTGCGGGGCGCGGAGTGGATGAAGGCGGGCCTCCCCCGTTTCCATTCGGTGGCGTCCGAAGCGTTGTGGTACCTCATCCGTGCCCGTTCCCTCCATTCCCGGATGTTCCGCGAACGCAAGCAGGGTTTCTACACCTCGATGGCGATCCTCGCGGGCCGTGCGACGGGGGCGACGCCGGAGGCCATCGCGGCGGGGTTCCAGATGCCGGTGGCTTTGGTGGCGAAGATGTCCGAGCCGGGGGAGGAGAAGCCGCTGTCGCGTGCCGACCAGGCGTTCATCGAGCGCGAGATCTTCCAAGCGATGCCCAAGGCGCTGTTCGACCCGCGGGCCCGTGCCTGCGCCGCCCGTATCTGGAAGGGGCCTGCCATCTACCTGCGCGGCATGGACTGGCGCCAGAGGGTCTCGCGCCAAGCGCGCGTGGCCTTGGCGGAAGGCCAGGATCTGGTGGAGATCGCCGAATCGCTCAAGATCCAGCGCCGCGAGCTGGTGCGGATCCTGTCCCAGGCCTTGGAGGACGGCGATCGCGAACGCGAGCGCTTCCGTGCGGCCATCCCTAAGCCCGAAGCCTTCGCCGCGTTGTTCGAGCGCGCCTGACGGGTGCTTCCCTTGTCAGCGGCAGCCTTCCGCGGGGAAGACGGCGCGCCTGTCGGGGGACACCACCACCTCCCCTGCCGATTCCATCCTTCGGATCACCAGCAGCCCTTCTGCCGGCGTGAGGCCCAGAGTCGACCATAGGCGGGGCGCGGCCTCCGGGGTCAAGGGGCAGGCGGCGGCGTGGATGGCCTCTTGTACCCGCGAGCGGAGTCCCGCGTCTGGCCACAGCGTGGGCAGACGCCGATCGTCCAAGCCCCATGCGGGATCGGTGGGGGAGGCGGGCGGCGGCGTCTCCGTGGTGCCCGCCCCTTGGCCTGGCATCGTGCCCGTTCCAGGGTGGATGGCGTGCGAGGTGCCAGGCGGGATCGCGGGCAGCGCGACAGGAGGTGCGCCGGCAGCCCCCCGCTCGGTGCCCAGATCGGTATGCTGTGCTGTGACCGGTTGCGCCACCACGGCCCACAACAGAAAGCCCGTCGCGCAGGCCGTGGCGATCCGCA
>Ga0075154_10003265_pt1 | contig 10310 bp, 4 predicted proteins | sample JI71714BDNA_FD_70965 | JGI IMG/M metagenome (GOLD analysis project Ga0075154, IMG submission 70965) | Wastewater effluent complex algal communities from Wisconsin, to seasonally profile nutrient transformation and Carbon sequestration -... | ecosystem: Engineered > WWTP > Effluent > Algae...
GGGACGCTGGCCCCGGCCCCCGGCGATGTCTGGCTGAGCTTCGATGACGCCCTCGCGCTGGCCAATGGCGACCTCATCACGGTGGCGACCAGTCGTCCGAACGGCGTCAACACCCGCGCGGTCTGGCGCTTCCGCCCCGGACGCGCGCCACAGCGGCTGCTCGGACCGGGGGATCCGGTCAGTTATCGGGACAGCAACGGCGTCGAACGCACCAGCCTGATCGATCGCATCAATGCCCTCACCGGCTCGCAGCTGCCGGCCTACGCCGGTGACGAGGGTTGGATCAACGCCGAGGGTCGGGTGACCGTCGAAGGGCGAATCGAGGGCAATGCCTCGACGTTGGTGCTCCAGACCGGCACCGCGCTGCTGGATCGCGAGCGGCTGTTGCAGGATGGCTTCGAGTTCTGACCATCGCCGCAAGGACGGCGCCGGCCATGCCCGGAAAGCCTCCACCTGACGCGGTCCTCTGCGACAGATGCCCAACCAACTCGCGCAAGGAACAGGCTCGATGATTCGTATCGCCATGATGGCCCTCTTCGGCGTCGCTCTCACCGGCTGCGCCACCGGCGTCGGCACGCGCGATGCCAGCCGCGCACCGGACGCTGCCGATCCGGTGGCCAGCCCGGCCCAGCCGCCGATCGCCAGCCCCGCGGTGACCCGGCCGACGGCCTGCCGACCGGCGGAATCCGCCCAGCCGCCGATCGACACCGCCCTCGGCACGCCCGCCGAACGGCAGCTCGACCGCACGCTGGCCGCTGCCGTTTCACAGGCAGGCATCGTCGGACTCGCGACGGCGGTCATCGTCGATGGCCGCGTGGTCTGGACACGCACCTACGGGCTGGCCGACCGCGAACGCTCGCAGCCGCTGACGCCGCAGACGCCGATGAAACTGGCCTCGATCGCGAAGACGACCATCGGCGTCTCGATGATGCGGCTGGTGGCGGAGGGCCGTCTGGATCTTGACGCCGACATCAACCGCTACCTGCCGTTCCGCGTCGTCAACCCGCATCACCCCGAGGCTCGCATCACGCTACGGCAGCTCGCGACCCACACCTCGAGCATCACCGACCGGCGGGACTTCTACGCGAGCCTCTATCAGCCGGTCGACGCGCCGCGGCCGTCGCTCGATGCCCTGCTGAGGTCCTATCTGGTCGCGGGCGGCTCGGACTATCGGGCGGAGAACTTTCTGACCGTCGCCCCGGGCGCGTCTCGCGACTACTCCAACCTGGCAGCGACGCTGGCGGCCTACATCGTCGAGCGCGTCGCCAGCGAGTCCTTCGACGCCCACACCCGCCGCGTCCTCTTCGAGCCGCTCGGTCTGTGCAACACCCGCTGGACGTGGACGCACCGTGCCGACTTGCCGCACGCCCAGCTCTATGCGCAGGACCAGACCGGCACCCGCCGCATCGCGCCCTATGACCTCGCGTCCTATCCGGATGGCGGGCTGCAGATGTCGGTCGAGGATCTGGCGCGCTATTTCGCGATGCTGCTGAGCGGCGGCGCCCTCGATGGCGTGCGCATCATCGACCGGACGGCGCTGGCCGAAATGCAGCGCTTCCAGTGGACGCCGCAGCACAAGCCCGCCGACTACGACCTGGCCGAGGGCAACAGCGGCCTGTTCTGGCGGACCAAGTTCAACGGCGAGCGCGTGGGGCATGGCGGGAATGACCCGGGCGTCGAGGCGGAGATGCTCACCGACGCCGACGGGCGCGTGGGCGTCGTGCTGATTTCCAACACCTCCCTCGACGGGGAGGCGAGTCGGCATACGCTGACGGTGCTGGACGCCTTGACGGCCTACGGGCACGCGCTGGCGTCACGCGTGGATCGGCCAGCCCGAACGCCGGACCGCGTCCTGCCCGCACGCGCCCCGTGATCGCCGCCCCTTTCAGGAGCCACATGCTGGCCGCGTCGACCCCGCTCATTGCCGCAGCCGCAGCGCCGGGTCGCCGAGCAGGTTGGCGCCGACCACGATGTCGCGGTACTCCGGGCTCAGGCCGTGCAGCAGCTGCTGGCTCTGCCACAGCGCATCGCCGATCCGCGCCTGCGGCAGGTACAGCAGCATCGTGTTCATCCACGCCACGTCGCTGCTGACGGTGGTCAGCGCGCTGGTACCGAGCACCGCCGCCGCGCCGCCCTGCGGCCGCAGCAGGAAGGCGTGGGCCAGCGAGTTGTTCACCGGCTGGCTGATGGTCGAGCCGTAGCAGCCCAGCGACCAGATCACGCTCGGCCGGGTCGGATTGGCGAACAGTCCGCCCGCGACCTGCGAGGCGTTCAACAGCCCGGAGAAGGTCCAGCGGCTCGGCGAGCTGTGGCCGAGGTAGGTGACCAGCGCCTGGCCCTGATTGATTGCCGCGACCATCGCGCCACGGGCCGCGGCGGTGCCGGCGTCACCGACCGGATATCGGCCGAGGTCGACCTCGGTGGGCGACCAGCCCGGCAGCTGCGGGACGATCTGCCGCAGCTGGTCGGCGAAGACCAGCGGATCCGGCCGGTCCGCCACCAGCAGGTGCCGGCGGCCGTGGTCGGCTGACGCATAGTCCAGCGTCTTCTGCACCAGCGCCGCGGTCTCCGCCGCCGTGCGCGCCGGGAAGCGACCCAGCGCGAGGTCGGCAACGCCATCGCGATTGATGTCGGCCAACACGCTGTCGGCGGCACCGTAGCGGATGAAGCGGGCGTCGGTCTGCCGGTAGAAGGTCGGCAGGAAGCTGATCGCGCCGCTGCCGCTGTGGTCCAGATAGTCGTAGGTGTCGCCGCCGACCAGCAGCACGTAGCGGGTGCCCAGCCGCGTGTAGGCCTCGGCGATGGCGCGGCGGATCGGCTCCGGATCGAAGCGTCCGTCGCCGTAGGCGCGATACAGCGCTTCCACGTCCAGCACGCGGACCGTGAAGCCCTCGGCGCGGCGGGCGGCGATCAGCGGCGCCAGCGCGTCGATGAAGGCCGGGTGGCTGATGACCAGATAGCTGGCCGGCGCCCCGGCCAGCGGGTCGGCGACCGGCCGCACCGGCGCGAGGCGCTGCGGCAGGCGACCGGCGGCCGGCTCGACGTGGATCCGGTCACCGGGCGCCAGCGCCACTGCCAGATCGGCGGTCCAGTTCCCGGCGGACCCGGACAGCGTCCAGCCCTCCAGCCGCAGCCATTCGCCGCCCCGCTCGCGCAGGATCACCACCTCCGGCGTGGTCAGCCCGCTCACGCGATAGCGCAGGCAGCGGGCCGAGGGCGCGCAGGCCGGCGTCGGGCTGGCCTCGAAGGCATCGGCGCGGATCCGCTCCAGCGTCGCGCCGGCCGGCAGGCTGTCCGGCAGCGCGAAGGACAGGCGGTTGTCGACCGCGCGCAGCGTTCGCGGATAGTCGACGCGGATCGACTCCAGCGCGATCACATCGAAACCGGCGTCGGTATCGGCCAGTGGCTCGATGCGCAGCGTGTTGCTGCCGGATTGCAGCAGCCCGGACGGCAGGTCGACCGTGTAGCGATGTGTCGCCAGACCCTCGAAGCGCACGGCGCCGACGAACTGGCCGTTGACCAGGATCCGCGCGCTGTGGTCCGGGCTCTCGACCGGGTCCGAACCGCCCCACAGCAGCACCTCCAATCGATCCGGCAGACCGACCGCCGCGCGCTCGGGCAGCACGAAGCTCTCCTCCGCCGGCGTGACGGTCTCGCCGACCCGCCGCGCCTCCGCGGCGAACCACGGGTCGCCGCTCGGCGACAGCATCGAGTACAGCCGATCCGGCGCGTGCCGCAGCTCGCCGGCGACGGTGGTCTGCACGGCGCCGCCGTGCGGCGTGGCCTGCAAGCCGCGCAGGCGTTCGCCGCCGCCGGCGCGGTCGAGGGTGTAGACGCGGGCCCGCGTGTACAGGCTGTCCTCGATGCCGCGGCCGTAGAAGGCGATCCGGCTGCCCGGCCCGAGGCTCGCCGGGCCGTGGACCTCGATCGGCACGGCAGTCGTGCCGGTCGTGAGCCGCAGGCTGGCCGCCGGGGTGCCGCTCCAGTCGATGCCGGCGGCCAGCAGGTCCTCGTGGCGCAGCACGTACCAGCCCGCGGCCTCGACGCGCAGCTCGACCACGCCCTCCGCGGTGTTGCGCAGCGCCAGCGCCGATTGCGCGCGGAAGGCCTGCTGCTCGGCCGCGATCGCCGCCCAGTCGATCGGCGACGGCGGCTCGGGCGCGCCGACCGGCGTGCCGACCGGGAAGGGGCCGTGCGCCGTGCGGCCGCCGCGCACATCCAGCTCCTCGATCCAGACCTCGCGCTGCCCGCGATCCGGACCGCGCGCCGCGTAGGTCTGCAGGTCGAAGCGGGAGCCGGCGGCGGCGGGCAGCGGTGCGCCCAGCGGCGTGCGCTCGGGCCCGGCAAGCACGCGGAAGGCCGCGCTGCCCAGTTCGGTCGAGGTCGTGAAGTCCACGACCAGCTCGCCGCCGATCACCCGGGCGTCGACGCTGGACAGCACCACCGGCACCGTGGAGGCCAGCACCGAGCCGGAACAGCGCGGCGCGGCGATCGACGGCGGCACCGGGCAGAGCGGATCGCCGCCGCCGCTGACGCGTGCGGTGTTGTCGCCGCTGATGTTGCTCAGGTCCACATCGACCACCAGCCGCAGCGTGGTGCTGGCGCCCGCGGCCAGATCGTTCGAGTACGTGCAGATCAGCTCGATCGTGCCGCTGCAGCTCCAGCCCGGGTCGGAGCCGGTGGTGGCGGCCAGCGTCATGCCGGCCGGCAGGCTGTCGTCGATGCGCAGCGGCGCCAGCGCCCGGCCGGTGCCGGCCGCCGCATCGTTGCTGACCACGATGGTGTAGGTGGCCTGGCCGCCGGTGGCGACCGGGTTCGGCGAGACCGACTTGCTGACCGACAGCACCGGCGGCGTGACCGTGAGGGTCGCGCTGCCGCCGGTGCTGCTGCTGCCGGCATTGGTCGAACTCAGCACGCTGGTGGTGTTCGGGAAGCTGCCCGACTGCGTGGTGCTCACCGCCACGCTGATCGCGCAGCTGCTGCCCGCAGGAATGCTGCCGCCGTCCAGCCGCAAGCCGACGTCACCGGCGCCCAGTGCGCTGCCGCCGGAATCGAGCAGCGTGCCGCCGCAGGTGTTGCTGACCACCAGCGGGCTGGCCACCGTCATTCCGGTCGGGAAAGGATCGGTGAACGCCGGGCTGGCGAGGCTGACCGGCACCGTGTCGGTATTGCTGAGCGTGATGGTCAGCGTGCTCGGCGTCCCCAGCGGCACGGTCGTCGGCGCAAAGGCCTTGGCGATCGACGGCGGGTTGGCCAGCACCGTCAAGTTCGCGACCGGACTGTCGACGCCGGTCGGGGTCTCGGTGCTGCGGAAGTTGGTGGCCTGATTCGGGTACACCCCGGCCGCAGTCGTGCTGACCGCGAGCGTGACGGTGCAGGAACGCCCACCCGTGTTCGGCACGGTCAAGCCGGTGAAGTTCAGCGTGCCGGTCTGGCCGGCGGTAAAGACGTTGCCGGAGGCGCCGACACAAGTCCCGCCGGCCGCGCCACCGGCGTGCACGCGCATGCCGGCCGGCAGGGCGTCGCTGAAGCTCGCGGCGGTCAGCGGCGCCAGCGCGCTGGCATTGGTCAGCGTGAAGGTGATCGTGCTGGAACCGCCGATCGCGATGGATGCCGGCACGAAGGCCTTGGCGATGCTGGGCTGCGCGACCGCGATCAGCGTGTCCTGGGCGATGTCGGGGTTGCTGGAGCCCTCGGCGGTCACGATGGTGCCGACCGGAATCGTGTTGACGTAGCTGCCGGCCACACCGACCGTCACCGGCACCAGCACATCGCAGAAGCTGCGCGCCGCCAGCGCGAAGCTGCCCAGCGTGATGGTGTTGCCGCCCGCCGGCGCCGTCAGCGTGGCGCCGGTGCAGGTGGTGCTGGGGGCCGGTGTCGCCGCGATGGTCATGCCGCCCGGCAGCGTGTCGACCAGGCCGGCGGGCGTCAGCGTCCGCACCGCCTCGTTGGAGTTGAAGACCCGCAGCGTCAGCTGGCTGCTGCCGCCGACCGGGATCACCCGTGGCGTGAAGAACTTCTGCACATTGATGTTGCGCTGGATCGTCAGCGTCGCCGACACCGTATTCGAGTTGCTGACGCCCTCGCGGCTGCTCAGCGCGCCGGCGGCGATCTCGTTGATGTGGTTGCCGTCGAAGGAGGAGGTCACCCGCACCCGCAGTTCGCAGACCGAATTCGCCGCCACCGTGGCGCCGCTGATGCTGAAACGGTCGGCGCCGGGCACCGCCGTGATGCTGCCGCCGCTGCAGGTCCCGGAAGTCGCGGCGAACGTCGGTGCGCTGGGGCCGAACACGGTGACGTTGGCCGGCAGCACGTCGGTCAGCGTGACATTGCTCAGCGCGATCGAGGCCGGCTGGTTGTTGGCGATCTGCACGATGGCGGTGCTGAAGCCGCCGCCGGTGGTGGTGATCGGATCGAAGGCCTTGTTGATCAGCAGGGACGGCGACTGGCAGCCCGCTGCTACCGTGTCCGCGTCCACGGTGGCCAGGGTCGCCGAGACGTTGGTCCCGTGGCTGTAGGTGTTGCTGCCGTCGGCGGCCGAGAAGTTCGCGGTCGGAATGGTGTTGACGTAGCTGGGACAGGCCGCCGGCGGTGCCGGATAGGCCACGCTCTGCACATCGACCGACACGCTGCAGCTGGTGCCCGCCACGCTGCCGCCGCTCAGCGCCAGCACGCCGCTACCCGGCGTGGCGCTGACGCTGCCGCTGCAGGTGTTGACCAGATTCGGCGTCGCCGCAATGGTCAGGCCGGCCGGCAGGTTGTCAGTGAACTGCACGGCGCTGAAGGCCGCCAGGGCCGCATCGCGGGTGACCGTGACCGTCAGCCGCGAGATCCCGCTGCTGGCGACGCTGGTCGGGTTGAAGCTCTTGGCCAGCGTGGCTGCGCGGGTGATCTGCAAGGTCGCCGTCGCCGCGGTCGCGTTGCTGCCCAGGCTGGTCTGCAGCGCATTCGCCGCGATCGTGTTGGTCCGCGTCGCGATCCCGGCCGTTGCCGAAATCGCCAGGTTCACCGTGATCGTGCAGCTGCCGCCGGCCGGAATCGTGCCGTTGTTCTTCGTCACGACCAGGTTGTTGGTGCCACCGACGTTGACCGATCCGCCGCAGGTGGTCGACGTGCCGGTGATGGTCAAGCCCGGACCCGCACCGGACACGCCCAGGTTGAAGTCGTCGGTGAAGCCGGTGATGGTGGCCGGCAGACCGGCGCTGTTGCTGAGCACGATCGTCGCCGTCGTGCTGGTGCCCTGCGGCCGCACCGCCGGGGTAAAGCTCTTGGCCGCCGAGATCGCGCTGACCACCGTCAGATTGCCGCTGAAGCTGGCGTAGTTGATGCCGTCCCAGGTGCCGGCGGCGACCGTGTTGGTCAGCACCCCGAGCTGATCGCCGCGCACCGTGGCCGTCACACTGCAGGACCCGAAGCTGCTGGTTGTCAGGCTGGGCGCCGCCGGAATCGTGGCGCCGCTCAGCGAGACCGACGAGGCCGTGAAGCTGGCGCTGCCGCCGGCGCAGTCGGTGGACACCGGACCGATGACCGTGATGCCGGTCGGCATCGTGTCGACCAGGGACGCACCGGTGATCGCGATGTCGTTGAAGTTGCGCAGCTGCAGCGTCAGCGTCGAGGTCGCCCCCTGCGCGACCGTCGCCGGGCTGAAGCTCTTGGTGCCCGCCGCGCCGGTCTGGATCCGCAGGTTGCGGCTGAAGGCGGTGTTGGTCGCGCCCTCGCTGCTAGTCACCGCGCCCGCCGCCACGGTGTTGTTGACGTTGGCGTTGCGCGCGGTCGAGCGCTGCGCGGGATCCACCGTGATGTCGAAGATCAGCGTGCAGTTGCCGCCAGCGGCGATGGTGGCGCCGGTCACACCGGCACTGGTCGGGCTGGACACCGGACTGCCACCGCCGCTGACGCAGGTGCCGCGCAGATTGCCGCTGCCGCTCAGCACCATCGGCGCCGGCAACGCATCGGTCAGCGCCACGTTGGTGACCGGGAACACGTTCGGGTTGGTCAACCGGATGCAGACCGGCGACACCCCGCCCACATGCAGCGCGGCGGTTTCCGGGGTGCCGCAGTTGCTCGAATACCGCTTGATGCCGGTCAGCGCGAGGATCGGATTGACGATCAGCGTGGCCTGTGCGGCCTGTGGGTTGGCAATCGCGACGCCATTCTCCAGTCCCACCACCTCGCCGACGCCGATCTGGTTGACGTAGGTGCCGGCGGTGGCCGAGGTCACCTGCACCTGAATCCGACAGGACCCGGAATTTCCGCCCACGCCCACCGGAATGGTGCCGCCGCTCAACACGATCCGCGTCGGATCCGAGAGCGTCAGCGTGCCGCCGCATTCGTTGAGCAGCGGCGTCGCGCTGGCGATCGTCACGTTGGTCGGCAGGATGTCCGTGAAGGCCACGCCATTGACCGCGAAGGACTGGCTGGAGTTGAACAGCCGGACCTCGGCGACGCTGACCTGCGTCTGCCGGATGCTGATCGGCGTAAAGCTCTTGTTGACGTCGAGGACGGCCCAGGCCGTCGTCGGCAGCGCCCCAAGCACCAGGGCCAGTGCCGCGCCTGCCATAGCTCGAAAGAGCGAGTTGACCATAAAGACCGCGCCGTGCTGGGGGATGCGGATCAGGCTAGCAATCCCCGCCCGGCGACGACGTCCAGCGTCGTGCCGGACCTTGCGAACGATCGTGACGACGGAGGAACGGCGGTCTGCTGGCGACCAGCGGACGATGCGACCGTGAGGCCCGACCGCGGGCGCTGGTCAGGACCTGCCGCCGGCCTGAGTCGCCCGGTCCAACCGGGCGACGCAGATCCGCGCCTGGGTGCAGCCGACGTCGGCCGCAAACGGTCCGTGCCGGACGCTACTCCGGCTTCCAGCGCAGTTTGAAGCGGATCGCCACGGTGTCGGCGATGGTGTCGGTGTCGGCCCAGTCGCCGCTGCCGACGCCAAAGGCGGTGCGCGAGAGTTCGGCGCGGCCTTCAACCCCGCCGCCGTCCGCCGCCGGCGTGATCGTCAGCGGCACCGGCTTCGTCACGCCCTTCAGCGTCAGCTGACCGGGGCAATTCAGCGTGGCACCGCTGGCCGTGCAGTCGCCGGCGGACTCCCAGAGCGCCCGCGGATGCGCCTCGGCATCGAAGAAGTCCGGTCCACGCATCGTCTCGTCGCGCTCCTCGTCCTCGGTATCGAGGCTGGCAACCTCGATCTCGGTGCGGAAGCGGGTCTTGAGCGGAGCGCTGGCGTTGAAGTCGGCGCGGCCCTCGAAGCGCGCGAACGTGCCCGGCACCGGCTCGCCGCTCCAGTCGCCGGTGAAGGCGAGTTCGCTGTTGCTCGCGTCGAAACGGAAGCCGGCGGCCTCGGCGGAGGTCGCCAGCAGCAGCGCGGCGCCAGCGAGGCCCATCCAAAGTCGTGCACTCATGAGGGATCTCCGGGGGCGGCGCGCGCGGGCCACATCCTGCCCAGCAGACCGTCACGATCGAGGAAATGGTGTTTCAAGGCCGCAGCCACATGCAGCAGGATCAGCGCCGCCAGCGCCCACGCCAGCCACTCGTGCCACTGTTGCCAGAAGGCCAGCGCCTCGCGGTCGCGGCCGATCAGCGCCGGCACCTTGAACAGCCCGAACCAGCTGAGCGGATAGCCGGCCGCCGAGTGCTGCAGCCAGCCGGTGATCGGCATCGCCAGCATCAGCGCGTACAGCGCGCCGTGGGTCGCGCTCGCCGCCCTTGCCTGCCAGGCCGGCATGGCCGGGGGTGGCGGCGGCCGATGGGTCACCCGCCAGATCAGCCGGAAGGCCGCCAGCGCCAATACCAGCAGGCCCGCCGACTTGTGCAGCGCGTAGATCTCGAAAGTGCGCGGCGAGGGCTTCAGGTCGGTCATCCAGATCCCGACGCCCATCAGCCCGAGGATCGAGAGCGCGATCAGCCAGTGCAGCGCGATGGCGACCGCGCCGTAGCGAGTCGGGGCGGGCGCCATCGCGTCTGCGGCGCTCATCCCGCCGAACCCTCGACTTCGATGCGCACCGTCACCTCGTCACCGACCGCCGGCACGTACTCGGCCATGCCGAAGTCCGAACGTTTGAAGCTCGCCGTGGCCGAGAAACCCGCCGCCGGCTTCTTGCTGAAGGGGTGCGGACCGTTGCCGTTGAGCGTGGCGTCCAGCGTCACCGGCTTGGTCACGCCCTTCAGCGTCAGCTCGCCGTGGATCTTGAAGGACTTGCCGGCGCCCGGCTCGACCTTGGTCGAGACGAAGCGGATCTCCGGGAAGCCGGCGAAATCGAACCACTTGGCGCCCGACAGATGATCTTTCCAGGTGGCATCGCCGAGGT
>Ga0075154_10003267_pt1 | contig 10307 bp, 3 predicted proteins | sample JI71714BDNA_FD_70965 | JGI IMG/M metagenome (GOLD analysis project Ga0075154, IMG submission 70965) | Wastewater effluent complex algal communities from Wisconsin, to seasonally profile nutrient transformation and Carbon sequestration -... | ecosystem: Engineered > WWTP > Effluent > Algae...
GCACGGTCAACAACTTGCAGAGTGACTTCCTTTGATGCATCCTTACGAACACCTCTCATGAGAAGAATTCTACCAGGAGGGTATAAGAGTTCCCCAGACATTCTCTTTAGCATTCTGTTCATGGTTTTGTACAACCATTGGATATTTGCGTCATCCAATTCTTCAATTGGGCCTTTGCTTCTTGACAAAATCTCTTTCCTTAACATTTCATCTTCGCACAAGAAAGAAATGCCCTGTGAGAGGTCTGCCACATGACCAAGAGACAACTTCGAAAAAGGATCACCCTCGCCCACCACTGAATAAATAGAGTTACAGAGCCACTCATCTGTTTCTTCAGGAAACACGCAAGGGGAACCGAAAGAATAAGCTACAACACCAGGGAATACATCTTTCCATAGAGCCGCGAGAACAGAAGCAACTCCACCGCCCAAGCTATGCCCTACAACCACCAGATTGTAATCAGGAAGATGGTTTAGTTCCTGCTCTACAATCGATCTTGCTGTTTTGGCAACACCACGAGCACCTTCTAGCATACCTTGATGTGCCCTTCCGATGCGACATGGTCGCAAATGAAGTGATGCTCGACTTTCAGCCTGCTCCGAGCCATCCTCTCCACTGTAGAAATATTCTGTGGTCGCGCAAAGATCAGTCAGCACGTCGGAGGCTGTCAGCGTACCTCGCACAGTTAACACTATATTCTTTCGTTGATGATCTCGCACAATGTAGAATGCAGGTCTGTGCGTGGAAGAGGTCCATTGTGCAAAGATCACATCATTTTCAGATATACCTGTTCTGTGTGCCAATGTTTTCACATTTCCCAGCCTAAATCTACCTTGGAAGGCTAATCCGAATTTCCAACCATACGCCACACTTGCGAAAACTGAATAATGCGCCAAATCATCAATTAGCTTTGGGTGGCTATTGGCATTAATATATTTGTTATTGGATCCGAAAAAGTCAAAAGAAGATATATTTGCTTTGTTCTCCATTTTGTTGAGATTCCATTCAAATGCTCGTTGCAAACGTGACAAAGCAAAGAACGATTCAGCCAACTCTTTGGAATGATATTTAGAAAATACGTCGACAACCTTGTGATCGTCCTCGTATCTTCCTATTATCTTTCGAACACTTGCCAAGGCTAAGCTCGTTTCCGGGCTGAGGGTTTTTCGTGCAAACTTTGATTCAAACAAAAATATAGCAATTGAGGGTTTGTGGAAAAGCTTGACAACATATCTAGAAATTAACAAGAAACCAGAAACACACCTCTTCCATGTTTTCTAAATCAAAAAAATTTCCTGCGGTTTGAATTGAAGCAAACCAAACAACAGTCATCGCAAATCTCCGCCCCAGGCGATCTAGAGGAGTTTCGTTAACGAGAAGCGACAGCCTTGATTTCGGCACAAGCGCACAATCTGCACAAACAAAAGCGACTGGTTTACTTATTAAACAACGATATGATCTCACCAGAGCTAGCAAATCGTCACTCTTTTGCTTGAACGCCTCCTTGATACGCTCGCTCTCGCTTTCAAAATTGTTCCAAAGTAGCAATGGGTCGGGGACAGATTTTTGCTCTGGGAAATCATCATGGACTTCTTTAGTATTGTTGAAAATTGTCCTCCATGCTATAGCCCCTCCTCTTCGAAATAGATCATTCCTTTTCCTTTCGCTGGATTGCGTAGTAAATTTTGAAGCAACATTGTCATGTTGGTAGTAATTTCGCGTTCTTGAAGCAAACGATGTGAAGAAGTGTCCAATTATCAATAGTGTAATTATGTAAATACACAGCATGACTGTAGTGCAGATTTGACATGAAGAAATATATCCTTAAAACTACTTCCGTAAATACCACCGTAGCATGAGGACTCCGCCATTTGATAGAATTCTCATCCATGTTTTTTCCAATAATACACAAGGGATGTTGATCGTGTAGAAATTTTGTAAATAATATTGTATTACAGCAAAAATCAAACTAATCAAATGTAGTTTCTTCGATTTGAAGATAGGCTAAATGGATCGCAAATAAACTTCGAAATTGGCATTAAAATATACACAATCAGATATCCGATGCCTTGGCGCTTGAGATTATTTTATGTCTTTAGCTTTGCGCCATTATCCATGTCAAAATTGCTTCGAGGTTTATAGATTTTGCTTCATTCCAATTGTAAAATATACAGAATCAGCTATCCGACACCTTGGTGCTTAAGAGCTTTGTATCACTTTAGCTCTGCGCCATAGGTCAATGCTCCAAAATTCAACATTTCACATTTCTTATACATATGAAGGAATACCAGCAGAGAAAGTTTGGGGATTGGTTATGCCATGTTGGCATCATGTTGAAACATGCAAAAATTATGCTGACTATGTGAGGTTAAACGCGTTAAACGCGAATATATTGCTACTATTGGATGATGTTCCTTCGGCAATACATTTCTTTTGGTGTACACGATATATTTTGGTCGCGCGACACCAGAAATGAAGAAATTGACAACGAGTGCGTGATTCTTTAGGTGTAAAGAATTCTTCGAATTAAAAAATACACGATCCCAAGAACATCAGCCTTCATTCATATCATGTGTATGTGATCAAAATGTTACACATGTATGTGAGACAGGATCGGTTCCTGCTTCACTTTTTGCGCGAGGCTTATTTGTTTGTGAAATAGCGACAAAGCGGCGAGCTTGCCAGATATCATTGAAATTGTTCATCATTGAATTTAGCAGTGAATTTAGTAGTTCCAAGCCACAACCCAAAAAATATATCACCGCTCCACTCTCTAGAAAAGACTCGATTATTTCAATCGACTGATTCTAGTGAGTGATATACTTTGTTGCATAGAAGCAAGTAGTCCTTTTTTATATGATAATATCAACAGACTCCTTTGATGAGTAGTCCATATCCTCTCACTAGCCCAATGAGGCGCAGCAATACACCAGATCGTCCAAGATATGAAAAATTTCGTGAAGATGAATATTTTGACGATGAGAGCTCATACCAGCAACGGAAACACGAGCATATTGATCAAAGAGATGACTCCTCGTATTACGATAATGCAACAACATATTCTAGAGGTTCACCTGCGTTCAATAGAGATGACGACGCAACATCTGTGAGGTCCTATACCTCAAGAGTCTCAGAGGCTCGACACTCGGCTCAAAAGGTACTAGAGGAGGCAGCAAGGGAATCCGAGGAAATGTTTCAGCGTCAGCAGCAGAGGAAGCTTCAGTTTGGTTCACCCCCACAAGGCAGGAAAAAAATTGCACAGGTACCTCTTAGTACTCGGTCATACAAAGAATCAAGCCTGACACCGAAAAGCCCAGTGGCTCCTCAGAGCCCATCTGCTCGTAGTGAATCGGGAATGCAAAATTTCCAAAGCCGTGCTCTGCACGATTCCCCATCTTATGGCATGGATGTAGCCAGACACGAAAGCCAAAAATACGAGAATGACGAACTCAAAGATCAATTGAGTGCTATGCAAATGCTCCTTCGCGATAAGGAAACTGAATGGAAGAAAAATTCAAAAAACCTAGAGTCCAAAATAGTTGAACTCTGTAAAGAAAAGCAAACTCTGAAATCAAAGTATGAAAAAGATTATGAAGAAAAGGAAGCATCAAACAAGAAAACGCTCGAGGATTTGCAAAAAAGGATCAACGATCTAGAGTACGAGAAACAGAAAGTTCAAGAAAGATCTGACAGAGAGATTTTAGATAGAGATAAAAAGATTTCAAAGTTGGATAAGATACTGAAACAGAAAGATCATGTAATAGAAGCTCTTCAAGACGACAAAAGCAAACTAACAGAGTCTGCTAAGCTCGTTATGGATGAAGCCCGGCGGGAAATCGAGAGACTGAAAGAAGACCACACGGAAGAGACAGAGCACGTCATAAAGTCTATGGAATTTGAATTCAGTCAGAAGATAAAGCGACTAGAAATCCATGCCAACAAGGTTGAGTCTGATATACACCAGAAGAACGATACGATTGCTGGTCTTAAGGATCAAATAACAAAAAACGAGACGACTCTAAAAGAGTCAGAAAAGAAGAATCTTGACCTAATTAACGAAAAAAAGGGTTTGCTTGACGAAATTCAAAAATCTCGTCTGGTTCTCGAAGAAGCTAGAGCAGAGACGGATAATCTAAAGAGAGAAAAATCATCTATTCAGATCACTCTTGACAGGATTAAAAAAGAGCAAGAGTCGAGTAGCCAGATAATAAAGTCGCTTGAGACAAAAGCGACAGCTCTCACCAAAGAACTTAGCACTTCGGAAGCTAAGTATCAAAAGACTCTTGCGGGCCAGGAAAGGTTGGAGGCCCGAATAGCGGTTTCGGATGAAGAGAATTCTCGCTTGAGCAAAGAATATCAAGCAACAAGAGATCAACTCATGCAAGCACAAAAGGAGTTGCACCAAGTACAAAGTGAAATGGATCTAATGGCGAATGACTTTAATGCTGCTTTGGGCAAAAAAGAAAGAGAAGTCAGGAACCTAAACGAGTCTTTGCAATTCCAAGAGGAGAAAACGTTTGAGTTGAAGGCGGACATGAAGAATGCTAAACAAGAAATGGAGAACAAAATCAGAAATATTGAAAAAGAAATGCAAAAGAAAAAACGCGAGTTGGCGGAGGAATCTGAACGATCACTGAAAAACGAAAATGAAGTTCTTAGATTGAGAAAGGATATGGAACACATTGTTCAAGACAATGATGCCTTGAAATCAGAGGCAACTGAATTGCGTAAACTACTTGAGATGAATCGTGAAAAACTGGCTTTCGCGAAGTCCCTTGAGACTGAGCTAAAGGAAATGGAGGCGAATCTTTCATGTCTCAAACGTGAATTAGTTACCTTGAACGAAGAGAAGCAAAACTTAACCACAGAAGTTTTCGAGATTCGGAGAGAAAATAACTCGCTCAAAGTCAACCTCGACAAACTTGAACGTCAGATAGAAGACTCTCGCGGTCAGATCGAAGAAGATGACAAGAAAATGCGGCGATTATTTGAGGACAATGATCAACTCCATGTTACTAATAAGAATTTAGCATCCGAAGTCTCGTCTCTACGAGTGACCCTTGATCGAGCGGAGAAAGAGCTATCGAGTATTCCAGAACTGGAGACGCTTTTATCAGATTCAGAGAAAGACGCTGCTGGCTTACGACGAGAATGCGAGTCTATACGCGCAGAGAACTTGGCGAATTTGCGAGAGTTCAAAGCAGAGATTAGTGATTTACGCCGCGAAAACGAAGCACTGCACGACAGATTCGAAGCTGAAAAGGTTAGAGTGGCGCGCAATGAGTCTCTTGTTAGCGAAATGCAACACGAAATAAATCAAAGGGAAGATATGATCAAGGAGCTCGAAACCAGAGTTCAAATCGAGAAACGTTCAAATGCAAATCTTTCTCGTGATTTGAAAGAATTATCCATGCAGCTTGAAGAAGTCGCAGAGGCAAACAGGCTTGGAGAAGAGGCATTTCGAGTCGAGGCTAGAAAAAACGAAAGACAATTCGAAGAGCATGACAATTATGCTGCAAAGCTTCTTCAAGAAATCGAAACTTACAAGGAAGACCGCGCCAAGATGCAACGCGAAATCAGAATGTTAAATGATGAGCTGGAGCGTGTTGAACAACAATTACATGATCAGGCAGGACATCAATATCTTGGAAGCCCAAGCGCAAGAATGCGGCGACAAACCTTCGATCCTCCTCGAAGTGTTGCCACGAAAGATCATGAGTACGCTCTAGGTGAGGGGCGAAGATACGGAAGTGGGGCATCCGTGTCTGGTACACAGGTAGGAGGGGACAGCAGCAGAAGATATGCAGGAGGCCAATCAGGAAATAGAAGCGTCGCTATGTCTAGCCGGGCAGACTGGAGCGGTGTGGCAAGCCGTCTTGGAGGTGGATACGATGCCGAGAGCCGACAGGATCATCGGCTCGGAGCAGATAGCAGGCAGGATCATCGGCTTGGAGCAGATAGCAGGCAGGAACACAACAATCCTCAAACATCGACCTCAGCATACGCAGGGGGACGTAACACACGGCAGTTCAGATACTGATATTCACAATTTAAAACATATTCACTAAACAACGTTATGTATTTCAAAGATATCAACAATACCACAAAGTCACTTTCTTCTAATTGAATTCCTTAAAGTGCTTAACATTCTAATGTTGGACAGTTGGAGATGAGTGACCCAAAGCAGCCTAAAACAAATCAATGGCGTTCTTTTAATGAGCTTGAGCAAATGGGGGGACTGGACAAATTAAACTGAGTATTGCCATAAGGACAAGGTTGTTTAATTTGGAGTTACTGGTAGACCAATCTCGACACTCTAAACTTCACTTCTCACTCTTGAACCGAATGAATTTTTTTGCTGTTTGTATATGGCGAGAAATACCGATCGCAGAAACGATGCTCTGTCACCATTGTACACACAATATACCAAATAAGGGGCAGAACTGGCGTGATAATTGGTTGTGTCTTGGACAAATAAATGCCTTTTCAGCTTATGCCTTTTCTCTGAAAAATTAAGATGTAACTTTCCGATAATCCGATGAGTTGAGGCATGGTTTCTTGAACATGCAAATCCTGAATCTCAAACCACTGTCCTGATCCTCGATGCTGCACATGACACTTATAACTTCCTAGTTGAAGTGGATCCTTTTGTCCTTCCCTGCCAACCTCTACTGGACTAACGTGGCAAATATTGGCAAGTAGATCATACTTGTAGTCCAACAATTTCGTAAGATCATTAGTAATAAAATCCCGCACCGCACTCACAAGATCCTGCTTTTCGATACAACCATTGGCTAATCTAGAGTGTCCATGCTTTGCCAAAAAAGCTTGGAGGTCCTTTACCTGGGAGAAAATATACAATTTATGTGAATTAGTCACTATGGAGTCGAAACGTTAAATTGAGCATGTACACTCACGCTCATAGCATCTAGTTCGCTATCTGTAGGCTTTTTCGCCTCTTTGTCGTTGCTATGAAGGTAGGGTTTTAAATCCAGGTTTTTTAGAGGGAATGCCACAATTGTGGGATTTTTCTCGGAATAGAAGTTATTTTTCTTGAATCGCGCCAAATGCAAAATGAGATAATTGGGCAGTTCTTTCAAGCGGTATCGTCGTTGTTGGGGAGTACCTTGTCGATTGAGAGCATCGGAGAAAGAGATTCCATTGAATTTCTGCAAAACTGTCACCAAAGGTTCTTGCGGAATAACAAGGCCGCCATTTTCATCTTTAAACAATGGTTTTTCAGGAATTTCCAAAGTCAAATGTAAGAAGTTTGCAGTTGTGGTGGTTTCCTCCACTACAACTTTAGTTTCATTTTCGGCGGAATTGGACTCCATTTGAGGTTGCTCATCATCATCACTCCCTTCACGGTCGTCGTCGTTATGAGGAATTGTGGGGCCGACTTTCTTGGGTTGTCGAGTCGTTACTTCCACAATACCTTGAAAAGTTTGGTGTATAATACTTGTTCCGGGTTTACGTGGATGACCACCAATCCCAAGGTGAAGCTGATGCAAGAACCAAGACAAAAATTCTGCAGCGTCTGCCTGCCTGCCAACATGAAATTTTTTCTTGGAAGCAGCACTAATGGCTTGAATCATTTCGTGGGGGTCAACGTTGCTCTTAAATCGTTGGTTGGACCATAATTTGCGCATGAGCGCCGCGAAGCAAAGGACCAAATGTGACATTTCAAATGACTTTTTGTGATTCACCACACTGGGTTGTTGATCCAACAACAAGAAGAAGTTCCGAATTGGAGGGACATGAGCCAATGCCTGAATAATAGCATTGATGTAATCAGTTTTCTGTAGATTGTTCATTCCAACGTATCCGGGAAGATATTGCTTTCCCCAAAGATCGCGCGAAAGGTCAGTTTGATTATCCAAAGCTTTTATTTGAGAGAGCGTGTATTGAGGATGCAATGCTTGCTTGATGTCAGTTAAACTAGGATTGTCAACTATTTCGTAATTGTCGGGTAGACAATAAAATTGGCCCGTTTTCAAATGAATGAACACACAGTGATTCTCATTGACACTGTGTGTGACTATGAGATGAAACATAACAAGTTTAACAATGGTTAGGAAATGGTTCAAAAATACCCGAGATTGTTGTTGCACATACTTACATGCTGGCGTAGACCTTCCCCGTCCTCTAAAAAATTTGCCGCAAACCAAACATCCATAAATATGAGGGCCCGATTCTAATGTAACAGAACTAAACGGGCAAACGAGATGAGTGATATTTCGGAGAATGGAACGTCCCTAAGAGAACATAAAATTCGCACCATGACGCTTCAAAGTCGAAGTCCAAGGCTTGCCGGTTGATTGTGTCTAAATAGGGACATTCCTTACGCTTCTTAGAATTGTTTGGATCCATAGTAAAAGTTATTAATAAAGGTAAGTTTAGTCCTCAGATAAACGTTAAACTAACACTTGCAATTTCCAACAAGCTGACTTGACATGAACCATTTAGAGAACGCAGCTCCGGGATTGTCGAATCTTCTGTACCGTCTGAGTTGCAAGTTGCTTATCTTCGTGCTTTGATTGTTGGGAACCCTAGAATCATTTTGAGTTCGCTAGTAGCTAGTACGTATCTTGGTGCTTTGGATTTTGGGAACCCTAGAATCATTTTGAGTTCGCAAGGCAAGCAGGGAAATGAAATCTGCACTCAGGACCACAGACTTTTTGATATCGAGACAGAGATTGTCAAAGTAGTCTATGTCAAAATAATAAAAGATGGAAAGCGAAACTTCAGGGCTCCATGAAAACAGTGAAGCTCCTTCCAAAAAGCAAAAGCTAGACCCAGAGAAAGAAACACCGAAAGAAGAAGCCAAGATACAACCCTACAAAAAGCATAAAATTGAACCTCAAACACTACAAACTCGTCGGGGAATTCAAGTATGTTGCAAAACAAATGACCTTCAAAAAGCGTGGGGCTTGTTTCTGGAAGCGCAATCGAATGGTGTCGAGATAGAACCACAAACTTTCTTTTGTCTGTTGGGATTGTGTGATGGCTTCGGAGATCGAGGATTGCACATTGGCACACCTCGTCCATCTGAGCATCCGGAGGGAAACGGAGAACGCAGAAGAGAATTTGTGAAGCAAGAGGATATTAAAGACGACAGTGAAGTTAGTGTAAAAGACAGACAAACGTATGCCTTTGAACTCAAACGCCAGTTGGACGAGCGATGCATTAGACTCAACGAAACAGCCTACACAGCCTTGGTTCGTGTGTTGTGCAAAAGCAACACTTTAGACAGATCTTTGGAGGCCGAAAAAATTATTGACCAGGCTCAACAACAGAAACCCAGCATTAAGCCGAAACTGAGGCTTTACTCTGCTTTATTAATGTCTTGGGCACACCAACGGAACATGGCAAAGCTAGTTCAACTATGGCAACAAATTCTAGAGCTTAACCAGCCACAGCTCAAATTAAGTGAAAAGGAATACTGTGCCATCATCGAGTGTGCAACAGCCGTGGGAGATTCCGGTGTTATGGAGCGAGTCTTGACTGATTTGGCAGAAGACGTGTTGGTACCTTCACATGTGACCATCAAAGCTATTGAAGAATGGTTCTGTTCAGAACACTCGTGTTCTGGGACACCCACATCAAATGTGTTGAGGTTGAGCAATACGAAACTTCAGTTGACAAGCGCACCGTCAATGGGCCCAGTGACCTTGGAATCGAGATCATGGACTATATCTAGGGGTTGTCCTGTAGAAATCGCAACTGGAAAGTTAACTCAAGGTTGCATGAAGGGATGTCACTTAAAATCGGTCAAATTGGCACCAGAGCATCGCAAAGCCATGCTGGAGATGAACGATACTATTGTGAAACATGATGGTTTACCTCAAGACACTTCGGAGTTCGCAGGTGGTGGCAAGGGTCGTAAAAAAAGAGCAGATCAACCCCATCGGCGTCGACAACACTGGATTGTATTTCAATCATGGCTAAACGAGCAAGTAGGGCCTCCACGGGACATTGGCGAAACCATGAACGGCGAGTCTCATGCGAAGCGCCCCTTTGATGTTGTGTTGGATGGTGCAAATATCGGCTACTTTAAACAAAATTATATCAATGCACCCAGACACGTTGACTACAAACAAATTGATTGGGTAGTGCGCCGATTTTCCGACCCACCTGAAAATAAACGCGTCCTTGTGGTATTGCACGAACGACACTTCTCCCCTTCGTTGATGCCAGATTGGGCACAACCGATTGTATCGTCATGGCAACGCGGTAACGTGTCGCTCTATCAGGCGCCTGCCGGATGCAACGACGACTGGTTCTGGCTTCATGCTGCTCTTTGGTCT
>Ga0075154_10003269_pt1 | contig 10305 bp, 9 predicted proteins | sample JI71714BDNA_FD_70965 | JGI IMG/M metagenome (GOLD analysis project Ga0075154, IMG submission 70965) | Wastewater effluent complex algal communities from Wisconsin, to seasonally profile nutrient transformation and Carbon sequestration -... | ecosystem: Engineered > WWTP > Effluent > Algae...
AGATCGCGACAAATTTATCTATGAGAACCAAAGAAGTATAATTCAAGTTCATGTGTTGTTTTATATTCGAATATGTATTTTTGGAGAAAAGTGAATTAATATTCATCAAACTATATCTGCGAAACCTAAGATATACCATTCGCAGAGATGAAAGTAATATGAACGTTCTCAATTTATGATTTTGGATGAACTAACTTACTATTTACTTTTTCTACGCGGAAGCAAAGCACGCTTGATATGTTTTTTGTGCATCGACCCTCTAAGAAAATTAGGAGATCAGGCAAACTAAACCCAGAAAAAGACAATCATGATAGAAGATAGAATAGTTATTCCTTTAAAATCTAAATTGTAACATCTATGAAGAACTAATTGCAAAAATCACCATGATGTGACAAGCGTTGAATGTTCTGCCCTTTCTATGGAATCTAAGCAGCAAGTTTGGCAAACCAGGGAAATTGTGATGGATGTACATGATGTTATCAAGTATCCTACTTTTTTACATCTTACAGTGTCGTGTCAAATAGCTGATAGAAAAGACGATGTATTAACAATTTTATGATTGAACGATTGAGCAAGTAATGAGCAAGTGCGATACACATGATGTAAATTAAAAGCGAGCTGGCCACGCAAGTGCCGGGCTTTTTATCCAAAGTCACCAAGTTCGGACGCAAACGGGAGCGGCATTAGTTTTGGGAAAGAATAGACATGTGCTATTTTAACAAACGCATCTGACGTACAAATCAGTAAGTGAGACAAAAGGTTTTGCTTGGACTGTCATTCTCAAGATAAAGAGCAAGGACATTGTCGAGAAATATGACCAAGTTGATATAGACAATGTTGGGAAAGCAATGTTGTCCCATTTAAGATTAGAACCTGCGGGCTAGTTGATGGAAGTTGTTTGGCACATCTCATGCAGCAGATTCTTACTTGTATCCAGGCTTTGATCACCAAACCTTTGCCCTCAAGTTGCGCACCAGCCGAGAATCACCATGGGTTGAAGTCAAGGCAGGCATTCACAGCCAACAATTCAAGGATGTACCATTATACTTTCATATACTGGAGTCAAGAATAGCCATCAATTCATGCACCACTGTACCCTATATTTGTAAAAACTCTTGGAGCTGGACGATTACTTTGTTACTGTGAACAGCAATATCTCTGCTCTCAATGATTTCGTACGCCTTCAGATAGATGCCTTGGGGTTGCATCGTGCGATCCTCGACTTACTCATGAACCTTTTCAAGGCATATGCGTTGGATTGAAAAGGTGTTGGTGGCACAGATTGCTTTCAAACAAGATCAGTTTGAAGAATGTGAAGATATTACCACCAAAAAGCTAATATCTCAAGCATAAACCTAGTATGGTACAGTCTGGCAGCTGGAATTCACCTAGCAAGGATAAACAGGAAATATTGGAGCTGAACGCAAGAATTTCCAAGCAAGATGCAATATTGGCAGAAATTCTGAAGCCAAGAAGTCTTCGGAGTACAACGCTGAAAGTTATACAACCTCAGGCACTATCATGGGAATTACAATCAGGCAGGCAAGTATGCCTGGAAGAAACACACATCAAGCGATCTGAGCAAATTCAAGTCCTTCAAAAACAAGACCTATCACTTGCTCACCCATCACAAACTGTAGTGCCTTCACAAAGGTTCAGAGTGCCGTTTTGTGAGCAAACCATCAGGAGGATCATCTATTGGCAAAAGCACAGCGACAATGATGACATACGCCTCTCACACACCCTCACTGCTATGCAACAGAGAGCGCAGAAAGAATAACCCATACGCTCTTGGTTGCATATTAGCCGGATATTATGTGTTACATTAAACACATGTGCTTGGTCGTTGTTGTGGAACTACAATAACTCATGGTTTAATAATACTTGCAGCATCTTTATATACAATTTCATCCATAAGACATGCTACATAGGATGCTAAGAAATGAATCCAACAGAATGGTTGATCTGATAAATGGATCTGAGATTTAAAAACCAATCTCACACCATGATGTTACATGCACTGTTTGATTGGCAGATGCTATCTCACTTAACCTTTGGCCATATGCGGTCTGATTGGCCAACAAGATTTACCAGGTGTCCTTACAGACTTCTGATGGCCGAAAACCGCTTCCAATCTTTTCAGCTTATTGCCCAAAATTCTCTCTTCCATTCTATTGGCTGCATGGCATACTTCTTCAACTTTTCGCTACGAGAGAGGAAAAGATAGACAGCATAGTTGAGTCTAATCGGGCCCATCGCCATCAAATGCATATTCAGTGCATGTGATACTCTCTCTCAAGAACGGACACTTATCTCCTCAATTTCTTGTTCGTTGTGCTTACTTCTTTGAGACATATTCTGATTAAAAATTCATGAGGGCTCAGCCGTCTCTCAATGGCAGATGTTGGCAAAATTTAATACCAAGACGCATACAAATGCTCTGAAGCATGCTGATATAAGAATTTCAGGTGACATAGATAAGACAGCTAATAGCAGGATCCTAGAGATCACTATCTGGCAGCAGCAACAGAACACAGCAGAAACTGAAGCAAATGCAACTGATTTTACTGAAGACCAGGTGTACAGATATCTTGGCAGAGCGTGCATCGCAATGTGTATGCTTTAGTGGTCCACCCGCCATCCTCCTTTGTTTTAAATACGTTTATTAAAGTATTATAAATTTACCAGTTAGATATATTTAAACTTAAAACCATCCTTGGCAAGGAATGGACACTACACCGATTTCTTCACAGGTTAAGAGCCTAAATTATGCTATTATTAGTCTCAAAAGCCTGTTTTAGAACCAGGATGAAGGATACAATATCCAAACAATTATTTTGGTGTTGCTAAGTTTAATTAAGTATTATACTACTTCGTTCATATATTCCCATTCCCATTCAACAAGTTCCAATGTCGAATCCCGCATTTGGAGCATCTTGAGCGAATTGCTTTAGTCGCAGCTGAGCTAATAAGGGAAATTACTTGTTTAAAAATGTTGTTCAAAAATGTAAGCTAAGTTAAATTAACGAACAGTCGTCTTCATTTTTTCTGATTAGCTTTGTTTTTCTTCGCATCGATTGATTTCGATGTGCTGTTTTCACGGGTCTTGGGTATTGAGCCCACTGATTCCTGCTTCCTGAATCCTGCAACCTTATCAGTTCTCGTAGCCTTGTGAATTTTTCTCACATGCCCTTCCAAGTTTGTGTAAACTTCGCCTCGCTCCTCTCCCATGATGCGCATTTTTTGTTTCTTGAATTCGACCTCTGCCAGTGGTTTAGTCAGAAAGTCTGCTTTTTGATCCTTTGTTGACAACAAGTGTATTGCTTCAAACACTCCCTGAAATTCCAGTATTTTTGTTATGTAATTTGTGCGTGGTTGTATCTTAGGCAATGTGGTGATCGCTAATGCACCTGAATTATCTTTAAACTTTGCACTTTACTTCTGCTTGCCCCTCAGCACACCTAATCCCTTCTCTTGCATCTCTTCCAACAGACGAATTAGTAGAATAGTTGTTCTGAGGCCTTCGCTGAGTGCTATAAATTCTTCTTTGGTTGTGCTAAAGCAGTTTCTTTTTGCATCTTGGAAGACCAAGTGATGGTACATCCAGCATACTTCACTACATATACTGATCTGGATTTCTGTCTATCACACAATAGCTCCAATGAATTACTTGTCCATTCCATTATTAAGCATTCATTCCTTGTATTCTTTAGCTATCTCCCTATTCACAGTATTGCTTTTTTGTGAGATGCTTTGGGTCTAGTTGAGAATCTTGTGCATTGATGAACTGCATAAGTCATGTCCGTGCGTGAAGATTTTCTAGAAAGTTCTATTGTCCAATCACTCTTTGATATTCCCTTTTTGCATCCAGTTCTTCTCAATCAGCATCTGGGTGCAGGATTTTATTTTCTACAGCAGGTGTCCTCTTAAATATGGTCCTTTCATTGAAACCTAATACCTTCAGTGTCTGATCTATTAGATAAGGTTGACTCATTTTGATTCTGCCATCTAATAGCTTTTCGATTTTAACTACCAATTATTCATCTATTACGTCTTTATCAGTTATTTCAAATATGTCCGCTAGTTCCTAGACTGCCCTATTAATCAGGTTAGTAGTCTTGACTACCAATATGCAATCATTGTATAATGCTAACATTGTGTTTTCACTGTAATATAGGCATGTATCTATTTTTGATTGGAGATATTGCAATTTAAGGATGCCATTGTGGATATGTTTATTCCAAGCCCTTCCAGCTTGTTTTAGATCATAACTGTTCTTTAATAATTTTAGGACATGAGCTCCCTTTTTCTTGCAACCTGGTATCTCAGAACCTTTGGATAATCTTATGTATATTTCTCCATCCGCTTCGGCCTATGGATATGCCAATACAAAATCTAGTTTATGGGAGTGCCATCCTTTGATGATGAAAAGTGTGAGGATTAATCTTATTGTTTTCCACATGAACACAAGGGCATATGTTTCCAGATAGTTGACTCCTGCTCTTATCGACCCCATGTGCATCTAATCTTTCCTTATCTCGCCAGTTTGTCTTTCTTCTCCTCCTCATGGCTCATTCTGAGTCCAGTGCTTTTGCATTTGGCGGCATTTCCTCTATTCATATGATATTACAATGTTTGCGCTTTCTTATGTGTAAGCACCTCCTTTATCATAGCTTTGAAAAAATTTTCGTAATCAGGTTGTCTCATGATTTGATGCAAATACATGATGTCTCCTACTGTTCATGTCATTGCAATTGTATTCTACTATATTGTCTCTTGATGTGCAGCTCAATACGGTTCTGTGATGGCTTGATGCTCTAGCCTCCTCCTTACATTCAATCCATCTCTGAGTTCTGATGATTTTTTCCCCATATCTGTTCCTATTCTGCAGGTTGTTTTGTATCAGAAGTGGCTTCCGCATTTGTTTGTATATTTTTTCCTCTCCATTTTGCAATTCATTGTTGATTAATCCGCTTTCGGTTTCAACATTTTCAATTTCCAAAGTTATGTATGAATTGTTATTATATTCGTTTTTATTTTCACTATTCTCCCATGGATCTGCTGGCATTTGTGAGGTTTATGTCAGTTTGACTTGATAAATCGACAGCATTGACTTTGATTGTTGGCTGTTTTGGCAAGGTCATTTTGGTGATTGTAGCGGTACCAACTCTGGTGTGTAAATGACTTTTTATTAGTCTAGCCTTGTACTACCATTCAAGATTTCGGTAAAAAATCTTGCCATTTTGTTGTTTCAAAGAAATCAACAAACTTCAAATGAAATTGCGGGGAAACTATCCCTGTTTAATGGATATTATAAGGTGAACAGAACTTGCATAAGTTGGGGATGGCCCCAAGTACATTCCTACACAACTTCTGGTTTACCATTTTCCAAATTTCTTGCCTTTCTGCCAGTTGTTGTCCAGTACATATGCAGGGCATCCAAATGGATCAAGGTGGTCCAATCTTGGTGGGCAATCTGTTCTGGCAAAAGGGTAATTGGCACTCTGCCATCTTTAGTTCTTGGGGTGATGTTTAATACCTCAATTGCTAGCCTGGTGGCATATGGCCCTAGATTTTGCCCCGGCATCCTTCCATTGATTTATTACATGAATCAGCATAGTTCTTCCTTCATTTATACATTTCTCTGCCTCTCCATTGAGATTTGGGCATTCACACACAAGTTAGTTTGTTGTTGTAATTTCATGTCACCGATGAATTCATTGTCCGCAAACCTGCCATTGTCTACGTGGTAGTGTTGGATGATTACGGCACATGATTTGGCAAATTGTAATGGTGTTGTCGTGTTGCAAAAAAAATATGAAAGATCACTGTAGTGATCAATGAACATTGTAGCAATCTTGTATCGTTTGCTTGTAAGGATACCTTTCAATTGGGCAGTGAAACCCGCTGTAGATGATTCAAATGAATTTACAGATAGAGACTCCCCTGGATGTCTAGCATCTTTAATTTTGTTATTGATGTTTTTATATCTCCAGGGTTTTCTGGTGGATATGCTGTATGTGCATGTTGGGGGAAAAAGGAGGTTCTATGGTTGCCAATTGTTTGGGTATGTTTCCTTGAAGTGCCAACAATTGAACTTCAAAATAATAGGTGATTTATATTTAGATGCCATATCCATTTTCCTTTTGCTTATTGTCTTCAGGGTGATTTTGCGAGAACGTGTTCAGTTCTTCCGCAGAATATTCAAAGTTGAATGGGGTTACAGATTCTGCTTCTTGATCATCTATTATTCTTTTGAGCCTTCTATAGCATGCCAGTTGTTCTCGTTTTGGATTAATGTGTTCATTACAATTTGTTATATTTATACCTGTCTTGTCATTGTGTCCCATGCCATTTTTTATCATCTTGTCATGTTTGATGATACAATTTGTTCCATCTGGGTACTTGCTTTTCTGTCTCCAGTGCTGTAGTGAAAGCAGGTGATATGGCGCTTCAGTATTTGGAGTAAGTATTTCATGTTCTGTTCTCATGTCATCTTGTATTATGAGTTTCTATGTCTCTTTGTGGTGATTTTGGTCTTGCCTGAGGAACCCTGTATAGTAATGTCACATTCTTGCAAATATTCTACAAAATCTTCTCTTCGTTTGGCTATGCTAAAATAGCAGCAGCTGTCAATGACAATAGGATAGGATAAGAGTCCGGTTCGTGGTATTCTTTCTCTTCGGTTTGATTGATCATTGTTTTTTATACTATTGTGTTCATGGACATCATTGTTTTGTTCTTGATTGTAAAGTTGAATTGCTTTCTGATCTCTGTCTTTTGTTGTTTCGTATATTTCTGATCCCTTGTCTCTGGTTTTTGCGGAAATTATATTTTTTCTATCTTACCTTTTTCTGTTGTTTATTTTTGTGTTTGGTGCCTTGTCTGTGGGTGTGGTATGGTTGGTAAACATATCATTGTCTTGATGTAAAAGTAGCTAACAAAATGATAGCTAACAGTTAGCCAACTACCCCTTGTGTATATCCCTCCCATTATATGTCCACTTAAGTACATTACCAGTACTCTTCCAAACCAAATACATAAGAATCATTTGACCGAGTCGTCATCTTGTTCAATTGCTGCTATTGCTTATTTACTCTGCAATGCTATTTCATCGGCAACCTTTTTGGTATCATTCTTAGTTTTTTCAAATTTACAATCTTCCGCTTTTTGAAGAGTCCACATCTCATGTTTTACAAACCAGTGGTATGTTCTACCATTCTTCAGTTTTGATTCCTTGATATCACTAGGAGACCTTCTTCCATTGGTACTCGTCATGGCATTTTTCACTTTTGTTGCATTTATTTTTCTTGGACAATGATTCCAGTTTGGAAGTTAGTGCTAATATTGCGTTTCATTCCTTGTTAGCTGCATTCCATTCTGCAGTGTACACTAGAACTTTGTATTTGTTTCCTGCCATAGTCAAAGAGATCTTTCAGATAGGTCTTGCCCATCTTCATAGTTGTCTTTCTTCTGTTTGATGTGAGAGCTAATTTCCTTGTCTGGTGCTGCTAAATATCCCTTGAAAAGATTCACCATTATATCACTGGACAGTTCTCCTCCTGCTTCAAGAGCATCCATCTGCAGTCTAGGAAAATCATTTAATGCTGTGAAATTGCTGTCTATGAGTACCATTTAATCATCAAGTATTGAGAAAGTCTTGTGAATATAGGATACAGTCGATCTTGAGTCTATAGTGATTCTTGAAATCAATGTTATGACGCACAATGGTCCGGCAGTAATCAGTTCTCAGAAATCTCCATTCTCAAATTTCAACTTCATAAGAGTCACACTATTCACCACTTTCACTGAACACTTATCAGTAATAGCTGCTTAAATACGAGTCTGTGATGACAGTACAGCCTTCTTGCTAACTTCTAGTTCTACATCTACATCTAGTATCAAATATCCTTTTGCTTCTGTCCTGATGTGTTTAATAGGAATTGTTTCATAGTGCGTCAATAGGTCTTTTCCATTGATCTTGACAATTCTTTACCACTGATTAATGCAACATGTAGTGTTGTAATTTATGCTTCTGTCTATAGTCAAACCTGGAGTCAAGGCATACTTGGTTTTGGTCTACTTGCTGCGTAATGAAGCAATGTGAGGGAATTGCTTTAATCGCAGCTGAGCTAATAAGGCAATTTACTTATTTAAAGATGTTGTTCAAAATGTAAGCCAAGTAGAAATTAACTAACAATCGCTTTCTATTCCTCGATGTGCTTTGTTTTGTTTGGCTCGTTTGTCACTTTTCGAGGTGCTGTTTCACGGGTCTTGGGTACAGAGCCCACTGATTCTTGCTTCCTGCGTCCTGCAACCTTATCAGTTCTCATAGGCTTCTCAATTTTTCTTACACAGATGGATCAGTTCTCATTTCAAAACTCCTGCATGTTCCAACAAGCAAGCTGAAGCAATAGATGTTATCTGCAATCAAGCAGACCGCTTCATTCCTTCTACTTTGTATAAAGAAAAATCCATACCAAAGCAATTGCAGCCTCCGAACCAAAGTTTTCCATTCTCAAAGCCCATGATGGCGATGAAAAATCGGAGACGACTCATTCTGTCATCATCCTATTCACCCTTGTGGAACAATGACTCAAGAAATTTTATGATCCAAGCTCTGTCAATATAAAGATCCCGTGCAGGAAAGCCTTCTGAATTATTATGCCAAAATAGATTTGGTGAATTTGCGCCAAATTTTGGGCTTCTATCACTTATAAAGGGAGAACTTTGACCTAGAGAACCTTCAGTGGTCTCAGGAGATCCTTGAGGAATTATGAGAACCCTCTCTCCTTGACAACGTCCTATAGAAACGTCAATGCTATTCCAACAATCAAGATAAGTGGGCTGACTATTTTAATTATCATGATTCAAACCATCATGTCTCTAACAGCAAACACTGTGCCGGTAGTGGTACAACAAATTATGTAGACAAAGTAGTTTCACACCTCAGCTCTGCTCGTCACTGTCTACTTAACCACAACTTCCACGTGATTTCACAGCAACCACCCTGGAGTTGTTATACATCTAGTGTTTGTGAGTTTAACAAAGTGTTTGATGCAATTGAATTGAAAAAAAGGCTTCACATACTTCAATCCATTTCAGATGAAGACATTTTGTACAAGCTGAGACGATGTATAAAGAGCTTTTGGACCAGAAATTGTGGCTCATCAGCAATAAATCACGTCCAAATTTGGTGTCCACCATAACTCCTGCTGTGGCCAAAACACCTTTGCAGTACAATATCAATGTCAGTTGTTAATAAGCTAAAAGCTATGCCAATGATCCAGCATGACCCGCATGTGTAGCATCTGGGTATAAAAATGAACGGAAGAACATCTTATCTGTCCCAGGTGAAGCCTTGAAACAGTATTATGAGGTTGTACATTTACTTTTGTGTTGAATTTATTGCATGGTTAATTTTTTCATAAATTACAAGTGCATGAAGCCTAATTCAAAGCTGCTGATCGCGCTGCATTATCTGTTGAAATTCCTGTATCCAACCCAGTTCCAGCTAAAGCATCCTATCCATCAACAATCAGTTCAACCAATTCCCCGTCTGTCCATTTCACAATGACAACCATGTAGAACCCTAATTCAACAAATTTAGAGATTTTGGTGAAGTTGCGGTTTTTCTTATTATTTTAAGGGTATAGACCACCTTTCACTAAATTCTGTATCCAGAAAAAAGCAAATTGTCTACATCAGCTAACGCTTGCGTCTTCAATCCGCAGATTTAGGCTCCATGCTTCTCACATACAACTTTCAGTAGTCAATCAGACATATCAAACATCACATTTGCACAAAATACTGATGTGTTTTATTGTCTCTGAATCTTTAGCATTTTCCTAGTCAGATCTTTTGAAATCTGCAATTTAAAAAATCTTAATCTCATTCCAAGCTTGATTAGGCTGCAGTCTCATTTTTCTTGTGACTGTTTTGCAAGCAATTGGCCATATCTCTCTTCATCATTTTAATACTATAATTTGTTGCAACTGATGGCATCCATCAATGAAGGTAGCAAAATCCTCTAGTATTGACCACCTCTTAAGTTGCAGTAACTTCAGCTAATGCTTGCGTCTTCAATCCGCAGATTTAGGCTCCATGCTTCTCACATACAACTTTCAGTAGTCAATCAGACATATCAAGCATCACAGTTGCACAAAATTCTGATGTGTTTTATTTTCTCTGAATCTTTAGCATATTCCTAGTCAGATCTTTTGAAATCTGCAATTTGAAGAATCTTAATCTCATTCCAAGCTTGATTAGGCTGCAGTCTCATTTTTCTTGTGACTGTTTTGCAAG
>Ga0075154_10003270_pt1 | contig 10291 bp, 4 predicted proteins | sample JI71714BDNA_FD_70965 | JGI IMG/M metagenome (GOLD analysis project Ga0075154, IMG submission 70965) | Wastewater effluent complex algal communities from Wisconsin, to seasonally profile nutrient transformation and Carbon sequestration -... | ecosystem: Engineered > WWTP > Effluent > Algae...
GCCCCTCGAGCCAAGCGAGCCGCTGGAAGTTATAGGCGAGGTTCGCCATCCCGATCTTGATGCGCGCAAGGGCAATGCCGACGGTGCGGTATCCGCCGCTGGTAGATGTTGCTCTCGAACATGCCGCGCTCGAAGAACGCCTCGTTCTTCTTTGATCGATATGCGGTGTTTGCCCACAAGCCCGAACCGGTGTTCTGCTTGCTGATAAGCTCCGGAAGCCGCGCAAGTCGTGGGCATTGGCCGCGCTGGCGTCCCAGGTGCAGATCAGCCCATGCGCCCGGTCGATGCCGATGCGGTTCTTGTAGCCGAACATCGGGATGGCAAGATCGACCGGCTTGAACGCCTTGGAATCGGCACTCTCCTTCACCTTCGCCTTGGAGTACTTGACCGTCCAGCGGGCGTCACAGTCTTTCTGGCGGACCTTGGCAGGCTTGGCCTTCCAGCGCTCCGGGGTTTTAACCTGCTTGATCGCAGCCTTCTCCTCGTCGGTATTGCGCTGCTTGGGCGCCGGTACCACGGCTGCATCAATGATCTGTCCGCCCATCGCGAGGTCGCCCCGGTCTGTCAGCGCAGCATCGAAGGGCGCAAAAAGCTTGTCGATTGCCTTGGCCTTCACAAGCCGCTCGCGGAACAGCCATACTGTGGTGGCATCGGGCACGTTGCCATCGAGCCCCAGTCCCAGGAATCGCTGGAACGAGAGCCGGTCCTTGATCTGGAACTCGGTCGCATCGTCGGACAAAGAATACAGCGCCTGAAGCACCAGCACCTTGAACATCATCACCGGGTCGAACGGTGGCCGGCCGCCCTTGCCGCGAGCGCTCCGCCGGAGCGCCGATATCAGCGGCCCGCGGAACACCTCGAAATCCACCACTGTCGCCAACCGCCCAAGCGGATCACCCGCTGCGCTGAGCGCCGCATAGCGGTCCGACAGATCAAAGAAACCCGGCTGACCAACCATCTTCGCCTCCCATCAATGCAAGGGCGAGTGAATCCGATCAGCGCAGCAAAGGCGAGGGCTTTCGAGGCGTCCAATTTTCAAATCTCCCATTTCCGCGATCATCTCGGTCATAGCGGTTGGTCTCTCGATCGCCTGAAAGCGGTCCAGGTTGATAATCGGTCTCAATGGCCGGGTCTTGGGATTAAGTGATTGCTCCTCGGCGATATGTCGAACGCCTAGTTTTACCAAAAACCCGACAACGTCCGTTCGCCTGACACCCCCGGCATAACGAAAGCGCCTTGGCTAGCTGTTGAATGGCATTTCCTGGCTTGGAACGAGCCGGAGCCACGAGTCGACTTTTGGGAAGCCTCTGCAGGTGTCTCACGACCGCGCCTCGGACTGAGCCTCCCGCCCCGGCTGCGCTACATTCTGATGCCTGGTCGCGCTCAAGTAATTTCAGATGGGCTTTTTCTGCTCCACTGTGAAGGGTGCATCATAGCCTGCTGCACTGAAGGTCGACGCGATCAGCTTGTTGGTGTCGAAATAGACCTGCCAATAGTGATCGGTGTGGCAATAGGGACGCACCGCCAGCACTGTACCCCGTTCGTTGAAGTCGAGGATTTCGACATCGGGCGCGGGCTCAGCAATAACGTTGGGGATCGCCGCGAGCGCGGGCTTGAGACGCGCGATTGCGTCGAGCGGATCAACCCCGAAGGCAAGCTGCGCAGTGCGATCGACTCGGCGGTAGGTGTGCGCCGAGTAATTCTTGACCACATCGCCCGACATCTTCGAATTGCCGACGATGGTCTGAACGTTGTCAGGGCTGGTGATGATCGTATTGAACAGGCCGACTTCGGTGACAGTACCTTCCACGCCGCCGCCGACCACATAGTCGCCGACCTTGTAGGGACGAAAGATCACAAGGAAGGCGCCGGCGGCGAAGTTGCCCAGCAGGCCCGACCACGCCGCGCCCACGGCTAGGCCGACCCCCGCGAGCAGAGCAGCGAAGCTCGTCGTTTCGATCCCGAAGTAACCGAGGATTGCCACTACCAGGACGACGTTGAGCACTACCGACAGGATTGAGGCGAGGTAGCGCTGCAGCGTGGGGTCAAAATTTCGCGCCGTCAGCACCCGGCTCAATACGCCGACGGCAAAACTTATCAGCCAGCGCCCCACAATATAGAGCGCAAAACCCGCCAGCACCTGCACGGCAGCGGCCGTGACCAGCGAAGAAATCGTTGACCAATCCATATCCATTGTCATTGCCTCCAGGTCAAACGTGACACTTCGAGCTGAACTAAATCTTGGCGGCAGTCATGGGGTTTGCCAATGCGATCCCCGCAATCTGTGCGCTTGGATACCGAACCGCTCATAGCGCTTTCAATCCGATCAAGGCCTTGCACCTAACGCCCTTGCTTCAGCGCACTCAGCGTGTGGCATGCGCGGATAACGGGGCCAGCAAGGCTAGCGATCGCGAAAATCGCTGCGCCGAAAGAGAATACGCTTACGGAAAAGCCAAGTATTCCGCCCTCCTTGGGCTAATGCCACCGCTTCCGAAGCGGCGCTTTCATTAAGCCACATGACAAACTTCCCAAAAGACTTGTACCATGCCCTTTTGTCACGGAAATTTTTTCGAACAAATCAACAAGTGTTAAATTTTGAGCCTTCCTAGGCTCAGGGCCCTTTGAATCGCTTGCAGTGGAGGAAATGGGTTAATTGTGCTGTGCACGCGTCCGGCTTCAATGGCGGCGCTCAGGAGTCGCTGCTGTTGCCTGAAGCTTGCTCGTTGAGCGAGGCGCGGATGTACCGGATCGAGCCGTATTTCCCACTCTGGCACGGCATTCCGCGGATCGATGATCGCCGGATCGTGAGCGGCCTCATCTTTGTGATCAGGAACAGACTGCGCTGGCGTGATGCACCGGCCATGCATGGCCGAGTTTGGCCTGCTCGCCCTGCCCTTCAGCGAGGATCAGGGCGGTCTGGGCGGCACGATCACGGATTGCGTCGCCTTTGCCGAATTGTTCGGCAAGCATCTGGTAATCGAACCCTATACCGCCGCCATCATGCTGGCGGGCGCGGCCCTGGCGGCCAGCGATGATCCTGCCGCCGGGGCGTGGCTGGCAAAGCTGATCGCGGGAGATGCGGTTGCGGGCTGACCGTGACAGACATTCAGCCTATGCCGACATTAGATTGGAAGCAGGCCGAAGCTGAACGGCTGGAAACCAGCCAATCCCGGTCATGAGCGGCGACCGCGCGCAATCCCGACAGCGGTATGTCGGCTTCAGCAGCCATCTGGAAAATGCCTGCCAGCCAGAAAACGCTGACACACGCAATGCGGATCATCCCAAGGAGGCTGCTCGGCGCAGCCGCGAGCCCTCTTTCTCAGACCGGCCTAAAACTTACCAAGCAGGTTCACGAAAAATCCTTTGCTGGTATAGCTTTGGTCAGTGAGGTCGTCTGAAAAATCGGAAATGCTGTAGCCAACGCCCACCTTCACATTGTTGCCCAGATGACGATAGATTGCGGCAAGGCCGCCCCAGCGGGAATCGCCGGCCAGATCGTTGCTGAGATGATGCCCTTCCACCACCAGATCCCATTTGTTGACCGGCCTCCAGTCCAGCCGCAGCACGCCAAGATGGGTGTTGCTTGAAATGAAGGTGTCCGACGTCCGGTCAAGCGAGACCTCGCCCTGGCGATAGCCATATTTGGCGCCGATCGTCAGGCTCTGGGTGAGATCGTAATTGACATCGATCACCCCGATCTGGCTGCGCTGCTTGGGGCTGCCGGTTTCCCCGCCCGCCGTAACCTGCCCGATGGGCCCCAGGTCCTGGAAGTAATTGTATCGCGCCAGAACATTCAGGCGGTCATGCAGCACCGGACGATAGGCAACCCCGATCGTGCCTTCAACATAATCGGCAGCACGAACGCTCGGCCCCTCGTTGTCCGCAATCGCAAAGTTGAGCCGGCCGAGCGCGCGCCAATCGGGATTGATCTGGACCGATGCGGTGTTGCGGACCAGCCAGACGGTCTGGTCACGGCCCGCGCCACGTTCAAAACGCGCCTCGATGTTCGAACCGAACTGGACCCCGTCAGTCGTATACCCGAACCCGAACGTGCCCGCAGTTCTGCGAAACAGCCCCGTCGCGGCATCGTCAATCTGCCCGTTTTCGAAGGTTGCGCTGAAGGAGAGCTTTTCATTCGGGTCGAAATTCACGCCCAGGCTGCGCATCGTGCTGGGGGCGATACCGCCGTGACCGATGCGGTTTTCGCCAAACACGCTGAAGGACGAACTGAAGCGGTGACGGGCACCTACCGTCAGAGTGCCGGCATTGGATCGTGTGAACAGGTTCACCGGGTCCAAACCGGTGTTGGTCTGGTCGGCCAGCAGGGCGTAGCCGATATAGGTTTCCGAACCTTCGCCGTTGCGGCGGCTGAGCTGGATGTCCGCTCCTAGTCCGCCGTCACCTTCGGATACTTCTGCCGAAAGCGACATCTTGTCGGATAGTTCGGCCTTGCCGCCCACGCCGACGCGATTGTTCCGGCTGCGTGCAGCGTCACTCTCGAGAGTCGCCTGCCCGAACCCGTAGATCGACCAGTTCCGGCCCGCCGGATTGTAGCCAAGCTGGACTGCGGCATCGGTCCGGATACCGCTTTCGGTGCTGTTGAACAGCAGCCCCGGGGCCTGCTCGTCGCGGCGGACCCCGAGCTTGAGTTCAACATCCTTGCCAAAATCCTGTGCCAGATCGAACGTTGCCACACTGCGTTCGCCTGCTGATGCGGTGTCCAGCGTCTCGTACTTGGCGGTGATGCCGGTGCTGTCTCCGATCGGAAGCGCAAGGGCCGTGCCCCACAGCACCGTGTCGCTCGGGGTCAGCTGCGAATTGGCTGCAAAGCCGGCATCGCGGCTTTCGTAAAAGGCCGATACCGTGCCGCGATCGCCGGTCTTTCCTTGCAATTCGGCAAGGTTGGCAGCGCCTTCGAGCCTCCACGCCCGTGCGGTACGCCCGGCAGTCCCGGGCGCGGCAACGTCGTTGAACAACAAGCCGCCGTCGACCGAATTGTTCTGGCCGAAGCCGGGGCCATCGGTTTGCGCGATCTCGCCCTTGAGATAGGTCCCGGCCGTCAGCCGGAACAATGCATCTGCACCCAGAAGAACCTGATCGGCAGTGTCCGTGGTCTCGCGCTGGGCCGAGGCACCGACCCGCAGCTTTTCGCCCAGCCACGCTGAACCGCGCCCGCCAATGGTGTATCCGTCAAGGCTGCCGACGGGAGGCGTGAATTCGTAGCGCACCACCAGAACCGGCACATTGCCGCCTGCGCTGGATTCACGCACGAGGCCGCTATTGGCAACCGTGGATGCCAAGGGGCGCAGCAACGTCACGCGGCCCTGGAAGTAGTCGATATCATAATCTTCCTGGGGTCGCAGATCGCGTGTTTCGAGCACCAGGCCGGTGTCGCGGTCCCGTACCTCGACGCGGATGCGTTCAGACCCGACCGTCAAATCCTGCCGATTGAGGAAGTACAGCGAACCACCTGTCCCCCGGAACTCGTCCCGGCCCGGAACCGTCCCCGGGTCCGATGCGAAGGCGGTGAACTGCGTTTTGCGCTCGCCGAAATCGGTGGTGGCCACGCTCTTGTGATCGAAGGCGATGCCGAACAATCCGCGATCAAGCTGCGCGAGCTCGGCCTGTTGCAGATCAACGATGTAATTGCCGACCAGCAGGCTGGTGTCAGCTTTCTGCACGCGCAGATAAAACTGGCCTTGGGTCGGCGCATCTTCGACCAGCGTGCTGTCGTCGCCGTAGGTGGGATAAAACTCGTTCGATCCCAGCCGGCGCAGCAATTGGCGCGGGTCCTTGCGATCGAGGTTGTTGAAAATGTCGCGCAGCAGCGTTTCGCCGGTATCAAGCGCGGCGGTCAGTCGCCAGCCGTCGCCAAAGGCGCCCTTGGCGTAGAAGGCCGCCCGCGAGGTGATCGAATTCCCGTCGGCAAGCGGGTCTCCCGAAACCTCGACAGCCGGGCCGCTGCCGCTCATGGAACGGAAGGTCAGGTCGCCCTGGGCGACAAAGAACCAGTCACTGCGCGGCACAGAGACATCGCGCGACGTGGCAAAAGTGGTTTGCCCGTCGCGTTCGATGGTGACACGCACATCCTTGCTGTCCCGATCCACCAGCTGCTGGGTGATGAACTTGCCATCCGGATTGACGGGAACGATCTGCCCGCCGACCCAGACCAGCTCATCCGAAGGATCGGCACGTCCGCTCACGGTAATCGTGGCGCTCCGGGCCATCGGGATATTCCGGAGCCGGGCTTCATCGACCACACCGAAAGTCGGGCGCATGACGCGGGTGCTTTCGATGGTCACCGGTTCGGGCACCAGCGTCAGTTCATGCGGCTGCGATTCGTCGAAATTGCCGCGATCATCGTAAACCCGGAACGTGAAAAGCAGATCGCGCGGCGCATCTGCGGCAGGCTGCCACTGGCCATAGCCGTTGGCGTCGGTCGTAACCACGGCAAGCGGCAAGGCATCCGTCACCGTCCCCGCAGCAAAGATACGGACTTCGCCCTTGGCCACATAGGAAGGATAGTTCGTGTACGTCTGGAACTCGGCAGGGCTTCCAAGCACAACAGTTCGCTCGCTGCCGATCAAGCCGATCGACATCACCGGTTCTGCCGCCAGAGCATCGGCACGCACTTCAAGCGCATACTCGGAAGCTGCGGGCGCATCGGCCGGACGGGTCCGGATTTCGAAGCCCGAGGCCGGCAGGTCCTGTAGGTTTCCGGTCTGCGGCGGAAGGGTTGGAGACGCAGCCGCTTGGTTCCAGGTGTCCTGTGCAGCCAGTCCTTCGTGGCGAGCCCCGCACGGCAGCTGCACGGTCAGCTTCAGGCCGTTGCACGCATTCGGCTGCAGGATGATGGCCGAGAAACGCCCGTCGGGATCGAGCGGAACGATCTGGTCTTCGATTGTCAGAATTGCCGCTGCATCGGCCGCCCGGCCAGATACTGCAAGCGTCCGGGTTTGCGACAGATTGATGCCACGGTGGGCGGCAGCATCAACCACACCGAATTCCGGACGTGTCACATTGATGGCAGCAATGCGTTCTCCCTGCATTGCGATGTGGATCGGCTGCGGGGCGGTTTCATCGAAATTGCCCAGCGCGTCGTAGACCCGGTAGACATATTGCATGTCGCGCCCGGCGTAGGGTGTCGGCTTCCAGCGTGCGGCTCCGTTGCCTGAAGCGGCGATCACGGCGTGCGGCGGCTGATCGGGCGAAGCGGCAGCGTCGAAAATCCGGATTTCGCTGCGGTCATGCGCTGCGGGGTAATTGGAATAGCCAATGAAAGTGGCCCCTGCGCCGCGGATGATGGTGGTCTCGTGCTCAACCAGCCCGACCGAGAGGATCGGCGCATTGCTTCGGGCGACCCGTTCGACGGCAAATTCGTCCAGTCCCGCGAGGAAAGCAGCTTTCGCAATCGATGTGACGGTCTGTTCGCCGCCGGTTGCGGCGTGCGCCCTTGCCAGCGCGTCTGCGCTTTGCACCGCCTTGATGTGGTCGGCAAAGGTGGGTGCAGCGGCATGTGCGCTGACAGACATGGTCCCGGCTGCGGCGAGAACCGATATGCCGACCAGAAGCCTTGCGCGGCGAAGCCGGTTTGGCGTCGCCATTCCGGCGCGCTGGAGGGTGGGCTTTTTCATGTGAATCACTCCCGGCCCGGCGCGCCAGTGGCACGGCTTACATTGGCCTCGATGGTGGGCTGGGCAGTCTTGTCGTCGGCAGGAAACAGCGCTTCCACGGCAGCCTTGATGGCTGCCACCCGCTGCTCTGCGAGCGTCCAGTCCTCTGCACCGGCAACCCGATAATTGATCCGGATGATCGGGTTCCTGGCCCCGTCGGACCGCAAGGATGCAAGTTTTCGGGCGAATTCCGGACTTGGTGTTGCCGAGCCCTGCACGAAGGCTCTCGCATCCACATCGAGGCCGATTGTGGCGGCGCGCTGCACCCCGAAGTTGAGTTCGCTGATCTTGCCGCGGGTCAGACGGATCGATTGCGGGTTGTCCGATGTCGGCCAGTAGCCCTCGGCGATCGTCCGCAGATCGAGCTTGAGCACAAAGTTCGAGCCGATCTGCGCATCAGGCACGGCAGCGCAAGCAATGTGGTAGCGGCCAAATTCGTCGGTGGTAATCAGTTCGCCGTTGACGGTCGCCAGGCGCGCGCCCGGGATGCCCGCCTCGCCCTGGTCCTGATAGCCGTTGCCATTGCTGTCATCGAAGACCTTGCCAATGACTTCCGCGCAATCGAAGACGGCGCTTGGCACAATGGAAACCACGGCCTGGCCGCGGTTGGAAATTTCCGAACCGTTGTTGCCATTTCTGGCGAGACCATTGTTGATCCGGTCCCCAATGGTGACGCCTGCGCCGACCACCATGGTCAGCTGGTAAGTCACAGTCGCGTTTGCCGGGATGACCTGTCGGGTCCAGCGCAGTTCGCGATCGTTGATGACAGGCTCCACCGGAGTTCCATCGATCAACGCGGTGCCGATAACATACTTGAAGCCCGGCGGAAGGATATCGACCACGTCCACCCCGGCGCGCTGCACGGCTTCGGAATTGCGCACCGTGATCGTATAGGGGACAAGATCGCCCACACCTGCGGTCCGCCTTGTGCTGGTCTTTGAGACAATCAGCGCGTCACGCGATGCGAAGGGATCGATCGGGATATGGTTGAAGATCACATCGGGATCGCCCTGCGCGATCCGGAATGACTGGTACCAGCGCACCAATTCGCCATTTGCGGGGGCCGCCGCGCTGCTGCCGATCAGCACCGGGGCGGTCAGGCCGGTCGGGTCAAAGGCACCGATTTCCGCCGGAAGCACCGTGGAAGGTGCAGAATAGTTGGCCGGAGGAGCGATCGCGATGGTGTAAACGGTCTCGCCCGCCGGACATTGCGGCGCGGCGCCCGGAATGAGGTCGAAGCGATAATTGCCTCTGGTGTCAGTCGTCTGGTTCTGCTGGCTCGGCGCGAGGAAGCAGGTCGCAGGCAATGCGATGCCATTGGCACCCAGCAGCGAAACCACCACATTTCCGACCGGCGCGCGCGTGACCGAATCATAGACCACGCCAGAAGGATCAATGGGCAGGTTCTGATCGGAAACGAGCGCATTCTCTGGCAGCGAGACGCCGGTAATTACGCGGTAGACAACATCATTGTCGGGGTTGGTGAAGCGGATCGAATATCCCGATCCGCTGAGCAAACCATCAATCTGGTAATTGCCTTGGGCATCCGATCGGGCCGTAGCAACAACTTCGCCGTCGTGGATGACCTCGATGATCCAGCCTTCGCGCCGGGTTTCGCCTGTATCCAGCTGTCGGTTGCCATTGCCGTCGTCATAAACCGTACCGGCGAGCGATCCCAGCGCCGGCTCCACCACGATCGTCGCAATTGCGGTGGCACAGTTCGTTGGATTTGCGATTTCGCAGATTTGATAGGTGATGGTGTAGGTGCCCGCTGGCACCCCGCGCGCCACACTGATCAGACCCGTGGCAACATCGAGGGTGACGCCGGGATCGCTCGCCGGCGTCACCACCGAAATCGTCACATTCGTTATCGTCGCGCGGATCGCATTGAGGCTGTCATTGGCAAGAACGTCGAGAATATTGTTCCCTCCGTTCGCGCTGTTGACGGGTCCTGCCAGATCGGCATTGGCTGCCAGCACTGCCAGGACTGCGTCACTGTCGACGGCCTGATTATTGGCCGTGTCCGACTCGAAAGTGTCAGCGCCGACCACCACCCGAGCCGTGTTCACCGCGACTTGGCCAAACACGGCAGCCGGGCAAGCGACGATCAGGATCGGGGCCGCCGTGGAGAGCAGGCGACCCAGTCGCCCGCTCTGCCATCGGGAGCCGTTATTGGAGGCCGGCGTAGCCATTTTTAGTTGACCTGACAGGTGTAGCTGATGGTGACCGACTGACCGTTGCCCAGCGTACCGAGAACGACCCCTGCGCCGGTCAGGTCATTGAAGGTGAAGGCGCCGACTGGTGCCCCCGGACCAGCAATGGTGAGCGGATTGCCGGCAGGGCAGGTCAGGCCAGCGACGGGGGTGTCGGTCACAACCGCACCGGTCGCGGAATCCGGCCCGTTGTTGGTGACGGTGAGCGTGTAGGTCGTCGTGCTTCCGGAAAGGACGCTCGTGGTGCCGTTGCTCTTGGTGATGACCAGATCGACCGACGGGTTGACCGTGACCGTTGCGGTGTTGGTTGCGCAGTTGGTCGGGTTGAGCTGTTCGCAGATCTGGTAGGTGATGGTGTAGGTGCCAGCCGGGGTTCCGGCGGGGACCGAGATCTGGCCGGTGGCC
>Ga0075154_10003272_pt1 | contig 10289 bp, 10 predicted proteins | sample JI71714BDNA_FD_70965 | JGI IMG/M metagenome (GOLD analysis project Ga0075154, IMG submission 70965) | Wastewater effluent complex algal communities from Wisconsin, to seasonally profile nutrient transformation and Carbon sequestration -... | ecosystem: Engineered > WWTP > Effluent > Algae...
GTGCGGGTTTTGCGCGGTACCTGTTTTTCCACACACTATAATGTCTTTCATCATGGCTACACGGGCGGTGCCCCGCTCCACCACATCCTGCATGGCGTCTACAATAATGCCGTAGTAGCCGGTATCAACCGTAGTGTAGTGGCGCTTGGTATACTCCGGTCGGTTGAGTTTGGTTCCTTCAATAGCTTTTACAATGTGCGGGGTAATGTAATAACCGCGGTTGGCCAAAATAGCTGTAACGTTGGCCATTTGTAAAGGTGTTATACCCAACTCTCCCTGCCCTATACCCAACGAAATGGTTGTGGAAGATTTCCAATGGTAACGACCGTAAATTTTATCGTAGTACTCGGGCGATGGTACGTTACCCATTCCTTCTCCGGGTAAATCAATGCCCATGCGCTGACCAAGTCCGAAACTCATTACGTGTTCTCTCCACTTTTTATAAGCAGCTTCTGAGTTGGGGTAACGTTTGTTGTCAATTACCGAGCGGTACACATTACAGAAATACGCATTACAGGAAACTGCAATACCCGGGCGAAGCGGTAAAGGAGAAGAGTGAGGATGACAACCCACTTTAATACTTCCCATGCGATAGCCACCTCCGCAAAAATAACTTGTATTTTCATTGAGCACGCCTTCTTTCTGGCCTATAAGTGCCATGATAATTTTAAAGATAGAGCCCGGTGGATAAGGTGCGGCAATGGGTCTGTTAAACAAAGGTTTTTGCGGGTCGCGCAACAGACGCATGTAATTGTTTCCGCGTTCACGACCAATAAACAAATTGGGATCGTACGTGGGATTACTAATGAGCGCAAGTATTTCTCCTGTGGAAGGTTCAATGGCCACCACACTACCCCGTTTATTCTGAATGAGTTTTTCTCCGTACTCCTGCAACTGGTGGTCAAGTGTGGTGGTTATGTTTAGTCCGGCTACTGATGCGGTATCAAACAAACCGTCTTTGTACCTGCCCTGCGTTCGGTTGTGTACATCTACCAAAACATATTTGATACCACGTGTTCCGCGCAGCACATCTTCATATGAGCGCTCTATGCCGCTTACTCCGTAATAATCGCCCATGCGGTAATAGCCACTCGATTGTTCAATAATTTTATCGGTTACCTCACCTATGTAACCCATTACGTGAGCGGCATTGTTGTACACGTATTTTCTGTCGGTGCGTGTTTCTACGTAAAAGCCCGGAAAGTCAAAAAGCTTTTCCTGAAAGGCAGCATAAACCGGTATAGTCAATTGTTTCTCAAAAACTGATGCCCGGTAACGCGAGTAACCTTTGCTGTTTTTTATTTTAGTGAACCTGCGTATAAATTCTTCTTTGGTAATACCCAATACGTCACAAAAACTGTTGGTGTCTAAATCTTTCAACCGCTCAGGTACTACCATTAAATCATAAATGGCATCATTGTAAATGAGCAGTTGTCCGTTGCGGTCATATACCAATCCGCGAGCGGGGTATACCACCACCTCATTGAGCACATTGTTGCGCGCAAACTGCACATAGGTTTCATCCACTACCTGCAACCAGAACAGGCGCAGCAAAAAGATGAGACCTATGGTAACAAATATGATGTATAACGTAACACGTTTGGATGCTGCATCAATCATCGGAAGGTTTTACGGTAAAGAATAGGAACTGTGCCAGAATTATCATCAGCAAACTTACTGCTGAGCTGTATAACACGCGTTGCATGGTGGCAAAAAATTCTTTGGTGCTGTATATCTCCAGAAAGAAAAGCGAACAATGGTGTACAAAAATAAGTGAGGCAGCATACGTAAAGAACCATATAAAACCCTTGTTGGCAATGTTGGGTTCAATGTTGGCATCAAAATCTTCTTTATTGAGTGAAGCAGAAAGTATACGCGGACGAAGATAACCCAGCAGGGTGGTAGCAAACATGTGTATGCCCACTGTACTGGAGAACATATCCATTACGGCACCTAATAAAAAACCTATAACCAGACTTTGCCACTTAGGCACATTTACCTTCAACATCATCAACAGCAATATGTAGATGTACGGGTTAACATAAGACGACAGGTTGACGTTGTTCACGATAAGCACCTGAACAAACAACAACAGTATCAACCGTAGTGTATGTTTCAGCAGCTCATTGATCATCGGGAAGTTTTATTTTAGTGAGTATCTCCAGCGAGTCCATCTCTTCCTTGAAAAAATTATTGATGATGTACACCGAAGTGAGGTTGCTGAAGTTGGTGGACATGCGCACTTTAATGGTGTGAAAATTATCACCGGCTTCCAGACTGTGGGCCTGTACTTCGCCTACCGGTATGTTCTCAGGAAATATAGTAGAGTAACCACTGGTTACTATCTTTTTCCCGTTGGCCACCTGCACGTGTTTATTTACATCATAGAGGCGACACACTGTAGGATCATTTCCATCCCATACCAATGAACCAAAGGCATTATCATCCGCAATTCGCGCGCTAATTTTGGCATTGCTGTTTAAAACAGAAAGTACCGTACAAAAATGTTCGGAGGTAGCCATCACAATGCCTACTATACCGTTATCGCAAATTACACCCATCTGTGTTTTAACCCCGTGGGCCGCTCCTCTGTTCAGCGTAATGTAGTTGTTGCGTTTGTTAATGGAGTTGTTGAGCACTTTGGCTGCGATATAGGTATACTGCTGTTTGTAAATGGTATCGTTAACTTTAAAGTCTCTTATCTCGTTATTGTAATACGAAGTAAACAACTCTGATCGCAACCGGGCATTCTCCAGTTGTAGGCTGTCATTAATCTGCCGGAGCCTGAAATACGATTTAAAGTTGGCTACCGTGCTGTAAGCCTGTCCTGAAACTCCGTTGGAAAAATTAATGAAGCTGGCACGCTGATACGTGTTGTATTGATAAATCAGATACAACGAAAAAAATTCCAGCACCAGAAAAAGGATGAAATTGTAATACTTGTATAGAAAAACAATGATGTTTCTCATGCAACGGAAGTGCGCATTAAGTCATGAGATTTTTGAACACGTGCAGGTTTTTTAAAGCAATACCTGTTCCGCGTACAACTGCTCTCAGCGGGTCTTCGGCTACATGTACCTGCAGTTTTGTTTTTGCAGAGATACGTTTGTCCAATCCGCGCAGCAACGCACCTCCACCGGTAAGGTAAAGGCCGGTTTGGTAAATATCTGCCGACAATTCAGGTGGTGTTAACTCCAGGGCACGCAATACCGCTTCTTCAATTTTGGTAATGGATTTATCAAGTGCCTGAGCAATTTCGCTGTACGATACTTTAATCTGCTTGGGCAAACCCGTCATCAAATCTCTTCCGTTTACTTCATAATCAGCCGGAGGATTTTCTAATTCAGATAAGGCCGCTCCTACTTCAATTTTAATTCGCTCAGCACTGCGCTCACCAATCAACAGGTTGTGTTGCCTGCGCATGTAATCTACAATATCATCGGTAAACTCATCTCCCGCAACACGTATGGACTGGTCGCACACAATACCGGCCAATGCAATTACGGCAATCTCCGTTGTACCACCGCCAATGTCAATCACCATGTTACCCATTGGTTCAAACACATCTATGCCAATACCGATTGCGGCTGCCATAGGCTCATGAATCAGGTAAACTTCTTTTGCTCCGGCACGTTCAGCAGAATCTTTCACCGCGCGTTTTTCCACCTCTGTAATGCCCGATGGAATACAAATAACCATGCGCAACTGCGGATTGAACAATTTATTTTTGGTACTGATCATTTTAATCAGCCCTCTGATCATGTGCTCGGCAGCGTTGAAATCGGCAATAACACCGTCCTTTAACGGACGAATGGTTTTGATATCCTCGTGAACCTTACCATGCATTTGCATGGCCTGGTTACCCACAGCAATTACGTTTCCGGTGGTGCGGTTAATAGCAATAATAGACGGTTCGTCTACCACCACCTTGTCTTTATGTATAATCAGCGTATTGGCTGTACCTAAGTCAATAGCTAATTCCTGCGTCAAAAAAGTGAAAACACTCATGCTGTAATTTGGAAAATGATGATTTGAAAAGCGTACGCAAATTACGTGTTTTAAAAGCAAAATAACGGCCCGTCAAAAAATAATTTACACCAGAAATCAACATTTACATCTCAACTCTTTTAAAGCAAAACAAAGCCTAAACCCTGTTTCTGCCGAAAATCGTTATTTTTGTTTCCCTTTATGGTTTTAAATCAGCAAACACTTGCCCTGCCACTGTTGGATGATCAACGCATCAGCCGTTTGAAAAATACAGATACGGACCAGGCATTTTTTTTGGAAATGGTGGGGCTGTTTGAAAAGCGTTCGGCTGAACTTATTCAGGAAATTTCCGGAGAAATAAACGGGGAGCGTAAAGATATAAAACCCCAGCTACACAAGTTGAAGGGTATTTGTTATTCGCTGGGTGCATGCCGTTTGGCGGAGGTTTGTAAAGAGCTGGAGGCTATGGCTGAACATGGAAATATTGACTCAACTGTTGTGGTTTTGCTTTCTGAAATCAACAACGAAACACTTGCCGCACTAAAGGCACAGCTTTAATGCAAAACTGCTAACCTATTCACCACACTTACTACGCTGTCGGTTGCTCCTGCTTGTGCAAGTACAAAGTGCTTACACACGTCTGACGCCTCTTGGTAATACGAATCAAACCTGCCAAGCACGTTGAGTGCATGCTCCAGTTCATTGTATGCATGTACTTCAAATGCTCCACCTGCCTTACACAACGCAGCTGCTTCCCAAAACTTGTTGTGCTTAGGACCAAAAACAACCGGAAGGCCGAAGGCGGCAGCTTCCAGAATATTGTGTAACCCTTTACCAAATGCACCGCCCACTATGGCTATATCGCCATACCGATAAGCCCTGGCTAGTAAACCTATACTGTCTATAATGAGTACATTGGCCGTTGAGGAATTGTTGATTTCACTGAATAAAACGGCCTCCGGAAAGAGGTTTTGAATCTGCTGAATGTGTACCGCACTGATGTCGTGTGGCGCTATAATCAGTTTAACCCCCACGGGTTGGTGTTTTACCCACCACTGCTGTAACCATTTCTCCTCTAAGGACCAGGAACTTCCGGCTACAATTATCCTGTTGCCTGATTTGAATGCTTCCAGTTGCGGTATACTTTCAGCCGCTGTAGTAGTTTGTATCACGCGGTCAAAACGGGTATCTCCGCTAAAATGCACTTCGTTTAGGTTCAGGTGTCTGGCTAACAACAACGACTCCTCGTTCTGCACAAAAATGGCTGTAAACTTCCGCAGAAAACCGGCAAAAAAACTACCTGCTAACGGATGAAAAAATAACTGCGACTCCCGAAAAACAGCCGAAAGTAAAAACAACGGAATGTTGCGCTGCCGTATAGCATTGATGTAATGCAGCCAGAATTCATACTTGACAAAAAACACCAGCTCGGGTTGCACCAAATCTAAAAATTCTGCAGCATGGGTTGCGCTGTCATTGGGCAGGTAAAAAACATAATCACACAGCTCATCCTGCTTTTTAATGTTGTACCCTGATGGGGAAAAGAAGGTAACAAAAAACCGGTAGTCGGGGTACTGAGCACGCAATCGCAACATTACGGGCCTGCCCTGCTCAAACTCACCCAATGAAGCGAAATGAAACCAGATGCGTTTTTCGTTTTTGCCTTCCAGTAGTTGTGCAATGCGGGGGAATAAATCAACTCGTCCGTTTACAAAATCACGGGCTTTGTCAGAAAACAGAGCCGCCAGTTTAACCAGCAAAAAATATCCCTGTGTACCTATATTGTAAAGCAGGAACCACATGAATTAATAGAATATGTACTCGTCAGTTTTTGAAGAAGGGTAGATGGGAATGATCCAGCCAAATCTTATGCCGCCCAGCATGTCCATACGCTTTTGGGTATCCTGTGTGCGGGTGTCGTAGTTCCAGTCTCTGCGGCTTTGGGTAAAGCCCTGCATCAGGTTATAGCCTATATAAAAATTAATAAACTTCTCTCTGTCCAAGTAATAGAACCCAACAAATTGATTCAGGGTCAATCCGTTGGTGAGACGGTCATACCCCTTGCGTGCTTCTTTGTCCAACAAGGGCACATTATTATCCGGCACGGCAATTCTGATCTTGTGCTGCATAAAACCTACCCCACCGGAAACCATAATGCCTGAATTGCGGTTGCGTTTAAACACGGGAAAAACCTTTCCCCCTTTGGCCAAAAGAAAATACCCGCGCTGGCTGATGGTGATATTTGAATATGCTCCGTTGATTCCTATAATGCGGTAATCGCTGTTGCGTAAACTATCTAAAATGCCGGTTTCTTTTACATCACCCCCGAACATAAAGGCTCCCTCTATACCGTAGAAGAAATTTTTCTTGTCTTTAAAAAATGAACCAAACCCGATGGCCGAGTTGTTGCCGAAACGTTTAGCCATATCTGCTGAAGGAACCTGATAATCATAGGTAACCTGCAAATTCACCACTCTGCGTATTTCATCGGGTCTGAATTTGGTTTTATCCTCTACCGGCTTGGGGGCAATTGGTGCTGGGGTTTGCTGCGCCTTTGCAAACACAGCAACCAATAAAAAACATACAACTGAAATAATCTTTAAACGCATAAACGGGTTTTAGGGCTCAAATTTACGTGTTTCTGCGCGTTATTTAATCTGTATAACCATAATCAGATATATTTGCACCTTTATTCTAAATTCAGTTGAAATGGAAAAAATCCAAATGGTAAACCTTACCGGCCAGCACAAAAAAATTCAGACCGAACTGAATAAAGCGATTGAGCAGGTAATTGAAACAAGTGCTTTTATAAACGGGCCCGATGTAAAAGCGTTTGCCGCTGAACTGGAACAATACACAGGAGCCCGCCATGTAATTCCCTGTGCCAACGGCACCGATGCCTTACAAATAGCCATGATGGCTTTGAACCTGAAAGCAGGAGACGAGGTTATTGTACCCGCTTTTACTTATGTGGCTACAGCAGAAGTTTTAGGTCTTTTGGGATTAACCATTGTAATGGTAGATGTAAATCCACATACCTTTACTGTTGAAGCCGAAACCATTGCCAAGGCCATTACCCCTAAAACCAAAGCCATAGTTCCTGTTCACCTTTTTGGCCAATGTGCGGATATGGAAAACATACTTCAGCTTGCTGAAAAGCATCACTTGTATGTTATAGAAGATACTGCACAAGCCATAGGCGCGGTTTATACTTTTAGTAACGGCATGCAAAAACAAGCCGGCACTATGGGCACAATTGGTACTACCTCATTTTTCCCCTCCAAAAATCTGGGTTGCATGGGCGATGGTGGTGCACTGTTTACCAATGATGAGGCACTGGCTCAAAAAATAAAAATGATTGCCCACCACGGACAGTCTACTCAATATGTACATGATGTAGTTGGTGTTAACTCCCGCTTAGATACCCTGCAGGCGGCTATATTGAGAGTAAAATTGAGGCACCTTACTGAGTATAAAAAAACCAGACAACAATTAGCCGATGTATATGACAATGCTTTTGCCCATCATCCGAATTTGAAAATACCCTCCCGGCAGCCCAACTCCACACATGTTTTTCACCAATATACCTTACAACTTTGTGGTATTAACCGACAGGAACTACGTGATTTTCTGGCTGAAAAAGAAATTCCCAGCATGATTTATTACCCCATACCCCTGCATTTTCAAAAAGCCTACGAAAGTTCACGGTACCCGAAAGGGAGTTTACCAACAACAGAAATTTTATGTGCCTGTGTATTATCTTTGCCCATTAGTACTGAGCTTTCAGATGAACAGCAACAGTACATTATAAAAAATATTTTAACCTTTTGTACCACAACACAACCAATAACTAACTGATTTATAGAAGATGAAAATTGCTATTGTAGGAACAGGATATGTAGGACTGGTTACCGGAACCTGTTTGGCCGAAACCGGAGCTGATGTTATTTGTATTGACATTGACACGAAAAAAATAGACAACCTTAAAAAAGGAATTCTACCCATATATGAACCCGGACTGGAAGAAATGGTGAGTCGCAATGTGCAAAAAGGCCGCTTACATTTTTCAACCAATTTGGGCGAAAGCATTCAAAATTCTGAAGTAGCTTTTATTGCAGTAGGTACCCCTCCGGGTGAAGACGGCAGTGCCGATTTAAAATATGTACTGGCCGTGGCTACTGAAATTGGTAAAACCATGAACCATCACCTGGTAGTTGTAACTAAAAGTACTGTACCCGTAGGAACTGCCGAAAAAGTGAAAAGTGCCGTAGCTGCTGCTCTTAAAGAGCGCGGTGCCGATATTCCTTATGATGTGGCTTCTAATCCTGAGTTTTTGAAAGAAGGTGCAGCCATTGACGATTTTATGAAACCCGATCGTATTGTGGTAGGTGTATCGTCTCACAAGGCTGAAGAAATCATGCACCGTCTGTACAAGCCTTTTGTGCTGAACGGACACCCCATTATTTTTATGGATATCCCTTCGGCAGAAATGACCAAGTATGCCGCCAATGCTATGCTGGCTACCAAAATCAGCTTTATGAATGACATTGCCAACTTGTGTGAAATTATGGGTGCCGATGTAAACCTGGTGCGCAAAGGCATAGGTAGCGACCCGCGCATTGGTAATAAATTTATTTATCCGGGTATTGGTTATGGTGGTTCTTGTTTCCCTAAGGACGTAAAAGCACTGGTGAAAACTGCTGCTGAAAACGGACACCGGATGCGCATTCTGGAAGCTGTAGAGGCCGTTAACGATGACCAGAAATCAGTGTTGTTTAATAAAGTGATGAACCGCTTTGCCGGCAATATAGAAGGCAAAGTATTCGCCATGTGGGGACTTTCTTTCAAACCCAAAACCGATGACATGCGTGAAGCACCTTCATTGGTTATTATCGAAAAACTTTTAGCTAAGGGCGCTAAAGTAGTGGCTTACGACCCGGTAGCCATGCACGAAGCTAAACATACACTGGGCGATACCGTTTCTTTTGCTGACAATGAATATGACACGCTGAAAGGTGCCGATGCCTTATTGATTATTACCGAATGGCCGGAATTTCGCTCACCTGATTTTAAACAAATGAGTGCGCTACTCAACAACAAACTCATTTTTGACGGACGTAACATTTACGACCTGGCCGAAATGAACGAGAACGGATTTGAATACTATTGCATAGGAGTTAAAACAGCTTAAAACATGGCCAATAAACGCATACTCATTACCGGTGCTGCCGGATTTTTAGGCTCTCACCTGTGTGACCGCTTTATTAAAGAAGGTTATGATGTCATTGGTATGGATAACTTGATTACCGGTGACCTCAAAAATATTGAGCACCTGTTCAGATTAAAAGAGTTTGTTTTCTACCACCATGATGTAAGTAACTTCATTCATGTACCGGGCCATCTGGATTACATTCTCCATTTTGCCTCACCTGCCAGCCCTATTGATTACCTTAAAATTCCTATACAAACATTAAAGGTGGGTTCTTTGGGAACACACAATTGCTTGGGATTGGCACTTGCTAAAAAAGCCCGCATATTGGTAGCCTCTACCTCAGAAGTGTATGGCGACCCACTGGTACACCCGCAAACCGAAGAGTACTGGGGCAATGTAAACCCCGTGGGCCCGCGTGGCGTGTATGATGAGGCCAAACGTTTTCAGGAGGCTATCACCATGGCCTACCACACCTACCACGGAGTAGAAACTCGCATCATACGTATTTTTAATACCTACGGCCCGCGTATGCGACTGAATGACGGACGAGTGTTACCTGCATTTATAGGACAGGCTTTGCGCGGTGAAGACCTCACCATGTTTGGCGATGGCTCACAAACCCGTGCCTTTTGTTACGTGGACGATTTGGTGGAAGGCATTTACCGCCTGCTGATGAGTGATTACGCTCAACCGGTAAACATTGGCAACCCCGATGAAATTACCATCAAAGAGTTTGGTGAAGAAATTTTAAAACTCACGGGAGCCCAGCAAAAACTTATTTCACTCCCTTTACCAACTGACGACCCTAAACAACGCAAGCCCGATATTACCAAAGCCAAAAACATTTTGGGCTGGGAACCTAAAGTAAGCCGTGCCGAGGGTTTAAAAATTACCTACGAATATTTTAAAAGCCTGCCCAAAGAAGATCTATACAAATACGCCTACCCTAAAGAGTTCGCGAAGAAGTAAGAGTTCTTTTGTGGTGTAGTAATGCACGCGTTGCAAACACGCGCAAGTGGAGCACGTTTTTTTATTTTACCAGTTTTTCAAAAGCAATTTCATTTTGCCGTTCTATTTTTATCAGGTACAA
>Ga0075154_10003274_pt1 | contig 10285 bp, 9 predicted proteins | sample JI71714BDNA_FD_70965 | JGI IMG/M metagenome (GOLD analysis project Ga0075154, IMG submission 70965) | Wastewater effluent complex algal communities from Wisconsin, to seasonally profile nutrient transformation and Carbon sequestration -... | ecosystem: Engineered > WWTP > Effluent > Algae...
TGGAAGCTGTGGAAATGGTCGCTGGCAGGGGCACTGGCGCTCGTCATCCCGTTTCTTGCCCTGGACCTGTTCTTTTTCGGTGCGAATATCCTGCGGGTCATCGAAGGTGGCTGGGTGCCATTGGCCGTGGGCGCATTGATCGCGCTGCTGATCTACATATGGGTCCGGGGGCGGGCATTTCTTGCTGAAGATGCGCGCCGGACCACGGTCAACATGAACGAGCTTGCCCCTTCGCTCAGTGCGGGTTCGGCCTCGACCGCCCGGGGAACCGCCGTGTTTCTGACATCAGATCCGGAGGTCGCGCCGCCGGCGTTGCTGCACAATCTCAAGCACAATCAGGTTCTCCACGAGGATAACATCCTGCTGACCGTTCGCAATTCGACCTGCCCCTACATTGATCCGGCCGAGCGCATGACCCTGGAACGCATTGATGGCCGGTTTGCCCGGGTCACGCTCAATTATGGCTATATGGAAACGCCTGATGTGCCGAGCGATCTGCACGGCGATGGCCGGTTGCCAGTCCGCGCGGCGGGAACGTCCTTCTTTGTGAGTCGCAATTCGCTGTCGCCCAGCGCGGAGGTTGGTCTCCCCTTGTGGCAGGCCATCGTCTACAGTTTCCTGCACCGCAATGCCGCAGACCCGACCGCCTTTTTCCAGATCCCGCCCGAGCGTGTTGTCGAGCTCGGCTCGCGTGTCCGCGTCTGATGTCGGGGCCTGACGTGCGGTCCGACGCATCGCGAGGGTGGTTGCTGGCGGCAGCGCTGATGGTCGCTGGCTTCACGGCCATGGGGCTGGCAATTCCGGCCTTCGGCACGGCCAATCTTGCGCTGCTGTTCCTGTTGCCGGTGGTGGCAGCGGCTTCGGGCGTGGGGCGGCGGGCCGGGATCGCGTTCGCGCTGGTGGCCGGGACTGCGTTCAACTTCGTCGCGCTGGAGCCGCGGCTGACCTTTCAGATCAACCACGCCAGCGATCTGGTAACGCTTGCGGTTTATGCGCTCGTTGCCCTGCTCACCGCCTCGGTTGCCGTGCGGCTGGCAGAGGCAGGAGAAGCGGCGCGCGCCGAGGCCCGAACCAGTGCCGCGCTGTCAGGTCTGGCCCAGCGTCTGCTCACGCAGGGCAGCCGCGCGGCGGTGCTGGCAGTGGCCGGCAAGGCGATGGGCGAGGCCATCAATACGCCGTGCACGCTGGCCGAACGCGTCGAGGATTTGCAGATCGCAAACACCGCCGACGATGCCGCCGCACGTTGGGCCCTGGCGCACCGCGACAGTGCCGGCAAGGGTTCGCCCACGCTGACCACAGCGTCCGCCTTCTATGCGGCGTCGCGGGCCGGTCATCGCAGCCTGCTCGTCAAGGTGTCGGGCGACGCACCGGATGACAAGGCGCTGGCACTGCTGCGCACCATGATGGACGACACTGCCGATACGCTTGACCGGCTGGACCTGACGCACAGGGAAGCGGAAGACCGGCAGCGCGCTGCGGCCAATGCCATGCGGGACGCCTTGTTCGCGTCCATCGGACATGATCTGCGCACCCCGCTGGCGAGCCTGCGGGCCGGCATCGAGACCCTGGACGTGGCCGATCTGTCCAAATTGGAGCATGTGCGGGGCGATGCCCTGCGGCTGGAGCAGACGCTGGTCAACCTGCTGGAACTGGCCCGCCTGCAATTGGCCACGGAACCACCGGCAGTGGAAGCCATTGATCTGACCGATACGATTGCTGCTGCTGTTGATGCGATGCCGGCACCGGTTCGCAGCCGGATCCAGATCGATATCGCGCCGGGCACGCCGCTGGTGGCCAGCAATGCGGTGATGCTGCACCACATCACGATGAACCTGATCGACAATGCAGCAAAATACAGCCCGCAAGACTCTGCAATCGGGGTGTGCGTTGCGGACAATGGCTTGGGCGGAGCCATCTTGTCTGTCGTCGATTCTGGTCCGGGCATTGGTGACGATGCCCAGGATCTGTTCGGCCTGTTTCGGCGCGGCAAGAATGCTGACAGCGCGCCGGGATCGGGTGTCGGGCTTGCAGTTGTCGATGCCTTTGCGCGCGCGCTCGGGCATGGCGTTACAGTGTCGAACCGGGCCGACGGTCGCGGGTCTGTCTTTGCCGTCACCATCCCTGGCGTTCCGCGCGCATGATCACTGCCCAAATCCTGATCGTCGATGACGAACCGCAAATCCGCCGCCTTCTGGAAGCTGCGGTCACCCGTGGCGGCTATCGCACGCTCGCCGCCGCTTGCGCGCGCGAGGCGATCCATCTGGCAGAAACGCATTCGCCCGATGGTGCCCTTGTTGATCTGGGGCTGCCCGACCGTGACGGCATCGAACTTGTCGCGCGCTTTGCACGCAGAGCCATGGCCGTGATCGTGGTTTCAGCCCGCGACGCCACAGCCGAAAAGATCGCGGCACTTGATTTGGGCGCGGCCGACTATGTGGTCAAACCGTTCGACACCGACGAGCTTCTGGCTCGCCTGCGCGCGGCACTGCGAATGAAATCAGCAGACACCGAGCAATCTGGTGAAATCGCCTTTGGGGACGTGGTAATGGATTTCAAAGCACGACTGATCCACCGCCAAGGCCAGGAAGTCAGGCTTGCCCCCAAGGAATATGCCCTGCTGGAGCTGCTGGCCCGCAATGCCGGCCGGGTCGTGACCCACGCGCAATTGTTGAAGAGCGTGTGGGGGCCAGCCCACGAGAATGATGTTGAATATCTGCGCGTTGCCGTGCGCGCCATTCGCCGGAAGCTCGAAGTCGATCCGACCAAGCCGCTGCTGATCCGCAATGAACCGGGGGTCGGCTATCGGCTAATGGTCACTTAGCTCGAAGCGATCAATTTCGTATTTTCCCGCCTGAAAGTCACTCACATGCGCAGCTTGCTCTTGTCTGTCCTGATTGCCGGCCCGCTGGCGGCGCAGCCAGCCGTGGTGCCTACCGCGTCGACCGCCGAGGCGCCGATCTGCACCGATCGGCCGACCAAGTCGAACTTTGCCTGCACCGTGCCCAAGGGGCTGATCCAGATCGAGGCGGATGGCTTCAACTGGCTGCAAAGCAGCAGCGGCGGCGTGCGCAGCGATCAATTGCTGTTCACCAATCCGACCTTCAAATATGGCGTGAGCGACAGCAGTGATCTCCAGCTGAACTGGGTGCCGTTCACCACGGTCCGCAGCCGTGATGCCGCCGGGCGGGTTGCAACGCTGTCGGGGGTGGGCGACGTCACGCTGCGCTTCAAGCAGCGGTTGACCGGCGCTGATGGTGCGTTTCAGGTGGCGGTCCTGCCGTTCGTCAAGCTGCCGACGGCCAGGGTTGGCGTTGGCAATGGCAAGGTCGAAGGCGGCGTTGCACTGCCCATCAACATCAGCGTTCCCGGCGGCTGGACGTTCACGCTGGGGCCGCAACTGGATGTGCTCGCCGATTCGGGCGGCAGCCGCCGCCATGCCGGCCTTACTGGCCTGATCAACATCGCCAGGCAGTTCGGCGAATTCACCCTGTATAACGAGATTTGGACCAGCCAGAATTATGATCCCGCCGGTACGGTCAGCCAATACAGCTATGATGTGTCATTGGCCTGGCTGCCGCAGCCGGCGCTGCAGTTCGATGTCGGGGCCAATGTCGGGCTCAATCGCAACACGCCCGATCTTGTGGCCTATTTCGGCATCTCGACGCGCTTTTGACCAGGTCGGGCCAAGGGCGCCAGCTTCGCCCGCAATCCTGACCTCAACCATTCATCAGTTCACGGCCCAGGCTGTCCCGCCACAGACGCGCGGGCCACGGGCGTTGCCGGCAATCGGCAGCGGCAACAGCTGATCATGATGCAACCCTGCATCAAGGTGGAGCTGCCGCATTGGCGCGGCGCTGGGCCGGGGTTGGCCCAAAGGGTTGCAGGACGATCTTGGCATCGCCATCCGTGATTGCGACCCGCACGGCCACCTGGGCGGCGGCAAAGCGATCCAGCAGCGGGGCGATGCGTTCCCGCGCCTCGTCTGTGGTGGCCTTGCCGCGCGCCGCCGTGATCGAAACGCTGTTCAGGCCCCAGCGCTGGACGGCCCAAAGGGCAACATCAACGCTGACACTGCCATCCGGCGCGGCTGGCCCGTCCGCTGCATCGGCATCGATCACCAGTTGCGGCTGGGCCGGCGGCACGATGCGCACCCGCCAGACCCCGGCCGCGGCTGCGGCCAGTGCTTCGGCCTCGCGATAGTCTGCCAATGTCCAGCCCGGTGCCGGCATGGGCACCAGCCAGGCAATATGTTCGGATCGGTTGGTCCAAACGGTTTCGACCGGGATGCCCAGAGCGGCGCGCATGTCTGCGAACGGCGGCACGTCGCTGGTGATGCCGGCAACGGTGCGTTGCAGGGCGGCATCAACCATGGCCCGGGTTTGCGATTGCACATCGGCCGCTACGATCTGCTGCACCGAAACCTCTGGCCGCACGCCAAGCGCCGCGCTCAGCCGTCGGGTGATTTCGGCCTGGGCGTCAGGCCGAAAACGCGGGGCAACCACCACGGCGTCCACCACCAGCTTGCCCCGCAATGGCCATTTCACATCCAGCTGGGCGATATTCAGCGGTTTCACCCCCAAAACTTCGGCAATCGTCTGTCGGGTTTGGGCTCGCGCCTTGGCTTCGTGGGTTACGCGCGTCAGCGTCAGGGCCAATGGCGTCGCCAGCGCCAGGAAGGCCAGCACGCCGAAAAAGGCGGCATCGCGGTTCACTTCCACGGCGGCAAAGGGCTTCGCCGAGCCGCTCAACCGTGCAATCACGCCGATGGCAAAGGCGATGGCCGCAAGATTGGTGAGGAACAGCAGGAAGGCACCGCCGGCATAATCCATTCGCCAGACGCCAACCCCATAGCCCACCACCGCCAGCGGCGGCATCAGCGCCGTGGCAATCGCCACCCCGATCGCCGTGGCGCCCTTGTCGCGCACGATGGCATAGCCGCCGGCGATGCCCGACAGCAGCGCCACCGCCAGATCAAGCAGCGTGGGTTCGGTGCGCGCCAGGATTTCCGGTGTGGCGTTGCGGATCGGGCTGACCAAGGTGAGCAGGGCACCGACGGTGATGCCGATCATGGCGCCGATTGCCACCACCTTGGCCGCTTCGCGGATGCGCTTGCCGTCCAGCGAGGCAAAGGCAAAGCCCAGCGACACGATCGGCGTCATCAAGGGCGAAATGAGCATGGCGCCGATCACCACCGCCGTGGATGATTGCAGCAGGCCCAAGGCAGCAATGCCGGCCGACAGCCCGCACATCAACATATATCCAACCGATAGCTTGCCATCGGCATAGACCTGGTGGCGCAGCGCATCACCCGCCTCGCCCGAGAGGTTGGGGATCAGCACGATATCGGCCGCGCGTTCACGCCAATCATGCAAGCGTTGGCGCAGGCGGTGGATGGGGGCCCCGGCCCGTGTGTTCCGGGCGGCCGGTTTGTCCATCGGCTCGGGCGGCGGTTCGGGTTGGTCCATCACACTCTCCTGTGCTGGTTCAGACCGGAGTTGCCCGGCAAAGAAGACGACTTGACGGTTGCGACGCTGGCTCCGCCCGCTTCACAGGGCCAAAGTGGTGAAAACCATTGCCCAGCCAAAGGCCGTGGGGATTGGCTGCTGCAACCGCCGGGCCACCTATGAGGTTTGGGCCCACAGGAACCATGCAATCGCTGCCAGGCCTAGCCCAGTGGACACGGCTTGACCGACTGCCGGCAGCCGGTGGAGCAGCAGCGCGGATTGCAGCATCAGCGCGAAGGGTGTCAGCAGGAAGCATTGGCTATAGAAGGGCATACGCAAGCTTTGGCGGTCAATGGCAAGGGCACTGTATGGTGGAACGCCCGCAGCCGCCAGTGCGTGCAGATGATCACCGCCGACGGCCGCGCCGACAGTGTGACCGATATCGGCAGCCATCCGCGCTGCCGGTGAGCGGGCAGCGCTTCGGGCGAGTGGGTGGCAGATGAACCGCCTGCAATCCGGTGGCGTGATCGCGTCAGCCCAGGTTGCAACGCAGGGATGGGCCCTGCTGCGGCTGGAGCGTGAGGCGCCGACCGGCCTGGCGCAAAGCCAGCCACGGCTGCCATGGGCCGCTGGCTGGCGTGGCCACCGCCAGCAGTGCCCCGTCACTGCGGATGGCCAGCGCCGGGCCGGTGCTGGCCAGCAGGCTGCGGCCGCGCCAGGGCCCGTTGCAGGTGAGGCGGCGGTTGGCGGTTGCCGTAGCTGCGGTGAGCAGGGCGCGGCGGTCGGCATAGGCGGCGACAAGGCAAGCGCGGTGATCCGGTGCAAAGGCGCAGCGGCTGCGGCGGCGCAGCCAGGCGAACTGGTCTTCCCAATATTCGTTGCTGGCAGAGTGCGGCTGCGCCTGCGCCAGGGCGGCCAAGGCTGCATCGGTGCTGCGCAGTTCAGGATCAGCGCAGACCAGCATGTCAGAGGCATATTGCGGCCGGGTGCAATCGGCGCCGGTCTGGGCCTGTGGCGGCGGGACGGCATCCGGCTGGGCAGCGGCAGGTGCAAGCGGACCCGCCATGGCCGATATGATGGCGGCCGCCTGGATCAATTGAAGCTGAAGTTTCTGTTTCATGCTGATCATTATTGAGCAATCATTATGCTATACAGATAAAATTCCTGTGACCGAAACTATAGTCAGTAACCAAGGGAAAATCCGATGCGCAAGATGATTGCCGCAACGACGCTGATGGCGGCGGCCTTTTTCTCTCAGCCGGGTTTTGCCCAGCAGCAAACCAACGTGATCTTTGCGCGTGGCCAAAGCAGCGCAACCCTCAATGGGCGCATGAAGGGCAGCGCTGATCATCGCTATGTCGTCAATGCCCGCGCCGGCCAGACGCTGACGGTGAATTTCAAGCCCACCAATGCCTCGGCCTATTTCAATATTCTGCCGCCCGGCAGCAATGGCGAAGCGATGTTCATCGGGTCTTCGGCGGGCAATCGCTTCTCCGGCCCGCTTACGGTGAGCGGCCCGCACGTGGTGATGGTCTATCTGATGCGCAATGCCGCGCGCCGCAATGAAACCGCCAACTACAGCATCACCATCGGCGTGTCCGGCCGCGGTGCGGCAACGGGCGGCATGCGGCCCAGCGTTGATGCCAAGGTGCCTGGCACCAGCTACAATGCCACCGCCGAAATTTCCTGTGTGACCGCGGCCGGCATGGCGCCCGCTCGCTGCAAGGCTGGCGTCATGCGTATGGCCATGGGCGAAGCCACCGTGGAGATCACGACGGCCGATGGCGGCCAGCGCCGCATCTATTTCAAGAACGGTCGCGCCAGCAGCAGTGATGCCAATGCCCCGATGCAGGTCACCCGGCGCGGCGATGTCAGCATCATCCGCATCGGCCGGTTTGAACGCTACGAAATCGTTGATGCCTTTGTGGTTGGCGGCTGATCCATTCTTGGTTGCGGGAGAGCGGTGATGAAGACTGGCTTGCACCTTTTCATGGCCACCGCCCTGGTGGCGCTGGTTCCGGCCCTGCCGGTGTACGCGGCACCCGCCGCTGCGCCCGCCAAGGCCGCGATCGGGCAATGGGGCGTGGACATCAGCGGCCTGTCCAAAACCGCGCGGCCGGGGGACGACTTTTACCGTCATGTCAACGAAGGCTGGTTGAAGACCGCCAGGATGCTGCCCGGCATCCCGTTCATGGATGGTTTCGTGGAAGCCTTTCTGGCCGCCGAACAGCGGGTGGGCAGCATCATCAAGCAATCGCGCGAGACCACCGCTGCGCCGGGCAGCCCCGAACAGATGATTGGTGATTTCCACCGTGCCCACGCCAATATCGAACGCCGCAACGCATTGGGCATCACGCCGATTGCCAGCACGCTGTCGATCATTTCGGGCACGACTGACCGGAATGATATTGCCAAGCTGATGGCCATGCCGTGGATGGACGGCCTGGTCGGCGGCGGCGTGACGACTGATGTGGACAATCCGCGCCGCCAGATCGCCGTGGTCGGGGCGAGTGGTTTCACCATGCCATCGCGCGACTATTATCTCGTCGATGCCGAACCCTATGTCGGCCATCGCAAGGCGCTGCAGGCCTATATGGCGGACTGTTTCCGCCGCGCCGGCATCCCCGATGCGGACGGCCGCGCTGCCCGGGTGATGGCGCTGGAGATGGAGATCGGCCGCATCTATGTCGCGCAATATTTCGGCGCGGCGGACAAGGCCAAGGTGGAGGAGATGGTGGGCTATCTGCGTGCCACCTATCGCGACCGTATTGGCAAGCTGGACTGGATGGACGCGAGCACCAAGGCCGAGGCGCTGAAAGAGCTGGAGAAGATCACCACCCACATCGGCTATCCCGACAAATGGCATGAGCGTTCCAGCGTGCGCATCACTGCCGATGATTTCGTTGGCAACCAGAATCGCCTGATGGCCTGGAAGAGGGCGGACAGCCTGAAGAAGCTGGCCGAAGGCACCCGCGATTGGGAGTTTCCTTATTCGCCGCAGGAGGTGAATGCCGGTTACAGCCCGTCCACCAACAGCATGACCTATCCAGCCGGCATCTTGCAGCCGCCCTTCTTTGATCCCAAGGCGGATGCGGCGGTGAACTTCGGATCGATCGCTGCCGTGATCGGGCATGAAATCGGTCATGGCTTTGACGATCAAGGCAGCCGTTCCGATGGCGATGGCAAGCTGCGCGACTGGTGGAGCGCCGCCAGCCGCGCCGAGTTTGAAAAGCGCACCGCCGGGTTGGTTGAGCAGTTCAATGGCTATGAGGCGTTGCCCGGCCTGAAGATCAACGGCCGCCAGAATCTGGGCGAGAATATCGGCGATCTGGGCGGGCTGTCTGTCGCCTATGCCGCCTATCAGACCTATGTGCGCGAGAAGCAGGGCGGCAAGGCACCGGTGATCGACGGCTACACCGGCGATCAGCGCTTTTTCCTCGCATGGGCGCAGGTGTGGCGCAACATCACCGCCGAAGGCGAAACCCGCCGGCGCACCTTGTCCGACGTGCACAGCCCCTGCGAGTTCCGGGTCAACGGCATCGTCCGCAACATGGACGCCTGGTACCGGGCGTTCAACGTTAAACCCGGCGACAAGCTGTATCTGGCGCCGGAAAGGCGCGTGAAGATCTGGTGAGCATCTTTCTGGCTTGAGGACTTGTGCTTGTGACTGCGATGAACACGCTTCCTGCTCCGCCGCCGCCAGCCTGGTTGCGCACCGTCCAGCATCCTTTGGCCCGGCTGCTGCTGCTGGGCACGCCGCTGTTCGCGTTCATGGCAACTTACGCTGAATTCATGGACCAATTTGCCACCCAGCCGGTGCTGCGCATTGCCGCCGTGGTTGCCATGATGATCGTTGGCGCTGCAATCTACATTGGCTTTGTGCGCCATGTTGAGCGCCGGCCGGTCAGTGAACTGGCGGCAGCCCCGCTGCTCAAGGAACTTGGCACTGGGCTGCTGATCGGCAGTGCGCTCTATGCCGGCTGTGTGGGCATATTGATGCTGCTGGGCATCTATCGCATCAATGGGTTCAATCCCGTGTCCACCATGGTGCCCGAGATTGCCGCGGCGCTGGGCAGTGGCTTTTTCGAGGAAATGGTGTTTCGTGCCGTGCTGTTCCGCATCGTGGAGGAATGGCTGGGCAGCTGGGTGTCGCTGCTTGTCTCCTCCTTCATCTTCGGCTTCCTGCACCTCATCAATCCGGAAGCCACCATCATCGGCGCCATCTTCATCACGGTTGAAGCCGGCATCCTGCTGGCGGCCGCCTATATGGTCACCCGCCGGCTGTGGATGAGCATCGGGTTTCACATGTCGTGGAATTACACCCAGTCTGCTGTGTTTTCAGGCATCGTGTCTGGCAATGCGCCGGCACCGGGGCTGATCCGCCCGATCATTGATGGGCCAGAGTTGCTGACCGGCGGCCAGTTCGGCATCGAAGCCTCGTTGACGGCATTTGGGCTGTGCACGGCAACCGGCATCATCCTGCTGGTGATGGCGATCCGCCGCGGGCTGATCGTGCCGGCGCCGTGGCAGCGGACGCGATAAGGGCTTGGCGGGCCGGGCAAGGGGAGGACAAGGGTGAATTCGCGATACACACGCCGCCATGTGATGGCCGGGATGGGCGCGGGCCTGCTGGCACCGGCGGCGCTGGCACAGACGCTGCGCGACATCCGCACCCTGAAGCCCGGCGAATTCACCTGGCACCCGGAACGGTCACCTGCTGGCCCGGTGGCGATCATCGTTTCGATTCCGGATCAGCGCGTGCATGTCTATCGCGGTGGCATCCGCATCGGCGTCTCCACCTGCTCCACCGGCAAGCCGGGGCATGAAACCCCCACCGGCGT
>Ga0075154_10003275_pt1 | contig 10285 bp, 9 predicted proteins | sample JI71714BDNA_FD_70965 | JGI IMG/M metagenome (GOLD analysis project Ga0075154, IMG submission 70965) | Wastewater effluent complex algal communities from Wisconsin, to seasonally profile nutrient transformation and Carbon sequestration -... | ecosystem: Engineered > WWTP > Effluent > Algae...
TGATAACTAAAACTCAGGGCATAGGCATGAAGATATACCCGATCGGACGGCTCAGCTTGATATAATTCGTCGCCCAGAATTGGCGCCGACAGAGATTTAAGAGCAACACGAATTTGATGCGTTTTGCCGGTAAAAGGTTTAATCAGATATAAACGGCAACGCGGCGGCAACTCAGGCGCATCATTAAAACCATGTGACATCACATAACTCACTGCCGGATTTTGCATACTGCTCAGTAGCTTATAAGCACCACGTCTGGCGGGTGCCATATCGCCTTTTACCCAGCCTTGTTTTTTTGAAACCTTGCCAGTACTGAGCGCCAAATAAAATTTTTGGATCTGACGACTGGCAAACAGTTCAGATAACATCGCCGCAGCCGCAGAACTTTTCGCAAATAAAATCAATCCTGAGGTCACTTTATCCAAGCGATGCACCGAAAATAACGGATACCCCAACGCCGCAGCGGCTTGCACGACTAAACCTGCGCCCTCTTCCGAATGAAAACTAACGCCAGGGGCTTTGTCCAGTACCACAAAGTCAGTGGTTTCTGCGATCAAAGTAAATCCTTGCACCGCTGCGACGTCTGACACAACCACCGACATTAAAGCTGAACCAGAGTTTTTGCATGTGCAACTGCATGTGCTAAATCAGCTGGCGTATCAACGCCAATCGGCGGCGTTTCGAGTGCATCCGCCACATGGATCGCTTCGCCTTGCCAAAGCACACGCAATTGCTCAAGACATTCAATCTGCTCCAGTGTCGACACAGGCCAACGAATGTAATCCAGAATAAAACCGGCCCGATAGGCATAAATACCAATATGGCGGCGATAGTTTTGCGCTAGCGTCGCGCTAAAAGCCTGATCGCGGTCAAACGGAATCGCACTGCGACTAAAATACAGCGCATATCCCTGCCGATCAGTCACCACTTTCACCACATTTGGATTGGCAATTTCGACCATAGAGGATAGCGGCACCGATAAAGTCGCCATCCGCGCTTTTTGCTGCGAGGCCAAATTGGCCGCAACCTGGCCAATAATGGCAGGCGGAATAAAAGGCTCATCGCCCTGCACGTTCACTACCACGGTCTCCGCCGGCAGTTGTAGTATGTTTACCACTTCAGCCAAGCGCTCGGTGCCAGAATTATGATTGGGACTTGTCATCACAACCTGAGCCCCAAATTGCCGTGCCACCTGTTCAACTCTGCTGTCATCGGTAGCAATCACCACCTGACTCGCGCCGCTTTGCATTGCTTGCTGCCAAACCCACTGGATCATCGGTTTGCCCGCAATATCAGCCAGTGGTTTGCCTGGTAATCGAGAACTGGCAAACCGCGCAGGGATCACGACTACGAAAGCCATGGTTCAATCTCTTGTAAAGTTAATTCACGACTTTCCGAGCTTAATAACACCGGAATATCCTGCTTCACTGGATATGCCAAACGGTCGAAAGTACAAATCAGTTGTTGATTTGGTCGGTCCAGCTTCAACCGCCCTTTACACAATGGACAAGCAATGATGTCCAGTAACGCAATATTAAATGCCATAACGACTCCTCAGCTGTTGCAATTTTTCGGCAATCACGTCAATCGCCGCTTGCGGTAAACGGGCTGCCACCGGCAGGTAATACCAATCCGAACGTGCAAATGGCCGACACTTCACCGCGTCTTTTTCAGTCATTAAAATAGGGCCAGTTAAACCGCTAAAATCATCCGCGCAAAAGGCATGATGATCGGCAAAAAAGTGGCTACTGGTGGCCAAATATCCTAGTTGTGCTGCGCTGACAACAAACCGCTGCGGATTACCAATACCGCTCACCAAGGTGACTGGCGTCCCAGCTGCCAACGTCTGTTGTTCATCCACAAGCAGACGGGCTGGCATCACCTGTAAATCAAACGACCACGCTGCAAATGGGTTTTCAGTACTATTGGCGAGCACCAGATCGGCAGTTTTCAGGCGCCATACTCCCTCGCGTAATGGTCCAGCAGGTAATAACAAGCCATTCCCCACACCACGGCTACCATCAATCAGCACAATTTCTAAATCGCGACGCAGCGCATAATGTTGTAAACCATCGTCTGAAATAATGATATTACAAGGCGTGGCACTGCAGAGTAACTGCGCTGCAGCCACCCGATCCGGACAGACCACCACCGGACAACCACTGCGACTGGCCAGCAAATACGGTTCGTCTCCCACCGTCGAAGGGGTATCTTGCTGCAGATCAATCAATTTTGGCGCGGTTAACTTCACACCATAACCACGACTGACAATTCCGGGCTTGAGTCCTTGAGTTTGCAAATATTCGCAGAGCCAAAGCGTGATCGGCGTTTTACCAGTCCCGCCAACCGTGATATTGCCCACCACAATCACCGGTAGCGGCAAACGATGCGCAGATTTGAGACCAGTTTTAAACAGCCAACGTCTGGTTGCACTGAGTGCAGCAAACAGCAAACTGAGTGGCAACAATAACCAGCTCCAACCAACGCGCTGATACCAGCTGCGTTCCAGCGAATTCACGCCGATTCACCAAACTGCAACCGGTATAAATTGGCATAAGCGCCATTTTGCGCCAGTAATTGCGCGTGATTGCCACGTTCAATAATTTGACCTTGATCCATCACCAGAATCAAATCAGCTTGCTCGATGGTCGACAAACGATGCGCAATCACTAAGTTCGTCCGATTTTTCAGCAGCTCATCCAGTGCCGCCTGAATTTTACGCTCTGACTCGGTATCCAGCGCGGACGTGGCTTCATCTAACACTAAAATGGGTGATTGACGTAACAAGGCCCGGGCAATTGCAATCCGCTGGCGCTGACCACCGGATAAAGTCACACCGTTTTCACCGATTTGGGTATCGAGCCCTAGCGGCATTTGTGATGCGAATTCCATCACATGGGCTTTTTCTGCCACGTCTAACAGCCGCTCAGCAGTTAATTCCCCTTGATAACCGTAACTGATGTTGTTGGCTATTGTGTCGTTAAACAACACCACTTGTTGCGACACCACCGCAATTTGTTTGCGTAACGAAGCCAAGGTGCAGTCTTTGGTATTGACGCCATCCAGCAGAATTTCGCCCTGTTCAATTTCATAAAACCGCGGTAATAAGCTGGAAATGGTGGTTTTACCGCTGCCTGATTTCCCAACTAACGCCACCGTTTGGCCAGCTTTGACGGTGAAGTTGATCTCTTTGAGCACCTGCTTATCATGACCTGGATAGGTAAAAGAAAGCTGTTTGAATTCGATATCACCCTTGATCCGAGGTAGCTCGATGGTGCCATGATCTTGTTCGGTTTTTTCATCCAGCACACTAAACACTGTGGCTGCTGCCGCCATGCCTTTTTGAAAGTCGCTGTTAACGGTCGTCAGTTGTTTTAATGGTTTGAGCAATAACATCATCGACGTGATGATTTCGGTAAATTTACCAGGGGTCAGTGAATCGAGCATTTCCGGAAAACTGGCGAGATAAATCACAAAAGCCAGTGCAAAAGAGGCAATAAACTGAATAAGGGATACGCTAAAAGCCCGAGTCGATTCCAGTTTGACATCCAAACGGCGGTTTTTATTGTTAACCGCCATAAACCGCTGATTTTCAATGTCCTTGCCACCAAAAGACAAAATCACTTTATGGCCATTTAACATTTGCTCAGCACTCGCCGTGACTTCGCCCATGGCGCCTTGCATGTTATTACTGATTTTACGAAAACGTTTAGAAACAGCAGAAACGATCACTGCAATGATTGGCGCAATCAGCAAGAAGATTGCGGATAACTGCCAGCTGTTATAAAACATCAAACCTAACAACCCAATGACAAAAGCGCCTTCGTGAATCAGCACCACTAAGGCTTTACTAGACGCTTGTTTTATTTGTTCGGCATCATAGGTAATACGCGAAATCATCTCACCGGTCGAATGTTTATCGTGATAACTCACCGGCAACGCAATCATTTGGCTGAATAGCTGCTGGCGCAAGTCTTTCACAATATGAGTGCCGGCCCAATTCAGGCAGTAGCTGGCAATATAATGAAAGACCCCGCGGAGTAAAAATAACAACACCACAAAAAATGGTGCGGCACTCAGATACCCCATATCACGATCGGTGATCCCTCGGTCAATAAACTGGTCAAATTGCGACAAAAAGAATACGTCAACGGAGGCATACCCAATCATCCCCAATACCGCAACAACAAAACCGGCGCGATAAGGTTTAAGGTAGCTAAATAATCGTTTAAAAGTCGAAGTGGAACCCTGAATAAGTGCTGTCAAAATTTCGTCCTGACCATGAAAATCCCCTGCATTCTACCTTGTTGTGATTTTTGTTTCAGCATGCGCAGGCAGATTTTCCAGCCATTTCACCAACCTGCCATGACGAATACTTTGTAAAATCAATTGTTGCTCACTGAGCGTTAGGGTAATAGCGCCATATTCAGCAGTATTCCACAGCGGAATTTGCAATAATTGCAGACTGGCAACGACCGAATCCGCCGGATGTTGATAATGATTTTGCCATCCGGCACTGTTGAGCGCCAAAGCAGGCTGCAACTGCTGTAAAAACCGCAAAGACGATGACGTCTGACTGCCATGATGCCCTAATAACAACACATCGGCTGTTAGCTGAGGATAAAGCTTCATTATATGTTGCTCGATATCTTTACTGACATCCCCCGTCAACAACATGCTGATTCCACCCACTCTGAATAGCAGCACGCAAGAACTATCATTTTTGCTTTGGGCCGCCATCTCTTTCGGTGGCCACAATTGTTGCAATTGGAAGCCTTGCCAATGCCCGGGTAATTGGCGGCAATTTAAATCAGGTTGCAGCCGCTGCACATCTGAAACCCACAATGCGTCTGGATATGCAGCTTTGAGTACCGTTGGATCGCCAGTATGGTCACTATCATCATGGCTGATCACTACATAATCAAGTTTGCGGATCCCGCTGTAACGGAGAAAAGGCAATAACTGCTGCTTGGTCGCACTGTAACTGCCATAACGGGGCCCTAAGTCATACACCAGACCATGCTGACCGCGCTGGACCACCACAGCAGTCCCTTGCCCGACATCGACGACATGCAATTGAGGCAAAGGTGGGCTTGCCATCACCAGCAATAGTGGTAATGCCCCCAGACTGGCGAGCAGCCAACCTAGTTTGCGGTTCGGTAATAAGCAGCAACAAGCCGCAGCAAGAAATAACATCGAGATATAAGGCCGCCGTTGTGGCAAAGACCACCAGGACTCACTGGCCGCTGCATACTGGATCCACCCCCACAGCGGTTGATAAATCCAATCAATGCTCAGCCACAACCAAGTGAGCGGCAGACTGCTCAGTTGCTGCAGCAAAAAGGTTGCTAACAGCAAAGGAATAGCCAATAAGCTGCACCAAGGCACAAATATCAGATTGGAAAGTAATGCCAGCGGTGCGATACCATCAAACATCAACAAACCCAATGGCAGCATCAGCAGACTAAAAATTAACTGATAGCGTAAAAAATGCCATAACAAGGTTTTCCATCCAACCACAGTTAGCAGCGATGATGCAGGAGAAAACTGGGCTGGATAACGCCACGCGAGGATAAAAACCAAGGCCACCGCACTGACCGATAACCAAAAACTTAAACTGAGCAACCAAAATGGCTGCCATAATAGCAATCCTGCCGTCAGCACCAGACTAAAACGCCAACCACTGACCCGCCGGCACAGCAGTTTGAGGCTGACGAATATGAAGAGCGCCAGCATTGCTCGCAGCGTTGGAATGGCCCAACCAGCCAACAAACAATAGAGCCAGGCCGCAAGCAAAGCGGTCAACCACGCCAGTAGTTGCCGTTGTTTGGCTGATAATGGTAACTGTCGCCATAGTGGTTGTAACAGCATCAACCAACCAAATACCAATGCAATATGCATCCCGGATATCGAAATTAAATGCGACAAGCCCGTTGCTTGTAAGCCGCCCCAAGTTTCATCACTAAAGGGTCTTTCCCCCACCGTTAACGCCATGAGTAAAGGTGCGGTGATGTATGGCGCCAATTGGTACTGCAAGCTGTCGTAGACCTGTTGCCGCCACACAATCTCACCACCAAGGTATTGTGCATCGCCGACCACAATTGCTTGCGCCAGCACACCTTGAACTAACGCATTCGCTTCTGTAATACCTCGCCCCGGATTGGCAAGACCACGCACTGCGCGCAACTTTAAGCGAAACTGCCAGTGCTGCCCTTGTTTAAGTTGAAGATCGGTTTGCGGCCAACGCACCAGCAGCAAACGTCCGCTAGCGATCTGCGGTTTATCCTTTACAGTTTCATGGAGCTGTAATATAAACCTGCTGCCAATGTCATAGGATTGCGGGATGCTGACAATGGTACCCGCCACGATTGTGGTATGCTGTTCAAGTAACTGTTGGCGCGCAACATCATTGACTTGCTGGTTGAAACACAGGCTTAACAAAAATGCACAACTTCCAGCCAATAAATAATGACGTCGCAATACGCTGGCGACCAGCAATAGCAAGGGCCAGATCAGGTTCGGCAAGGATGGCAACCACAGGGCAACCAGCGCTGCAGCGAGAATACCCAAACAAAAACGTTCCATGTTTCATTTTGGTTAATGAGTTGTAATGCCTAAGAACTTTATAAAAAAATACCTGCCAGATCCAGATTCGATTAAAAATCATCAATCGATGAAAATTTTCGGCAAGTTTATCCATGATGGTAATTTATGGCATTTACATCGTCGATCAGCCCGCGGAGCCTTTGCTGCTGGGTTATTTGCCGCCTTAATGCCCATGCCGGGCCAAACGGTGTTAGCAGCTGCCTTAGCCATTTTATTTAGGGTGAATATCCCAATCTCAGTGGCTTTGTGTTGGGTGACAAATCCGTTTACTATGGCGCCGATTTTTTATATTTGTTACAACATTGGAATTTTTGTTCTCGGACATCCAGCACAAGATGTTGAATTTCATGCAAGTTTTGAATGGTTGATGGCGAGCATCAATACAATAGGCAAACCTTTTTTGGTTGGTAGCTTGATATTTGCCAGCGTGGTTTCCGCAACGTCTTGGATGATTATTGATGGTTTATGGCGATTGAATGTGCGACGAGCTTGGAAAAAACGGCAACGTAACCGTCAGCAGTAATTGTCTGACTAACAATCACTAAATATATGATTTAATGAGAATTAACGATATGTTCAGTTCTTGGATACAGCGGTTTAAACCCGATACTGACAAGCTGCGTGCACATAAATCTTTACAGATCCTTGGTCCGGCGTTGCATGATGCAAATTTATGGCATTTTAATCGTCGTTCTGCCCGAAATGCGGTGGCCGTCGGTTTGTTTTGTGCATTCCTGCCCATCCCATTTCAAATGGTCGTTGCGGCTTTTCTAGCCATCAGCTTTCATGCTTATTTACCACTATCCATCGCACTGGTTTGGTTGACGAATCCATTAACCATGCCGGTGATCTTTTATCTGTGTTATGAGTTTGGCAATTTTTTGCTAAACATGCCTACACAACATTTCGCGTTTGAAGTGAGTTGGAGTTGGTTAATCGACAGTCTGCAGACTGTTGGTGTGCCTTTCTTAACCGGATGTTTGGTTGCCGGCGTATTAACTTCGAGCCTAGCTGCCTTTCTCATGCATCATGGTTGGCGTTTTCAGGTCGCCAGGAGATGGCATCGCCGTTGTCAGCAACGCCGCTAACCGTCAATATGTGACTAAAGGACTGTCATTTCCGCCATGCTTGCGCTGAGTTAACGCTGACCCAACACAAAGGCGGGTTCAACTTTAGCCGCTTTAAATGCCGGATATAAAGTTGCTAATAAACTGAGTGCTAATGCTACCGTAACGGTTAGAAAAAGATCCGTTAGATGCAACTCTGAAGGCAAATAATCGATAAAGTAAATGGTGGGGTCAAGTAATTGCACACCAAACAGCTGATGGACTAATTGGTAAATATTTTCAATTTGCCACGACAATAAAATGCCAACAATAGCACCCACAAAAGTGCCTTTAATACCATTGAGCCAGCCCAACCACATAAATGCCAAAATCACGACTGAGGGTTTAGTGCCCATGGTCAGTAAAATGGCAATATCACCTTCTTTTTCACGCACGGCCATCACCAGCGTTGCGACAATATTAAAACAAGCCACAGCAATCACCAGCGCTAGTACCAGATACATAATGCTGCGAACCATTTGAATATCTTGATATAAATGCCCCTGAGTGCGAAACCAGTCCCGAATAAAAACCACATCCTTGGTTTGCTTGCCAAGTTCTCGGGCAACGTCGCCGGCAGCAAAAATATCGGTAATTTTAAAAGCAAAACCTTCAACATGACCAGCTGGCATGGCCAACCATTCACCCAGTGCAGTCATATCGACCCAGACTTGCTGATAATCCAATTGCCCGCCAATCCCGACGATGGCAACGACTTCTAAACTCACGTTTTTTTGGCTGGCAAGCTCGCCCTGTTCCGATAATATTGGCAGCATCAACTGTACCGAATCGCCGATATTGGCTTTTAGTTCATCGGCAATGCCCTGGCCAAGGACAATCTGATGGCTGTGTAGCGCGGATAAATCACCGGCACGTACAAAACTTTGCAACTGACTGATCTGATTTTCAAAGGCAAGTTCAATACCGCGTACTGCCGCCGCTTTGACCGAACTCCCCTGACGTAACATCCCTTCTGACTGAATATATGGCGCTCCAGCAATAACGCTAGGTTGTTGACTTAACTTGGCTAGTTTCGGCTGCCAATTGGCAATAGGAGCATCATAAGCCTGCAGCTCAACATGTGGGATCACCGACAATAATTTGTTTTTTAGCGCCGCTTCAAAACCATTCATTACCGATAATGCCAGCACCAAAATCGCCACGCCTAAGCCAATTCCCCAGGTCGAAGACGCCGAAATAAAGCGGATGAACGCACTACTATTTTGGGTATGGCGATAGCGCCGTGCCAACTGCCAGGACAAACTAGCCATGTAAAGCCCCTAACCGTCCATCTTGCATCCACAGTTGCCGATCAAGCCGTTTGGCCAGCATCCGATCATGGGTCACCACGATAAAACTGGTGCCAAGCTCTTGGTTTAACTCACGCATCAGCTGATAGATACTTTCTGCGGTTTGATGATCTAAATTCCCAGTTGGCTCATCCGCCAGCACCAGGCCAGGCCGTCCCACCATGGCTCGCGCAATCGCCACCCGTTGCCGCTCGCCACCACTGAGTTCACTCGGTCGATGCGAAATACGATGGCCAAGACCGACCCGCTGCAAAATCTCAGAGGCTTGTTGCTGGGCAACCGCCTTGGCTTGCCCTCTAATAAGCAATGGCATCGCGACATTTTCCAATGCCGTAAAGTCCATCAGCAAATGGTGAAATTGATAGATAAACCCCAACTGCTCATTGCGTAAACGAGCTTTCTCCACGCTATTGAGCAGCGCTACATTGTGGTTTGCAAGCCACAGCTCACCGCTATCTGCTTGATCTAATGTACCCAATATGTGCAATAAAGTACTTTTACCAGAGCCTGAGCTACCGACAATCGCCAACATCTGATGACTCGGTACCTCTAGATTGACTTCATGCAATACCGGCGTGACATGGCTGCCATCACGGTAACTTTTACAAATTTTTATGGCTCGCAACATCGGTCACTTTTTCCAGTATTTTAAAAGTTATTCATCACGCAAAATTTCTGCAGGCTCTATTTGCACGGCACGCCAAGCTGGATAAACCACAGCAGCAGCCGTTAAAGCCAAGGCAGCTATCACAATCATTAGAACTTGCACAGGTTGAACTTCCACCGGAAGCTCAATCCCAGGCAACAATTGCAAGCCCAACAACGCCAATAGTGGATTAAGCTGATAACAGAGTAATAGACCGACCAAACCTCCGGCGACGGCCCCCACTACACCATGGCTCATCCCCTGCACGGCAAATACCAAGAATAATTGACGGTTGGTCATCCCTTGCGTTTTTAAAATGGCGACTTCACGTTGTTTTTCAGTGACCATCATCACCAAGGCAGAGACAATATTAAAAGCCGCCACAGCAACAATCAGCATCAACATCAGCCACATCATGGCTTTTTCCATCGCCACCGCTGAAAACAACTTGCCATGTGACTGGCGCCAGTCCACGACCTGAGTGACGCCGCTGACCTGTCCTAAAATCGGTGTTAGACGTGGCGAATCAAAAGGCTCGGTCAGACTGACTCGAAAACTAGGCTGCGGCGCCGGGCTTAGTCGCTGTAAATCTTCCAAGCGCAGCACCGCGACCACTT
>Ga0075154_10003276_pt1 | contig 10284 bp, 5 predicted proteins | sample JI71714BDNA_FD_70965 | JGI IMG/M metagenome (GOLD analysis project Ga0075154, IMG submission 70965) | Wastewater effluent complex algal communities from Wisconsin, to seasonally profile nutrient transformation and Carbon sequestration -... | ecosystem: Engineered > WWTP > Effluent > Algae...
CCCGTGTTGGCTGTTCCGCGCTTCGCGCTGACCCGCCCGGCCATCCGGCCCGTCCCTTCATCCGCGTTCCCAACGACAGGACGAAGGATTTACCACCATGGCCAGCACAGCAACCGCCAGCATTTACGACACCATCACCAACCAGATCATCGCCGCGCTGGAGCGCGGCACCGGCGACTACACCCTTCCCTGGCATCGCAGCAGCGCCCCGCTGACCCGGCCCGTCAACGCGGTCACCCGCAAGGCCTATCGCGGCGTCAATGTCCTTGCCCTCTGGGCCAGCGCCGAGGCGCAGGACTTTGGGCACGGTCTCTGGGCGACCTACCGCCAGTGGCAATCGCTGGGCGCACAGGTCCGCAAGGGTGAGAAGGCCTCGCCGATCGTGTTCTACAAGGTGCTGGACAAGGCCGAGGGCAGCGAAGACGAGGCGCGCGAGAACTCAGGCCGGATCTTTGCGCAGGGCTCGCATGTGTTCAACATTGCGCAGGTCGAAGGCTACGCGCTGCCCGAGGTGCCAGAGGCTGAGGCCTTTGACCCGGTCCCTGATGTCGAGACCTTCATCGCTGGTACCGGGGCTGCGATCCGCATTCAGGGTGACAGCGCCCACTACACCCCGTCCACCGATACGATCACCATGCCCGACCGCGAGCTGTTCTTCGGCACCGCCACCGCCAGCGCCCAGCAGAACTGGTACGCCATCCTGCTCCACGAGCTGGTCCATAGGACCGGGGCCGATCACCGCCTCGCTCGCACCTTCGGCAAGCGCTTCGGTGACGAGGCCTATGCCATGGAGGAGTTAGTGGCCGAGCTTGGCTCAGCCTTTCTGTGTGGCGACCTTGGCTTGTCGGTCACACCGCGTCCCGACCATGCCTGCTACCTCGCCAGCTGGCTCAAGGTGCTCAAGGACGATAACCGGGCGATCTTCACCGCCGCCAGCGCGGCGGCGAAGGCGGCGGAATGGTTGGGGGAACTAGTGAAACCGTGATCTTGCGGCTCTCTCTTCCAGTCTTGATCTAATCGGGTCTTAGCGCGGGACAGGGCTCGTCCTCCGGAACGTCCCGCTCCGCAGCAAACGACCCTAATCATGACTCGAACGAGCACTCATCGTGTCTCATCACATTCGGGTTCGCGTCTTCTATGCGGAGGGTCCTGGGAAGCGAGATAATTATGTCATATAATCAGGTGCTTGCATACCCGCGTTTTGGAGAGGATTGATGCCCTGACACAATCCTGCATCCCCTTCATGCAGTGAGCAAGGTTGGTTCCGAAAGGAGGGTTCAAATGGCCAAAAACTTCGCTATGGTAAGATACCCGAGTATCAAAAGCCGGTGGCAGGCAGATTTACGACCTGCAATGCGATGGGCTCAGCGCTGTAGGCGTTGGAGTCGGCCCGCGTGCGCTCAACAATCTGCTCGCGCTCGAATTCGGCAATGGCAGCGAAAACCCCGAACATGAGGCGCCCGCTGGCGGACAACAGCTTCGCCGCGCTACCGTCGGCAGTGGTGCTAGGCCTCTCCAGAAATCAACGTGAAGATGATGCCGAAATTGGCCAGTCCGTTGCCCGTGGGATGCGCGGACTCTCGATCGAACAGACGGCCTACAACTTTAGTCTTCTGGTCTTGCGCCGCGAGCGCTTCGGAACCCGGTGCAAGTAGCTTTACCTCTTGGCTGTCCTTGAGCGGATACTTCAGTCCGTGGAGACCAGTGCGGAATAGTTGCTGAGCTTGGCTTTGCTCGCGAAGAGCTTCGATCCGGCCCCTGCTGTTGGTGGCAACGTTTGCGAGATCGATCGCTAGAAGCGCGTCGGCTAGATCGTCCTCCTGCGCTTGGTCAAATGCAACCCGCGCCGTTTTGGTGCGCTGATCGACATGCATGGCACCGCGGAGCTGCGTCTCGGTACCGATCTTCAACGGGGTGAGGCCACCACCTACATTTGGAAAAGCGCACTGGACTGCTATCCGGAAGGTCCGCGGGGGAAGGGCGAGCATTCCAACCCGGCCGAGATGATCGAGAAACTGCTGGCGCAAATTGAGCGCGCTGACGTCTCGCAACGTCTCCGCGATGACTGCGGGGCCCTTTGCGGCAAGATGGTTCTTTGCGCGCAGCAGGGTAATAGTCTCCGGATGTCCGAATTCCCATTCGATCTGATACCGCTTCTCTCCACGTGAGATGATGGGCGTTGTACCGTCTTCGCCAAACAGAGGTGATGCCATTTCTAGCGGCTTTAGCGTGCCCGCGATTAGGAGAGCTGATCGCAGCTTTTTTCCGCCTCGTAGCAGATCGCACTCGGGCGAAGCGACGAAAAAGACCCGGTTAGGATCGCCCTGAAACAGGCTGTTTCTGGATACAACCGTTGACGAGCGCGACATCAGGATATCGCCGAACGTTATCGGCCAAACCGAACCGTTTTCCCGCTCCCGGCGACGCGGATTGATATAGACCGTGCGCTCGATCAAGCGAAAGCTGTCCTTGCCATGTGCAATCGTCAGTGGCGCAGGCTTGTCGCTTATCTCGTCAAGCGCCGCCGCGCCCGAAAGGATCGCGTCATCTGCCTCGATCTCGTACTGTAGGACTCTGTCGAGCACGTTCAGCATATAACTCGACGGCAGCAAGCCTTCCGCCGTCAGCATTAGCGTCTTAATGTGGTGCAGATCGTCGATATCGATCCGGCGCAGTTCCTTCACCGATCGATCGACAGCTTGGTGGGCGCCATCGCCCCATCGTTTCGTGAAGCCCGCCAGAAGCATGCAATCTTCGCGATGCGCAGCAAGAGTTACGATCATCCGCCGCAGGCACGCACCTTTCGAGAAGCTAGTCTTCCCGATGCTGCGGAACCCTGAGGCATGCAGCCCGACCTCGTCGCGCAGCTCAGGAGCCTTTTCCGCTAGGTTGATCTGCGACATCAAGACCACCGCCGGAGGGTTGTCACGCTTTTCGATGATTTCCTTGAGTCCTTTGACCGTTCTTTGCCGATCCTCCTTTTCCTGCGCAGCACCGAGGAAAAGATCGATGACGATTAGATCCTTGTCAGCGGCGGCGGCAACGAAATCGCGACCAACGGTCTCGAAGTCGATCCCGAGATCGCCGAGGATCTTTTCCACTTCGCCGAGCGCCTTCTGATTGCGCGAGGTTGCTGAGATATATTGTTCGAACAGATCGCGGACGAGATCGTCCAACGTCCCGCGATCCTTCCAGAGAGCGGCCACGAAGGCGTCGTCGTGCCGGAGCGATTCGCGCTCGTCCGGGTCGAACTGGGGATAGCTCAATGCGATGCGTTCGGCGGTGTCGCCGATGGCATCGTCGAAGAAGATGTCCCAATTAACGTCGTGCAATTCATTAGCTCGCGGAACTGGATCGTACCCGTCGTCAACGATAACTGCGGTTTTAATGCCGGCGGCAGCGACGATGTCCCTGTCGCTCATTCATCCTCTCCCACGACACGATAGTCGAACGTGGTGTAGCGGCCTTCCCGGTTCTTCTCGGCTCTATCGATTGTCAACTCGCCTCCGTTATGTTCAGCGGCCTCGCGGGCGATGAACAAGCCAAGGCCGCGCCGGCGGCTCTTGTCCTTGAGCGAGAAGAAAAGGTCGAACACGCGATCAGCGTATTCGGGTGAAATTCCAGGGCCGTTGTCGGAAATCCGGATACGGGGAGGATTGTTCTCGAGCACAACAATCAGCTTAGGCTGAAAGCTAAGCTTTCGCTGCCGCTCGATATCCATCCAGTAGACCGAATTCGAGATCAGGTTTTCGATGACCTGGACAACCATACCCTTGACCGCGCGCACAGATACCGAACGTGGGGGAAAATGGGTTTCTAGTTTGACCTCGTGTCGCGAAAACTGCGCTTCGTGTGCCGAGAGCAGATCGCCTAGGAGCTCGTTGAGTTCAAAAGTTTCTTTACGCTGCCGACCTGAGACACTTAGTGGATCAAGGATTCGCAGCCGCTTACTGATGCTTTTCATTGATGCACGCAGACTTTCGAGCCGTTGCCGGACATCTTCTGGGACTGTCTTGCGCTGAAGCTGGTTGAGCGTGTCAAGCGCATCTTCGGCCGATCGTGCGAGCTCGTGCGCGACGACCTCGACCATTAGGCCGACGCCCGCCATCGCGACCATCTGATCGGTGTCCTGTTCGAGTTCGAGAATACGCTCGCGCGCCTCTGCGGCGTAGCGGGAGAATTCTTCCCGCAACTCCTCAAATTCGGAAACCAACTCCTGCTGATCATCGTCTGCGGTCTTGGCGAGTTCGCGGATGGCTTTCTTCATGCGCTGCTCGAGCGCCTTGGTCCGGCTGGGATCGGTTGGGACTTTCGGCTTGTTTTTCTTGTAAGCGTTTTCGACCCGCTTCATTTCATCGCGTAACCGATCGACCGCAAGCTGAATCGCTTCCTTCAGGACTGCCTCCTCGGGCGTGTGGCGCAAGCCTTCCCGATTGGTCTGATCGATCAGATGGGGGTTACTGAACCGGCCGATATCAACTTGCCCCACGAACTGGATGCGGTTGAGCGCGTAGCCCTTTGCTCGGAGAGCCGTGCGATCAAGCTCCAGCCAGTCATCTTCTTCGGTGCCATAGGGATAAACCCTAAATCCGTCGCGATAGAGGCGGACGCCCATCCATTGGTCGAGGAGATTGCGGAGTGCCTGGTAGTCGCCGGTACTGCGCCCCTTACGCAAGGTAGAACGGTTGAACCAGTAGAGCTCGAAATCGAAAGGTCCGACCTCGGTGAGGGCGGCGGCGTTAACGTCGCGCTTGTTTTCCCTGCTGCGCTTCTGGCGGAGCCCTACCAAAGCAGCTAGAAGATCGTCGAAAGACAGTGTCTCGATCTGCAATTCAGTCGCATGTTCGAAGCCGAGGTTGAGAATTTCTATCCGCAGTGTCAGTTGTGGCGTGCCGTCCTTGATTTTGTAATGCCCCTTTAGCGTAGCATGGGCATGCGACAGGAAGCTCTTCTCTAGACGTGCGAAGCTGATCCGATCGCCGTTCCAGAAAATGGCGATCCGGTGGCGCTTTGGTTTGCCAATTGGATTGGCGAGCAGCGAAAAGTCGTCGATCGCGAGCCTTTCGACCCGGTTTCGGTCCCAGTTTGCCTTGAGTTTTCCGATGCGGATGTCGGTGCCGCTAAAATCTGGCTTCGGCTTGGTTTTGCCTTGGCGCGGCTCAATTTCGATGTCCTCGATCATTTTCTCGGGATCATCAAAGTCCGTCCAATCGATATCGAGAAGGTTATAAGTCGTGTCCTCTTCGCGCGCTGTGCGCACAGTCAATCGATCGCCGAGGCGCATGGCCGAAAGACGACCGATGCCCTTCTCGCCAAGATAGGGAGCCTCGCGAACGCCGTCCTTAAATGCGGAGTCGATCTTGACCTTGCGGGACTTGGTCCCGAGGACAAGGAAAATCGACTTAAGTTCGTCGAGCGACATACCGGAACCCGTGTCAGACACGGTTACCCGGTTGAGATCGTCAATCCCTTCAAGCGCCCGCTCATATTCATCCAGATCGTCGACAGCGTCGATCAGGTCCGTCGCTTTATCGTAGAGGTTACCGGCATCGCTGAAAAGACGTGAACGGGTCTCCCTAATTAAGCCGTTTATTGCCTCCTCCGCATCGAAGCCCTCTCCCTCGCCATCGTCCTCATCCGCAGTTGATGCATCATCGCAATCCTTCTCAATGCGCGCGCGAAGGATGTCCGACATATGTTTGAGTTCGAGATGGTCACGCCGCGCAAGCACGATGTCAAAACGGATCGTGACACCGTCCTTGGTACCGGCATCGACGCCGTTTTTGATCAGCTCGTAAAAGGCGATCGCATCGGAGCTGATGAGCTCTGATCCCAATTCGAGGACAGTCCTGGCTGAAACTTTGAACATTCGCCTCTCATAGGCCGTGCGGTACAAGAAAGCAGCAACTTATTGAGTAGGAATGGTCACAACGGGACAGGTGGCCTGCGGTCACGCTGTGCTCAAGCATCATGATTCGCCTGCCCGCCTTTCGTCCAGCCGGGATATAACAATCGGCGAAAGGTTGGGCCCATCTGGATCTTTGAGCTTGGCCTCTAGACAACCATCTTTATCCGATCAGCGGCGTCCGCGAAGCATTGCAGCGCCGTTTCGATCTCGTCCCTTCGGGTCGTGGGCCCCGTACTGAGACGAACAACTTCGGAGGACTCAAGGGCGCCCAACCCTATGGCGCGCAAGACGTGGCTCGGCTCGGGAATTCCGGAAGTGCAAGCAGAACCACGCGCCAAGGCAACATGTGGCTGCAGAAGCGTAATGAGCCTCTCCGCGTCCACACCTGGAACCCTGATGCATAGGTTGCCGGGATGACGGTTCTCAAGCCCGCCCACTAATTCCAATTGGGGGAATATACGCAGCAATCCAACAAGCAGTGTCTGCGTTAGGGCTGCCCATACGGCTACCGCATGCGGGTCCGGCAGCAGCCGGCATGCATGACCAAGACCGCCGCAAAGTGGTGTCGGAAGTGTGCCCGCTCGTAGGCCACCTTCCTGCTCTCCTCCGTGGATTAGCGGTCGCAGCTGGGGCCTTACCTCACGACTGACGTAGAGTGCGCCGATGCCCTTCGGGCCGAAAGCCTTGTGTCCAGAAAGGCTTAGGAGATCGACGCCAAGATCTAGGACATCGATGGGCATCCACGAGAGTCCTTGCGCCGCATCGGTATGCAGAAGGGCTCCGGCCGATCGGCAAACCTCTGAAATCGTCTTGATTGGCTGGACTGCTCCCATCTCGTTGTTCACGAGCATTACCGAGACGAGCAGGGTTCGGTCATCCACCAAACCAGAAAGAATGTCGACGTCGACTTGGCCGTTTCGATCAACGGGAGCGATGACCAGCTCGGCGCCCTCGACACACAACTCCCTCGCAGGTGCGAGAACCGCCTTGTGCTCAATTGCGCTTACAATGACTTTTGTCCGCCGGGGTAATGATCGCTTCAAACCCAAAATCGCGAGATTGTTCGCTTCGGTAGCCCCGGACGTGAATACAATCTCATCGGCGTCGGCATTGATCGCGCTGGCCACGTCTGCGCGAGCCTCTTCGATGGCGTCGGCTGCCGACCACCCTGCTGCGTGGTCGGCAGCGTGGGGATTGGCATAGCACTCTGCATACAGTGATTGCATCGTGGCGACGACTTGAGGGTGGGTCGGCGTAGAAGCCTGATGGTCGAGATAAATCACACCTACCTCATAGTGTTCGCCATGCGTTCCGGTCAGGCAAATCGCGAAAGATTAGCTACTGGCGATTGTCACCAGTGACCATCCTCGCTATCATCACTGGTGAAATTGTCCAGTGATAAGGAAATCGGTGCATGCGAAGTCTCTTGGACCGAGAAGGTATCAAGCTTCAGGTGGCGGGACATGAGACCTTTCCCTGCCGCTATGGATGGCTGAAAAAATCCTACGATGCTGTTTGTGAAGAAATATCGTCTGTTGGTGAAGACCGGCAGCAGGCGTTTTCCCCCAACGTAGGGATTGGAAAGTTCGGCGTTGGCAAGAACATGGTAGCCTCGATGCGGCATTGGGCCCTTGCTTGTGGCGTTCTTGCCCCGCTGGGCGAGCGTGTCGGACGACTGGAATTGCTGAAGCCTACTTCTCTTGGTCATGCGATTTTCGGCGGAGGCGACCCCTATCTCGAATTGCCTGCATCGCTTTGGCTGCTTCACTGGCGGCTTGTTGCGACCCCTGGCCGTGCCACCACCTGGTACTTCGCCTTCAATGAGTTCAACGATGCCATATTTACAAAGGATACGCTGGCGTCGCGTCTCTGGGCTAGGCTCGAGGAGTTACGCGAGATCGGGCGACTTGCGAACAGCCGCATTGCGAGGGGGACGGTCGACCGCGATGCCGAATGCTTGGTTCGGACCTATGTAAGCAAAACAGTACGCCGCGGGACAATCGAAGATGGGCTCGAAAGCCCGTTTGCAGAGCTGGGGTTGATTGCCTCCATGGCTGGAGGTGCGCTGCAGTTCCGTCGCGGACCAAAGCCCTCTCTGCCTGATGAGGTATTTGCCTTCAGTCTGATAGAGTTTTGGCGTTCGCAATTCCTGACTCGCGGATCCCTTTCCCTTGAAACGATCGCTCATGATCCGGGTTCGCCGGGCCGTGTCTTCCTTCTCGATGAGGATTCCCTCGTCGAGCGTCTTGAACGGATTGAAGAATACACATCTTCCGCACTTGTGTGGGACGAAGGCGGAGGTCTGAGGCAAGTCTCTCGCCGCGCTGAGCTCGATCGCGTCGATGCGGACGGGCTCCTTACGTCTCTCTACACCTCGCTGGAGGAAGCCGCATGAGCAAGACTCTGTCGGATATCACTCGTGTTCGCCGTCGTTTTCAGCGCTCTATCCGGTTGGGCGATGACGCTGGGGCTGCTGAGGGCTTCATCTGCACCGCGACCGCCGCGCAGGCCCTGAAGACGACAATTGAGCACGTGTCGGGCCTTGGCCATGGGGCCTTCACCTGGACAGGACCCTATGGATGCGGAAAATCGAGTCTTGCGGTCGTGCTCGCCGCTGTTCTGGGGCCAGACGGGCCTGACCGCGACGAGGCGCTCAAGGTTCTGCCTTTACAACTTCGCGAGCAGATCACGCAGGGTTTGAGGTGGGCGCCGCAAGGTTGGAGCACCGTCTCGATTGTTGGCTCACGGGCTGATGCCGCCGTAGTGATCACCGCTGCCCTTGATGAGGCTGGGGTCAAAAAGGGCAACGGCCCAATTGAACGTCTCTTGGCCGAATCCAAGTGTGGCATCGGTACCTTGCTCGTTATCGACGAGATGGGCAAATTGCTCGAACACGCTGCATCCGAAAGCGGAGATGCTTTCTTTTTCCAAGAATTGGCGGAAGCAGCCTCTCGGTCGGATGGCCGGCTCGTGGTTGTCGGAGTGCTTCATCAAGCTTTTGACGACTACGCTTATCGGCTTGCTCGCGAGACACGAGAGGACTGGCTGAAGATACAAGGGCGCTATGTCGATGTGCCGCTCAATCCAACGGGCGAAGAGCAGATCGAATTGCTCTCACGAGCCATCGAGTGTGACGCCCCCCCGAAGTCGATAGCTGGCATTGCTGATGTCGCTACCGCGATAGGCGGCTCGCGTGGGGGCGCTGAGGCAGTTGTACAACGACTCGCATCATGCTGGCCGCTTGGGCCTGTTGTCGCGTGTCTTTTGGGGCCTCTCTCGAGGCGACGGTTCGGACAGAACCAAAGAAGTCTCTTCGGCTTTCTCGGTTCTGCAGAACCCTACGGTTTCCAAGACTTCCTCAGTTCGACGTCGGTGGCCGAGGGGGCCACATATGACTGCGATTGGCTGTGGGGCTATCTGAGGGCTAATCTCGAGCCTTCGATTATGGCGTCGCCTGACTCCCACAGATGGTCCTTGGCCCTCGATGCTATTGAACGTTCAGAGGCGGGCGGTGCAAGCGATGCTGAACTATCTGTTCTGCGAGCGGTCGCCCTCTTGGATCTGTTCCGTGACCGGTCTGGTCTGGTGGCATCAAACAAAGTGCTGGCCTCTGCACTGCCGAAACTCAGCGAGCATGAAATCAGCGTCGCACTCGAGGAATTGAAGAGGCGGTCGGTTGTCATCTTCCGCAGGCACCTTGGCGGCTTCACGCTTTACGCTGGGTCGGATTTCGACGTCGAACAGGCAATCGAAGGCGCATTGGGCGAAATTGTCGGCTGCGATTTTTCGAAGCTGAGGGGTAGCGGCGTCCTGGCTCCCATCCTCGCGAAGCGCGAATATCACGAAACTGGCGCGATGCATTGGTTCGAAGTCGATATTGCGACCTTGGCAGACGGATCGAAGCGGATATCCGGATTCCAAGAGGGGAAGGGCTCATCCGGTTTGTTCCTTCTTCTCGTCAACGAAGACGGCGAAAGCCCTGCTCAAGTTCGGCGGATACTCGAGGGTCTTGAGAGCGAAGTCGGCGACCGTCCGATAGCCCTAGGGCTATCGAGCGACAGTTACATGCTGCGGGAGTTGAGTCGCGAGCTGATCGCTCTCGAGAGAGTGCAGGCGTCGCGTCCGGAATTGAAGGGTGACGCGGTCGCTCGCCGGGAGGTGGCTAGCAGGCTTGTTCGCGTTGCTGGGGAGCTCGAGGACCGGGTTCGTCATAGCTTCTCAACGATCTCTTGGCGCATCCCTGCTCTGCCATCGGATACGGCAGCTTCGACTGGGCGAGCCAAGGATTTGTCGGTTATCGCGTCACGTTTGGCGGCCGAACTGTACAGCAAGGCTCCGCGCATTCGAAATGAGTTGGTCAATCGAATGAAGCCATC
>Ga0075154_10003279_pt1 | contig 10278 bp, 6 predicted proteins | sample JI71714BDNA_FD_70965 | JGI IMG/M metagenome (GOLD analysis project Ga0075154, IMG submission 70965) | Wastewater effluent complex algal communities from Wisconsin, to seasonally profile nutrient transformation and Carbon sequestration -... | ecosystem: Engineered > WWTP > Effluent > Algae...
GGGCCAAAGTACGGCAGTTCCTGCTGCGTGCGGGCACCAAAGAACAGCATGAGTTTGCCGCTCTCGAACTTGCCGCTGGCGCGCAGGCGCCGGCGCCACTCGGTCATGGCACGCATGGGAGCGCTGCCGGTGCCGGTACAAATCATCACGATGTGCGACTTGGGGTGGTTGGGCATGAGGAAAGAAGCCCCGAAAGGCCCGATCACCTGCACCGTGTCGCCCACCTTCAGGTCGCACAGGTAGTTCGATGCCACGCCATGCACCGGCTTGCCCTGGTGGTCTTCCAGCACCCGCTTCACCGTGAGCGAGAGGTTGTTGTACCCGGCGCGCTCGCCGTTGCGCGGGCTGGCAATGGAGTACTGGCGCGCGTGGTGCGGCTTGCCCTTGGCGTCCGTGCCGGGCGGAATCACGCCCACCGACTGGCCTTCCAGCACCGGGAAAGGCACGGTGCCCATGTCGAGGACGATGTGGTGCGTGGTGCTGGACGTGCCTGCCTCGCTCACCTGGAAATTGCCCACCACCGTGGCTGTGGTGGGCGCCTTCGGCCCATACAGGTTGGTGTACGGGTGCGCGGCCGACCACGGCGGCAACGTGGCGCCGTAGGCCGCGCTGTGGAAAACGTCGGCCTCGCCCGAACCTGCGGCACCAGCCGCTTTGGCCAGCGCAGCGGCAGCCGCCTCCACCGCGCCGCCTTCCACGGGTTCCGCACCGGCGTCAGCGCCAACTGCTGCCTCCAGCTCTTCGGCCGGCAGCGGTGCGGGCAGTTCGTCCCAGCCCAGTTGCTCCTCGATCGAATAGGCGCGCACGCGCGGCATGTCGCGCCAGTTGTCTATCGAGCCCGTGGGGCACGGCGGCACACAGGCCATGCAGAGGTTGCACTTGTCCGCGTCGACCACGTAGTTGCGGTCGTCGTGGGTGATGGCACCCACGGGGCACGTGGCCTCGCAGGTGTTGCAGCGTATGCAGATCTCCGGGTCGATCAGGTGCTGCTGGATGACAGCGGCGGTGGCAGACATCAGTTGAAACGCACGTAGTCGAAGTGGGTGGGCTGGCGGTTGATACCCATGACCGGCGGCGCAATCCAGTTGGCAAACTTGCCCGGCTCCACCACACGGCCCATGAGCGAGGCCACGTAAGCGCGGTCCTGCTCGGAGGGCAGCCACTCGTTCTTCTTGGCTTCCCATTCGGCCGCAGACACCACGCGTCCTTCGGGGCTGGTTTTCACGCCGGCCAGGGTGCCAATGTTGCGGTGGAAGGCCTTGTGCGGCACCTGCAGGCGGAAAGGAATGCCGGCCTTGCTGATCAGGCGGTTCCAGCGCTCCACACCGGCCATGGAGTCCTTGATGTAGTCGTCGCGCAGCACTTCGTTGAGCGCGTTGAGCATGGGCACTTCCTTCTCCACCAGCGCGCCGTTCTGCACGTCCAGAACCTTGTAGGTGTTGCCCTTGAGGATGTGGTCGTCGTCGCGCTTGCCTTCCTCGTAGCGGCCTTTCAGGCCACTGCTGTAGAAGGTGGCGGCGTTGCTCGACTGGTCGGCGCCGAACAGGTCGATGGTGACGCTGAAGTGGAAGTTCAGGTAGCGCTGGATGGTGGGCAGATCGATCACGCCCGCGGCGCGCAGCTTGGCCACGTCGTCGGTTTTCAGCTGGTTCATCATCTCGCAGGTGCGCGTGATGACGCGGCCCACGCCGGACTCGCCCACGAACATGTGGTGCGCTTCCTCGGTCAGCATGAACTTGGTGGTGCGGGCCAGCGGGTCGAACGCCGACTCGGCCAGCGCGCACAGCTGGAACTTGCCGTCGCGGTCGGTGAAGTAGGTGAACATGAAGAAGCTCAGCCAGTCGGGCGTTTCTTCGTTGAAGGCTTCCAGAATGCGCGGGTTGTCCTCGCTGCCGCTGTTGCGCTCCAGCAGGGCTTCGGCTTCCTCGCGGCCATCGCGGCCAAAGTACTTGTGCAGCAGGTACACCATGGCCCACAGGTGGCGGCCCTCTTCCACGTTGATCTGGAACAGGTTGCGCAGGTCGTACTGGCTGGGCGCAGTCAGGCCCAGGTGGCGCTGTTGTTCCACGGAGGCGGGCTCGGTATCTCCCTGCGTCACGATGATGCGGCGCAGGTTGGCGCGGTGTTCGCCAGGCACGTCCTGCCAGGCGGCTTCGCCCATGTGGTCACCGAAATGGATCTTGCGGTCCTGCTCGGCAGGGTTCAGGAAGATGCCCCAGCGGTAGTCGGGCATCTTCACGTGGTCGAACTGGGCCCAGCCGGCCGGGTCCACGCTCACGGCGGTGCGCAGGTACACATCGAAGTTCTGCGAGCCTTCGGGGCCCATGTCCTGCCACCACTGCAGGTAGTTGGGCTGCCAGTGTTCCAGCGCGCGCTGCAGGGTGCGGTCTTCGCTCAGGTTCACGTTGTTGGGGATTTTTTCGCTGTAGTTGATGCCTGACATGGGTGTCTCCGGACAAGAAAACGCGGTGGAGAGGCATTTGGTTGCAACAGACTCCACCGGGAAACCTGCTGCACAACAATTTCAAGAAATCAGACGCGGTTGAAGTCGAAAGTGGCTTTGTCGCCTTTGCCGTACACCTTCAGTGCGCCTTTGTCGCCCACGGCATTCGGGCGGTTGAAGATCCAGTTCTGCCAGGCCGTGAGGCGCCCGAAAATCCGCGTCACCATGTTCTCCTGCTGGCAGAAGCGCAGGTTGGCCTCCAGCCCGGTGAGCGCGTCGGGCGACATGGCCGCGCGCTCTTCCAGCACCAGCCGGATTTCGTCGGCCCAGTCGATGTCGTCCAGTGCGGCCGTCACCAGTCCCAGCTTGGCAGCGGCGTCGCCATTCAGGGCCTGGCCGATGGCACCGCGCACCGCTTCCATGGGAGCGGCTTCTTCGTAGAAGCGCCGCGCCAGCCGCGACTGCCCGGTCACCATGGGCAGATAGCCCAGGTTCATCTCGCTCAGGGTGAGTGTGGGTTCCTGCTCCGGCGTGTCGGGCAGCACCTGCATGTAGGCGCGGTCGGCGCAGAAGGCCAGTTCGGCCAGCGTGCCGGCAAAGCAGGAGCCAGACTCCACCAGCGCGAACAGGCTGCGCGAGGACACATCGAGCCGGGCCAGCGTGCGGCGCAGCATGCCTATGGTTTCGCGCACCAGCCAGTGGTTCTGGTGGGCGGCCAGGGTGGCGTCCACGGCCAGCACGGCAGCGGCATCGCCCTGGGTTTTCAGCAGCCACGTGCCCACGTCCAATTCGTTGGTACGCATGTGCAGGATGGCATCGTCCAGCTCGCGCGCCATGGCCAGCGGATACCAGTTCACACCGGCCGCCTCTATGCCCGCCACATCGGTGGGCTGCGCGCCGGTGGGCGCTTTCACGGTGAAGGTGGCGTGGCGCTTGCTACGGTCTATGGTTACCGTCACGTGGGTGTAGCGCAGCGCGTCGGCGTCTATCTGCCGGTTCAGCGGGGTCAGCTCCACGGGCTTGCCGTCGGTGGGGCGGTCGCTTTGCGCAGCCAGCTTTTCGGCGCGCTCGCGCACCACCTGCTGGAACTGGCTGGGCTTGGGCGCTGCGTCCACCAGCCGCCAGTCCACCGCCTTCTGGCCGCGCACGCCTTCCACGCTGGTGCAGAACAGGTCGGCCAGGTCGTGGCGCACATGGCGCTTGTCGGTCACGCGGGTCAGGCCGCCGGTACCGGGCAGCACGCCCAGCAGCGGCACTTCGGGCAGGCTCACCGCCGAAGAACGGTCGTCCACCAGCACGATGTCGTCGCAGGCCAGTGCCAGCTCGTAACCACCACCGGCGCAGGCGCCGTTCAGCGCGGCCACGAACTTGATGCCCGAGTAACGGCTGGCATCCTCCATGCCGTTGCGGGTTTCGTTGGTGAACTTGCAGAAGTTCACCTTCCACGCGTGGCTGGACAGGCCCAGCATGAAGATGTTGGCGCCCGAGCAGAACACGCGGTCCTTCAGGCTGGTGAGCACCACGGTGCGCACTTCGGGGTGCTCGAAGCGGATGCGCTGCAGCGCGTCGTGCAGTTCAATGTCCACACCCAGGTCGTAGCTGTTGAGCTTGAGCTTGTAGCCGGGGCGGATGCCGGCGTCCTCGTCGATGTTCAGGCTCAGGGTGGCAATGGCGCCGTCGAAGCTGAGCTTCACGTGGCGGTAACGCGAAGGGTGCGTCTGGTACTCAACGATGGGCGTCTGCGACATGGAGTCTCCTGGGGTGTTCTGGGTGCCGCCATCGGCATGGTTGCAGTATATTGCAAGCCCGGAATCCCTGTCAATGCACTTTAATGCATATTTTATGGAGCCCCACGCGGACAGGACGCCCAGACGGTCGGGCGGTCACGCGGGCAAAGCCAGCAACTGCCGCACCTGCTGGCGCAACAACCGAAAGCCCGCCTCCAGGTCCTGGGCACTGGTGTTGAACACCAGATCGGCCTTGGAATAGAACGGCATGCGGCCCTCCAGAATGCGCTTCAGGTCTTCCATGGCCTCGCGGCTGGCGGCCATGGGGCGCAGGTCGCCCTGGGCAGCCACACGGTTCATGTGGTCCTCGGGGTCGGCCTGCAGCCACACCGTGGTGCAGTGGTTCAGCAGCACGTTGAAGTTGGCCGAATCGGCCACCAGCCCGCCGGGCGTGGCAATCACCACCTCGGGGTAGATTTGTATAGCCTCTTCCAGTGCGCGGCGCTCGTAGCGGCGGTAGGCATGCGCCCCGTACAGGTTGTGAATCTCGCTGATGCTGCAGCCGGCAAACTGCTCGATCTGGCGGCTCAGTTCGATGAAGGGGTAGCCCAGGTCGTCGGCCAGACGCTGGCCCAAGGTGGACTTGCCAGCCCCGCGCAAACCGATGAGCGCCACGCGGGCCTCGCGGCCTTGCGGGTCGGACGTGCCGGCGCCGAACAGGGCGGCAATGCCGGCGCGCGCCTGGTTGAGTTCCTCTTCACTGCGGCCCTGCAGCAACTCGCGGATCAACAACCATTCGGGGGAACTGGCGGTCACATCGCCCAGCAGCTCGGCCAGCGAGCATTGCAGCGCCTGCGCCACCTGCAGCAGCACCAGAATGGACGCATTGCCTGTGCCGTACTCCAGGTTGGCCAGATGCCGCTCGGACACATCGGCGGCCAGCGCCAGCGCCTTGCGCGTCATGCCGCGGCGCGAGCGCAGGGTGCGCACACGCTCACCGAGCGCCAGCAGGAAAGGGTGACGGGATTCGTCGCCGCCGGCCGGGCTGGCGCCCACAGCCGGCGTGGTGGCCCCGGATTCGGCCGCAGCAGGCGCTAGGACAGACAGACTCATGGGGCAGTTCCTTGCACAGACGAAAGGGCGGGTGCGGGCTGGCAACCTGCACGGGGTAAACCCTGACCTGCTGCTGGCTTGAGGACCTCGCCAAAACATGCACTTTACTGCATACTGACCGGACCGCCCAGATAAGCAGGATACTGCATTTATACAACCATAAAGACGGCCTGACCAGCCTGACGGAGACGCCATGAGCCCCCAGACCACCTCCTCCCCTGCGCCCCATGCCGGGCCACCTGCCGGGCCACCTGCCGGGCCACCTGCCGGACCATCGGCCGGCCCCTTCAATTTTGCGGCCTACCTGCTGGAGGTGAACCAAGCCCGCCCCCAGGCCACCGCCCTGATCGACGACCGCAGCACGCTCAGCTACGGGGAACTGGACAGACAGGTTCGCGCCTGTGCCGCCGCCTTGCGCGCCACGGGCCTGAAGCGCGAGGACCGGGTGCTGCTGCTCATGCACGACAGCCACGAGTGGGTGGTGTCCTTCCTGGGCGCGCTGTACGCGGGCGTGGTGCCGGTGGCGGTCAATACGCTGCTCACCGCGCAGGATTACGCCTTCATGCTGCAACATGCCCGCGCGCAGGCGGCGCTGGTATCGGCGGCACTGCTGCCTACCCTTCGGGAGGCCATGGCACTGGCAACGGCCGACGCGGGCAACGAGGTGCAGCGTGTGGTGGTGTCGGGGCAGATGGATGGTGCACCACACCTGGCGGGGGAAACACCCTGGGCCGCATTCATGGCTGCCGGGGGGGAAAGCGGGGCAGCGCTGCAAGCAGCACCCGCCCGCACCCATGCCGACGAGCCCGCCTTCTGGCTCTACTCATCGGGCTCCACCGGGCGCCCCAAGGGCACGGTACACACCCAGGCCAACCTGTACTGGACTGCCGAGCTGTACGCCCGCCCGGTACTGGGCCTGACCGACAAGGACACGGTGTTCTCGGCGGCCAAGCTGTTTTTTGCCTACGGGCTGGGCAATTCCCTGAGTTTCCCGTTGAGCGTGGGCGCTGCGGTGGTGCTGATGGCCGAACGCCCCACCCCGCCTGCCGTGTTCCAGCGCCTGAAGGGCGAAACCGCCACACTGGCTGGCCGCAAACCCACCGTGTTCTATGGCGCACCCACCGGCTACGGGGGCATGCTGGCCCAGCCCACCCTGCCCGAGCGCCGGGAAGTGGCGCTGCGGCTGTGCTCATCGGCCGGCGAGGCGCTGCCCCGCGACATTGGCGAGCGCTGGACCGCCCGCTTTGGCTGCGACATCATCGACGGCATCGGCTCCACCGAGATGCTGCACATCTTCCTCTCCAACCGCCCCGGCGATGTGCGCTACGGCACCTCAGGCACACCGGTGGCCGGCTACGAGGTGGAGATACGCGGTGAGGACGGGCTACCCGTACCTCCCAACCCGGACGGCTCCATCGACATTGGCGACCTCTTCATCCGCGGGCCCAGCGCGGCGCTGATGTACTGGAACGACCGTGCCAAATCGCGCGACACCTTCCAGGGCAGCTGGACGCGCAGCGGCGACAAATACACCCGCGACGCCGACGGCTACTACACCTACGCCGGCCGCAACGACGACATGCTCAAGGTCAGCGGCATTTACGTGTCGCCGTTCGAGGTGGAGGCCACGCTGGTGCAGCACCCCGCCGTGCTGGAAGCCGCCGTGATTGGCACCACCGACGCCGAGGGGCTGACCAAGACCAAGGCCTTCATCGTGCTGAAACCCGGCGCGACGCTGACCGAGGACGAGGTCAAGGCGTTCGTGAAAGAGCGGCTGGCGCCCTACAAATACCCGCGCCTGATCGAGTTTCTGCCCGAGCTGCCCAAAACCGCCACGGGGAAGATACAGCGTTTCAAGCTGCGGGAGAAAGAGGCAGCCCGCTGAGCCCCGCAGCGAACCGGTGAGTCAGGGGCCCAGCAGGAAGCTCTGGGTGGGGTCGGACAGCGCCGGGTTTGGCTCGTCGCTGTCGTCCTTCAGAGCCACACCGCTGGTTTGCAGCTGGCGCGCGCCCTCCAGCAACTGCACCAGTTTGGCCGCAGCAGCCGCCACAGGCAGGCCTTCCGGGCGCACGTTGGAAACGCAGTTCCGGCGCGCATCGGTCAAGCCGGGTTGCGGGTCCCAGGTCAGGTAAATGCCCAGACTGTCGGGCGAGCTCAGTCCAGGCCGCTCCCCAATGAGCACCACCACACAACGGGCGCACAGGCCGGCGCCCACCTCATCGCCCACCGCCACACGGGCGTTCTCCACCAGGGCCACAGGGCCTACCGACCAGGGGCTGCCCGAGGCACGCAAGCGATCCAGCGTAGCGGCCACCAGCGGGGCGGCGTGCTGGTGCACGGCTTGCGCGGAGAGCCCATCGCCCACCATGAACACCAGGTCCACCTGTTCGGCACCACCCGCAGGAGCGGCACGGCCGCGCTGCGCCAAGGCGGCCCGCGACACATCACAGAGACGCCGGCCCAGGTCTGGGCGCTGCAGGTAGGCAGCGCGGTCGGGAGCGGCGCTCTGCAGGTGCAGCACCGCCAGTCCCAGAGATTCAAGCTGCCGCGCCACACCCGCAGCATCGAAGGGCAGGTGCACGGCGTCGCGAGCCAGCGCGTGGGCCAGCTGGAAAGCCAGGTGTGGAGCAGTGGGCAGGCTATGGCCAGCACGGCCCAGCGCTATGCGCGCGCGGGTGAATTCGCGCAGCGCTTCCCAGCGGGCAGGAACGACGGCGGGCGCTGGCGCACTCGGCAGCGCCGGGCGGCCTTGCTCGTCCCCAGCAGACCCCTCCATCAGGCGGCCAGCCGCGCCAGTGCTGGCGAGAACGCCGGCGGCAAATCGCGCGCCAGCCGGGCCATGCCGTGGTCCTCAGGGGGCTGGAAGACACCCATCTTCAGCAGCCAGGCCTCGAACTCAGGGGCCGGACGCAAGCCCAGCAGGTCGCGCAGGACCAGTGCGTCGTGGAAAGAGGTGCTCTGGTAGTTCAGCATGATGTCGTCCGAGCCCGGAATACCCATGATGAAGTTGCAGCCGGCGGCTCCCAGCAAGGTCATCAGTGCATCCATGTCGTCGCTGTCGGCTTCGGCGTGGTTGGTGTAGCAGATATCGCAACCCATGGGCACGCCCAGCAGTTTGCCGCAGAAATGGTCTTCCAGGCCAGCGCGGATGATCTGCTTGCCGTCGTACAGATACTCCGGCCCGATGAACCCGACCACCGTGTTCACCAGCAGCGGCTTGAAGTGCCGCGCCACGCCGTAGGCCCGGGCCTCCAGCGTCTGCTGGTCGCAGCCGTGGTGTCCGTTGGCCGACAGCGCGCTGCCCTGGCCGGTCTCGAAGTACATGACATGCGCGCCGCGCTCGCTGGCATGCCCATCGGTCCCTTCTGCGCAGGGAAACAGGGCGCCCCGTTGCAAAGACAGGGCCGCGTCGCGGGCTTCGGCCAGCAGGGCCAGGTCGATGCCGAAGCTCTGGTTGGTGGCCTCGGTACCGCCGATGGACTGGAACACCAGATCCACCGGCGCGCCGCGCTCCATGGCGGCCAGGGTATTGGTGACGTGGGTCAGCACGCAGCTTTGTGTGGGAATGCCGTAGCGGCCGATCACCCCGTCGAGCATGTGCAGCAGGCGCACCACCTGCGGCACGTTGTCGGTGGCGGGGTTGATGCCGATGACGGCATCGCCACTGCCGTGCAGCAGGCCATCGAGCAGGCTGGCGGCAATGCCCGACGCCGCATCGGTGGGGTGGTTGGGCTGCAGGCGGGTGGCCATGCGCCCGGGCAGTCCTATGGTGCCGCGAAAGCGCGTCACCACGCGGCATTTGCGCGCAATGAGCGCCAAGTCCTGCAGGCGGCAGATTTTGGAGACCGCCGCCACCATTTCCGGGGTGAGCCCGGGCGCCAGCGCAGCGAGCGCTTCACTGCTGGCCTCGTCCGACAGCAGCCAGTTGCGGAAATCCCCTACGGTCAGGTGGGCCACCGGCAGGAAGGCCGCCGCGTCGTGGGTGTCCAGAATCAGCCGGGTCACCGCGTCGGCCTCATAGGGCACCACCGCCTCGTGCAGAAAGGTGCGCAGCGGCAAGTCGGCCAGCGCCATCTGCGCAGCCATGCGCTCGGCAGCACTGCCCGCTGCCACGCCGGCCAGCCGGTCCCCCGAACGCAGCGGTGTGGCACGCGCCATGAGGTCACGCAGGTCGGTGAAGATGTAGCGCCGGGCGGCAACGGTGTGGCTGTAACTCATGGCTTCAGGGGCTCTGGCTATGCAGGTTCAGACAGCGGTAAAACCATTGTCCACGAACAGGTGGGTGCCGTTGACGAAGCTGGCTTCGTCGCTGGCCAGAAACAGGGCGGCGGCGGCCACTTCCTCGGGCTCGCAGATGCGCCCCTGCGCCGCGGCCAGCGCGGCATCGGAGACATCCACCCCCAGCTTCTGCAGCGCTTCCACCTCGCGCAGGCCATGCGGCGTGCGGATGAAACCCGGGCACACCGCATTGCAGCGTATGCCCCGGTCGCGGTACTCCACGGCAATGGCGCGGGCGAACATGTGGCAGGCGCCCTTGGTGGTGTCGTAGAGCACCTCCATGGGGGTGCCCGCCACCGCCGAGATGGACGACGTACACACGATGGCCCCCTTGCCCTGCGCCAGCATGCCGGGCAGCACCGCGCGGGTCACGAGGTACATGCTTTTCACGTTCACCGCCATCAGGCCATCCCATTCGGCTTCGGTGGTGTCCAGGAAAGGCTTCACCACAATGCTGCCGGCGTGGTTGAACAGCACATCGATGCGGCCGTAGTGGGCCAGCACCGCCGCAACGGCTGCATCCACCGGAGCGGCCAGGGACGCATCGGCCACCACAGCCAGCGCGTCTCCGCCGGCCTGGCGTATGGCCGCGGCCGTGGCTTCAGCGGCAGCAGCGTTGATATCGAGCACTGCCACCCGGGCGCCCTCGGCCGCGAACAGGCGCGAGGCTGCGCCGCCCACCCCGGTGGCACCCCCGGAAACCAAGGCCACCTTGCC
>Ga0075154_10003282_pt1 | contig 10275 bp, 9 predicted proteins | sample JI71714BDNA_FD_70965 | JGI IMG/M metagenome (GOLD analysis project Ga0075154, IMG submission 70965) | Wastewater effluent complex algal communities from Wisconsin, to seasonally profile nutrient transformation and Carbon sequestration -... | ecosystem: Engineered > WWTP > Effluent > Algae...
AGTCAGTAGTCAGTAGTCATTAGTCAGTAGTCAGTAGTCATTAGTCAGTAGTCAGTAGTCATTAGTCAGTAGTCATTAGTCAGTAGTCAGTTGCGGTACCCGCTCGCCCTTCGACTACGCTCAGGGGCCACCACGTACCCTGAGCGTAGTCGAAGGGTACAAAAAAGGAAGAGGGAAAAATTTTTTCCTTCTTCCCTTGACAAATGACACTTTATTCCTTCTGTTTTTCCTTTTTTCCTCAGCTCAAATCCACCGAGGTGAGAAATATTCTCTCTGAGGTGGTGTTTTTCTACCTAAATTTTGGGATTAATTCAAAAAAGTTGGCAAGTTCCATATAAATTAAAGGTTCTACCGATCCATAAGGGTCGGCAAGACTTTAGAATAATGCAGTGAAAATTAGATGCTGTGGGGTTTTCAGCAATTAGAAATAAAAATTCCTTTTCTGACCAATTACCCTAGGGTAATTGGTATTCAGCAGGAGTTATTATTCGGGGAAGCGGACGGGAGCGATCGGGAACCACCCAAACCTCCCAAGCCACACCCCAATCCAGTTGATCGCTCACAGCTAATAGTTGAACTAACTCTGTTTAACGTATTTTGCAAATCCAGAAGGAGTTCGCAATGAATAAAGGTGAATTGGTTGATGCAGTCGCGGAAAAGGCTAGCGTGACGAAAAAACAGGCAGATGCTGTTTTGAGTGCTGCCCTCGAAGCAATCATGGAAGCTGTCTCCGATGGCGATAAAGTGACGCTGGTTGGTTTTGGCTCGTTTGAGTCGCGGGAACGTAAAGCCCGCGAGGGGCGCAATCCCAAAACTGGCGACAAGATGGAAATCCCGGCTACCAGAGTTCCTGCGTTTTCCGCAGGGAAGTTGTTTAAGGACAGAGTTGCACCGCCGAAAGAACCTAAATAATTGGCGAACAGAGCCTTGATTAGACCTGTGCACGGGGGAAATTTAGCTTGGGCGGCCACACTGGCTGGCTGCCCTGCTTCTGCTATTCTCGATTTTTCTGCGAGTATCAGTCCTTTGGGCCCTCCTAAGTCGGCTCTCGATGCGATTCAAGCTCACCTGAGCTGTCTGACGGCTTACCCAGACCCGGATTATGGAGAGCTAAGGGCTGCTTTGGGTGAGGCTTTGAATGTTGACCCGGATTGGATTTTGCCGGGGAATGGTTCGGCGGAATTGTTGACTTGGGCGGCTCTTGATTTGTCGAAGCTGGAGGCGACTTATTTGGTGACTCCGGCTTTTGGCGATTACTGGCGGGCTCTTTTGGCTTTCGGCGCGAAGGTGCTGGATTGTCCTTTGGGGCTTAAATCCTTGGGCGCAGGGCCTGGAAACGGATTGGTAACGGATGATTTGTCGGTTTCTAGCCGTTCCCTTGTCTCGCCTTCTCTGTGTCTCCCGGTTCCTCTGGCTCTTGATGCCGGATTTCGAGGTTTGCTGCTGAATAATCCGCACAATCCTACGGGTTTGCTGTTCGGTAGGGAGGCGATTAGGCCTTATCTTGAGCAGTTGGCCCTGGTGGTGGTAGATGAGGCTTTTATGGACTTTCTACCGCCGGAAACAGGGGAAAGTTTAATTGGTGCTGTGGCGGAGTTTCCGAATTTGGTGATTTTACGATCGCTCACTAAATTCTATTCTCTGCCGGGACTGCGGTTGGGATGTGCGATCGCCCATCCCGATCACCTCCGTCGCTGGCAGTTGCAACGCGATCCTTGGCCTGTGAATGCTTTGGCTGCGGCGGCGGCGGCTGCTGTGGTGCGAGATGTTGTTTTTGAGCGGCAAACCTGGGATTGGCTACCAGTGGCTCGTCAAGAGCTGTTTGAGGGTTTGGCTAGTTTACCGGGTTTGCAGCCGTTTCCCGGTGCGGCTAATTTTTTGTTGGTTGAGTCGTCGCTTTCGGTTTCTCTGATTCAACAAAGTCTGCTGGAACGTCACCGGATTTTGATTCGGGATTGTCTGAGTTTTCCTGAGTTGGGCGATCGGTTTTTTCGGGTGGCTGTGCGCGATCGGGCTGACAATCTGCGGCTGATTGCTGGACTTGCAGAAGTCCTTAGTCATTAGTCAATAGTCATTAGTCATTAGTTATTAGTTATTAGTTATTAGTTATTGGTGATATCGATTCCGGTTGCACTCAGACATGATTGTTTACAGTTGACGGTTGACGGTTGACAGTGAGTCGAAAAACTGAAAATTGCGCTTATGCTTTGGTGGCCACTTGACTCGAATTTGCCAGGACGATGCTAGCGAATTTGATTTGATTTGATGTGATGTGATGTGATGTGGCGTAAAAACTAATTAAAAATAACACAGCTAATGACTAATGACTACTAACTAATGACCAATGACTAATGACCAATGACTAATAACTAATAACTAATAACTAATAACAATTTATGATAGACTACGATTTAGTAATAATTGGTGGGACTTCTGCCGCACGCTATGCTGCTTTGACTGCAACTGATTTCCAAGCTCGCGTTGCTTTGGTGGAACCGTTCAGTAATTCGCAAGATTTGCCAACAGCAGGCCAAGAGTCGATAGACTTGGGTTTAAGATACAGCCAAACTTTGAGCCAGAGTGGCCGATTTGCTCAACATATCAGTCGCCAACAGTTCGGTATAGGCTGGGAAACAGCTAATTCGCAAATGCCTGTGGAATTGCGGTTTGACGGGGTGATGAAGTGGGCCCAAGGTGTTGTTTCTAATTTGTCAGAAATCAATTCTCTCGATGTTTTGGCTGCTCGTGGGGTCGATGTTATTTTTGGTGATGGCGAGTTTGTGGTTAAACCGGATTTGGCTTTTGCTGTGGGCGGGCGGAAATTGCGATCGCTCTGTTATTTGCTGGCTTGTCCAACTCTCCCGGCAATTCCCAATATTGAAGGACTTTCGTCTGTTGGTTATTTTACTTCGGAAACTGTCGGGGAATTAGCAAAACTGCAAAAACTGCCTAAAAGTTTGGTTGTCATCGGTGGCGATCCTAGCGGTGTGGAAGTGGCTCAAACTTTTGCTCGATTAGGGGTGGCTGTGACGCTTGTGGTCAAGGGTTCGCACATTTTGGCGAAAGAGGAGCGAGAGGCTGCTAGCTTGGTTCAGGCTGCAATGGAGGCGGCTGGGGTGCGAATTTTGACTGGGACTGAGGTGACTCAAGCTAGGGTGATTGAGGGGAAGAAGTGGATTCAAGCGGGGGATTTGGCGATCGAAACTGAGGAGATTTTTATCGCAGCGGGCCGCCAACCTAATTTTAAATCATTAAATCTAGAAGCGACTGGTGTTAAATTCCATAACCAGGGATTGATTTTAAATGACAAACTGCAAACAACTAATCCCCGCATTTACGCTTGTGGTGATGTTGCTGGGGGTTATCCGTTCGCTCACATCGCTAATTCTGAAGCTTTGGTTGCTGTAAAAAATGCTTTGTTTTTGCCGATGTTTCAAATAGATTATCGGGGGATTCCTTGGGCTATTTTTTCTGACCCGCAGTTGGCGAGGGTGGGCTTGACTGAAGCGCAAGCAATCCGCCGTTTTAGAGATGATATCATTGTTAGTCGGGAATATTTTAAGAATGTTGAAAAGGCTCAAATGTGCGGTGAAATAACTGGTTTTTGTAAGATTGTTGGGCGGCGCAATGGGGAGATTTTGGGGGCGAGTATTGTGGGTCCAAATGCTGCTGAGTTGATTCATGTTATCGCTTTGGCTGTGCGTCAGGGGCTGAAGGTTGAGGCGATCGCCGAACTTCCTTATATTTGGCCTACTTTTTCGGATATTAATGGGCAAACTGCTGCTGCTTGGCAATTACAGCGTTTCCGTAGCAATACTTTTATGCGTAATTTATGGGAAAATTTGTTTCATTGGCGCAGATATTGGCAGAGATAGTTTTGGGAATTGGGCATTGGGAATTGGGCATTGGGAATTGGGCATTGGGCATTGGGAATTGGGCATTGGGAATTGGGCATTACAACAATTTTAGATTTTATAGTCCTGGACGCACAGATTCTAATTGTAGGGTGTGCAGTGCGTACCTTACTAATACACCGGAGACTGTAAGACAAGAAATTGCCGACTCCCTTGACCCCGTGCTTGACCGCCTAGCTGCGATGGAGGAACGGCTGGGAAAATTGAGAGCCTGAGCGACGGCAACGATGAATCGCTCAGGCAAGAATTGAAGGCCGCCAATAAGCAGCTTGCAGAATGGGACAAGGAGCTTGACCAATTGCACGCCCGCAACGGTGACTTAGGGTTGCAGGTGCAGATGTTGCAATCAGAATTGGAGGCGGTCAAGAGCGATCGCCCTGAGATTCAAGAATCTGTCCCGGCCGTCGCAGAATTTCTAGAGGCTGCTGATGTACTCAACCAGTTGAGGACGCGGCGCAAAAAGTCGAGGGCGGACTTGGCGGATATTGAGGCAATCTTAGAAATACTTTTGTCCTGGACCGATCGCCCTGAGAAGGGGTAGAGGGAAAACAAAAAGTGGTATATACCGAAGTGGTTTATATACCACTTACATATACCACTGCCTATAAAACTGCACGTATGGCTAAAAAGCGGATAACCTCAAAGCCTTGTGGAGTAAGGGATGTACGGAGAGGGTGGGATTTGAACCCACGTTAAAGTTGCCTTTAAAGTAGATTTCGAGTCTACCGCATTCAACCGCTCTGCCACCTCTCCAATTGATTGGCCATTAGATCATAATCGCACGACTGAAGCTAAAAATCAACCATCAATTTCAGGTTGCTGTTGCTTCGCGACTCCTAGAATCGCATAATTGTGCGATCGAGCGACAAGTCTGGTTGAGATGTTCGCTCGATCGTATCTTACCGCACAGCGCGCCACATTTGCCAATCTTCACAAAAAAGAAGTCTGATTTTCTTGAGACTCCAGGGTAGTCTTAAATCCCGCAGCGGGAGTCCATTGGATGGCTCCGTCGCGCCCAGTCCAAAAAAGCTGGGTTTTGCTTTGGTTCAGTTGGGCTGCGGTTGAGGAGTCAATTTCGTCAGCAGATGCGATCGCCACTTTTGGCCCAATTGTCTTCAATAACTCCGGTGTCAGGGTTTTCCCCGACCACCACAGCACTTGAGCTGGCTTCAAAGTTCCCGTTGCTAGCAATTTTTTTTGGGCTTCGGGTGCGATGTCACCAAGCATCAACCAAGTTCGTGAAGCGAAGCTATCCCGAAGGGAATCGCCCACCAGCAATTCTACCACCGGGATTTCCGCATTCACCAACTGCAACCGCACAGAACCCAGATTAATTGTGCTGTTAGTTTCTAAAGGAAAGTAAACCCCTTGGCGAGATTGCACCGCAGTCATCAATTCCTGACGGCTGGCATAGTGAATTTGTTTGGGAGCGCTATTATCATAAAATGTTTGAATTGGCAAGCGTTCTAAGAATTTTGCCCAACCTGCACTCAAACCTAAATGAGGATGGGTGGCGATCGCAAAATTCACAGAATTAACTGCTTGTTTCTGCAAAAAAGGTAGCACTGTAAACCTAACTGTATTTTCATCACCGGTATTAATTAGCGCCACTTTTCCTCGGTCTTGAATCACCAAAACAGGCTCGCCAGATGTCGCCAGCAAAGTAACTTGAAATAAAGATGCCTGACTGTGCCAAGCTGGCAAAACTATGATAGCAATTCCCGCCACAATCGCCAGCGGTAAAATTGAGGCAGATGAAAAAATCGGCAGGGAAATAAATCTGCTTTTTTCCATCTTCTCTCTCCCATCTTCCTTCTCCCATCTTCCTTCTTCCTTCCCGGCGTTAAATCCGTTAAATCCGTTACATAATCCGTTGCCGAACTTCCCTCTCCCCAGCCAAACCCAGCAAATTAAACTATAAAGTACGATTAGTTGTAACTCCGATACTTGACCGACAGCTACCGAATTACCGGGTAACTGCGAGAAATATTGAGCGATCGCAATTAACCCATGTGCCGGATAGTCTAGCAGTTGCGCCAACCCACTGCCAGCCAGCGGAAAAATCAATCCAGCTAAAGCGCTAATCATCCCCCCAATACTCAAAATCCACAGTAAAGGAGCGGCAATAATATTGACTAAAATGCAATAAGGAGATACCACACTAAAAACGTAAAGTAGCAGCGGTAGCACCCAAACTGAAGCAGCGATAGGAACCACAAAAATAGAAGCGATCGCCGGTGGCATCCACTCCAATTTTGCCATCATCGGGGGTGTGGTCACTATCAACCCCAAAGTCGCCAAAAAACTCAGTTGAAAACCTAAATCCCAAATCCATAAAGGATTAACCAATAGTAAAACTATCCCAGCGATTAACAGCAATCCCAGCGGTTTAACTTCTCGCTTCAGCAGCAAAGCAAATAGCGTTCCAAATCCCATCAAAGCCGCGCGGCATACTGAAGCTTCAAAGCCAGTTAATCCCACTAGCAAAAATAAAGCACCGCAGCCAAAGCTAAATTGTAACTGTTTGGAAAAACCTCTGGTTAAAGCTAGAACTAAAGCCAAAACCATAGAAACTTGAGTGCCCGAAGCTGCGATCGCATGGGCTAATCCAACCTGCACAAAGTAGTCGCGGATGTTGTAAGGTAAATCTACGGCTTGCTTACCCAGGGCGATCGCACTAATCAGCGGGCCTTCGGGAACATTCAAGTGCAGTAGTTGCGATCGGACAATCCGCTGTCGCATTCTATAAATTGTTGGTGCTGACATCTCGCTTGACTCGGAGAAAGCAGCCGTAGCTTGCTTGTCACGTCGATTGACAGCGGCGATCGCATTTTCTCTCGTCCAGTCAATTTGGCGGCCTTTGAGCCCTACAAAAGCCCCTTCTCTGGCTAAATATCTTTGAAAATCAAAAGCCCCCGGATTCGATGGCGGCTGCGGTTTGTAGAGAGAACCTGTAACTGCGATCGTATTTTCTGGGTACAAACCTGTTGCTTGCAACAAAGGTACTGTGACGTAGAGTTTCCCGGATACTTCGCGATTTACTACTACTCCTCCTTCGCCACCGTTAATTTCGCTAACTAGATCGGTTTCCAGCCAAAATTGCGATCGGCCCGATCGAGTTATGCGTGGGCTACTCACAACTCTACCGCGAACAGTCACCGCGACTTCTTCAGTATTACCAACCGCAGGAATCAATTTGCTGATATCATTAATTGCTGGTTGGGGCGATCGGATTTGAAAATAAACGCTAGCGAGAAATCCCGTCAAACCTGCGAGTAACCACACCCATTTCGACCTCGGCAGCATTTGATAAAAACTCAATTCTTCGGTTTTTTCTAAGGAAGAATCAGCAGGATTTTTGGTGGTTCGGCTGCGTCTTTTTTTAGTCTTTTTGACCGAAGTTCGAGTATATTTTCGCAAGAATTTCGGCATGGCGATCGCCGCGACAACTCCCAAAGCAAGTATACCGAAACCACCCCAATGCACCGCTGTAGAAATCAATCCCAAAAGGTAGGCAAGACAGAAAATGACACCCGTTACTTGATTCATCAAAACGTAAAATACTATAGCTATTAGAACCAGACTTCTTACAGAAGTCGGGGTTCTGAGTATTCTCTCTTGTCCCCCCCTTAAGAAGGGGGGTTAGGGGGGATCGAAGAGTTAGTTAACTCACCTAAATAGACAACCCCAATTTTAAACCGAAAGCCGCGTGCACCACCATAAGTGCCAGGGCTGTCGTGCCCAAATAAGCATGAACCGCCCGCAGTGCCAGTTTGTCGCCCCCAAAACCAGTTAGCGAAATCAAGCTGTTAACAGCCAGCAACACAATTATGGTCGAACCAGTCCAAAAATGTGGACTTTCCATGACAGGCTGGTGCTGCATCACCAGCGACAGCAAGCCGCCAGTATAACCCAAAGATATGAACAAAAACATCCACGGTGCAAGTTTGCGGTGATCCGATCGACTTTTGAGTGCCACATCTTTATCGGTGGCTAAACGTCCCTGCCATCCGGTATAACCGACAAAACTGCCCATCGCCACAACCACGATCCCCATCATTACCGGATGTCCCCAATGAGTGATGGGTTCGGGAATGCCCAGACTGCGAAATTGACTGGCAATTGGCTCTAACAGTTCACTTAGATTGATCATTTGCTTGAGATTCCCAACTTGGCGATCGCTAATTTTGATTTAATTAATAATTTACTCTAAAATAGTAATATAGCGATCGCGATCGCCCCAATCAAATAGCCCTTTGAGCGCCCCAAAAAATACTTTGACTTGTTGGTATGTTATCAAAGAGAGTCATCTATCCAAAAGCATAGATTTACACAAAACTTAGCCGGCTAAGGCCGACTGCGAGATTTTGACCAAAAAACAGGGATACAAGCCCCGTCCTTTGAGGACGGCTTTTTGCTAGAATAAATTAAGTCAACCTAGGGCATTGGGAGACTCTAAACGGACGTGGAGCGATGGTAAGACTACCGCTTGCGGAGCGCGTTGCTATGAAGCGTCAAGGAATCCTCGGACTTGATAGACGGGGAGGTATGTCAAAACACTACGAATACAGTTTTCAATCACTGTTTCCAGCCAGAAGTCTGTATAAAATAAAAGAGCGGGACACAGGAGAAGTGTATTGCCTAGCCTCAGCAGGGGAGCTGCCATTTCAGTTAATTTGAGCTGAGCAGTATCCAATCTTTTGTCCCCACACCAGTAAGAGGAAGCCATTGCAGACGGCGCTTTGACACTCTCAGGTCTTTCATACGCTGAGATTCTGCGGACAGAGTAGGCTTAGGTAATACCCAAAGTCGAACTCTCGCTACGGTCGTCAAACACCGTCTATTCAGTAAGCCTAAGTCTAAGCTTAGGTTGCTGGCTACTTTTCTAAGAATATTGGCGGCACCATTTAAGTCTGCATTTACAATTGAGCCATTGCTTGACCGATATAAACCACGTTTAATTCGTTTTCCAGATGCTTTCCACCCAGATGGTTTTTCACCATATTTTGGTAGGGAGTCTCCATCAAGAAAACTAGCTTTCGATGTATACGCTTCTTCGGTTTCAACAAACCTGATGCAGTGCAAATCGCACAGTTCTTTTAACCTATTTTTCAGCTTACCTAAAGGCATTTGAACAAACTTTTGATTATTCACTTTGCCTAGATTACTATTAGACTTGAAACCTTCATTCCACCCAACTATCAGTGTGCCAATTCCAAATTTCAGACAATGGTTGACAATTAACAAAGCAGATTTGTTAACACCGTCACGCATTTGGTGATTGCGTTTACGGGTTACACGATCTAACCAATTGTCCCAATAACCTTCGGATTTTCCTTCTTTTCTAGTTGCTACTTTCTTGTTCCACAATTGATTCATCGCTTTCATGGCACGAGCATCAATTAAGAAGGAGTTTCCTAGTGTATCGACACAAGCTGCTAAATTATCAGCAGTTCCCAAGTCAATTGATAACGCTTGATTAATGTCCAGATTATGTTGTTCTTTTTCGACTTCGTAGGACATTTCCAGGTAAAAAGCACCATTCTTAGGAAGAATCGTAAACTCTTTAACCTTGGAAAAATCAAGATTTGATGGCATGGGTAGAAAGAATTCAGGAATTCCAAACCATCGCCTCACTGTTAAACCCAAGGAAAATTTTAACTGATTTCCAACAAGTTTAGGTCTTAATCCTCCAGAATTTGGATAAGCTACTTTGAACAGCTTAGACCCTTTCAGATATCCCGGTGGCTTGGGCTTAAAATGCAATTGACCTTTCATGTACAAATCTCTTAATTCTTTAAAAGATTTGAAGGCTTCTGTGACTGACATCAATGTTTGCTGCATTGGTGTTGATGGCAACGATTTAGCAACCAGTGATTTTGACACTGACGATTCAACAGACAAGTCAAATTTTCCAGTCAACAGTTTTTCTGTCTTAAAAAAAGTCTGACGAGCCAAATAAATACCACTGTTATACAGTTTACCAGATTGTTGGCAGAGATACTCCAACAATGCTTGAACTTCTTTGGTTGGAGACAGCAATACTTGCTGAACTCCCATAATTCTTTGGGTTTTATTCACCTCTGCTTTCCTGAAGATTGGTTGATCTTTTTAGCTTAAACGATTATAGTGGATACGTCAAATAGAAGACATACACTATTCGGCTAAGAAAGAAAGAACACGGGGACTGAAGTCCCCCTTAGAGCTTCCCTAGGAAGGACTAAAGTCTCGCTCGTTTCCCGGATCCCATATTATTATTTTGACACTCTCAGGGCTAAAGCCACTGAGATTCTGCGGACAGAGTAAAACTCTCGCTACGACCGTCAAACGCCGTCTACCTAGTCACCAATCGTCAAGCGAT
>Ga0075154_10003285_pt1 | contig 10274 bp, 4 predicted proteins | sample JI71714BDNA_FD_70965 | JGI IMG/M metagenome (GOLD analysis project Ga0075154, IMG submission 70965) | Wastewater effluent complex algal communities from Wisconsin, to seasonally profile nutrient transformation and Carbon sequestration -... | ecosystem: Engineered > WWTP > Effluent > Algae...
GTGTATTTAAAACGCAGTGTCGGTGCTTTAGCTCAGGTGCAATTTTTTAGTGCCATCGGCACTGATTTGATCAGTGATAAATTGCTGCGTGCGGTACAGGATGAAAAAATCGACACCGACTTATTGCTACGCACTAAAACTGCCCGTCCAGGCCTGTATATGATCAATACCGACTGTTTTGGCGAACGTAGTTTTGTGTACTGGCGTGAAACGTCGGCAGCAAAACAAGTGCTGCAGTGCTTATCGGCACAGCAACTTGAAGCGTCGCTGGCAGGGACTGATTTATTTTATTTTTCCGGTATCACACTGGCGATTTTATCAGCCGAGGATCGTGAAGCACTGTTTTCACTGGTCAGTACATTAAAAGCGCAAGGCTGCCGGATTGGTTTTGATCCCAATTATCGGCCTGCTTTATGGCAAAACCCGGAACAGGCGCGAGAGAATTTTATCCGTGCTTATCAACTGGCGGATTTAGCGCTGCCCGGCGTTGATGATCATAAAGTGTTGTTTAATGATGCCGATTCTCCAGCCGTGCTGGCGCGACTCGTCAGTTATGGCGTGCGGGAAATTATCGTGAAAAACGGTAAAGAAGGCGTGCTGGCGCAGGTGGACGGCGATTCTTTCCATAGCCCAGCGGTCCAGGTCAAAAAAGTGGTCGATACCACCGCGGCGGGCGATTCCTATAACGGCGGCTATCTTGCGGCACGATTGCAAGGGAAGTCAGCCAAAGCCGCCTGTCAGTACGCTGCGACTTTGGCAGCGTTTGTGGTGGAACATACTGGCGCTATTGTGGCAAAAGACAATTTTGCCGAGTTTCAGCAAAAATATCCGATTGCTGATTTTTAATTAAATAACCGTTCTTTTGAAAGCATTTTTTGCTGCGCGAAATCGCAGCACGGGATCCTTTTGCCTGAAATCCGGCAAAGTCATCCATCAATCGCAACCCAATAAGCAGGAGTATCAAGGTGAACCATGCACAGAGCCCTTTAGCCGGATTATTTCCAACACAGTCCGATATTCCGCCGCAATTTGCCCCTGGCAAACCGATTGTTCAACGTGAGTATTTGATTGGTGGATCGCTTAAAAATTGGACGGGTGAACTGGCTCCTGTGGTGAGCCCAGTGTGTTTAAGAGATGAAAACACTCAGGAATTAACCCCTTATGTACTTGGTGCAACGCCGCTGTTAGATGGTTCTGCCGCTTTAACTGCCTTGGATGCTGCGTTAAACGCTTATGATTTAGGCCGCGGTGACTGGCCGACCATGCCAGTGCTGGAGCGGGTGCTCCATGTCGAAAAGTTTCTGCAAGCCATGCTGACCAAACGCAGCGAAGTGATTACCTTGTTAATGTGGGAGATCGGTAAAAATGAAGCCGATGCGACCAAGGAATTCGACCGCACCTGTGACTATATTCGCGATACCATCCATGCGTTAAAACAGCAGGACCGCAACGCCGCACATTTTATTGTCGAGCAGGGCACCATCGGTAAAATCCGCCGGGTACCCGTTGGCGTGGCACTCTGTATGGGGCCTTTTAACTACCCGCTGAATGAAACTTTTACCACCTTGATCCCGGCGTTAATCATGGGCAATACGGTGATTTTTAAACCGGCTAAATATGGTGTGTTGTTGATTCAACCGCTGTTGCAGGCCTTTGCCGAGAGTTTTCCGGCTGGGGTCATCAACATTATTTATGGTCGTGGCCGCGAAACCGTCGGTGTTCTCATGGAAAGTGGCAAAATCGATCTGTTTGCTTTTATCGGGACTAATAAAGGCGCCAGTGATCTTAAAAAACTACATCCAAAACCGCACCGTCTGCGCGCAGTGCTAGGCTTGGATGCGAAAAACCCAGCGATTATTCTGCCTTGTTGCGATCTCAATGCCACTGTCAAAGAAGCGGTTTCCGGGGCGTTAAGCTTTAACGGGCAACGCTGTACTGCGCTCAAAATTTTATTTGTCCATCAATCGATTGCTGCTGAGTTTGTGCAAAAACTGGCGTTGGAAGTGAATGCTCTGAAACTAGCCATGCCGTGGCAAGCGGGTGCGCAAATTACCCCATTGCCGGAGCCTGGAAAAACCGCGGCTTTAACGGCGTTATTAGCAGATGCAACTGCAAAGGGCGCGCAGGTGATGAATGCCGGCGGCGGCGAGGTAGCAGCATCGTTATTTAAACCGGCGGTGTTGTATCCGGTAAGCGCAGCAATGCGGTTGTATCAGGAAGAACAATTTGGACCATTGGTGCCCGTCGTGCCTTTTGATGACATCAGCGAAGTCATTGATTATGTCATCCACTCCGACTTTGGCCAGCAACTGAGTATCTTTGGCCGTGAGCCGCAGCAAGTGGGCGAGCTGGTCGATATTTTTGCCAATCAGGTCGGAAGGATCAACATCAATAGCCAGTGTCAGCGCAGTCCGGATAGCTTCCCATTCACCGGTCGCAAAGATTCAGCGGAAGGGACCTTGTCGGTCGAAGATGCCTTATTACAGTTTTCAATTCCGACGCTGGTTGCGGCGAAACAACACGATGCGCAAATTGCTTTGCTCAAACAAATGATCCATCAGCGTAGCAGCAGCTTTTTGGCGACCGACTTTTTGTTTTGATTGAATAACCTTTTTTAAATTGATTTGCCACCGGTGGCTATGTGCTTTTAGGTTCATATAGCCACTTTTTACCAACATCTTTTCTTTTAATACGTGTAAACACCATCAAGCTGGTCGTTGTGAGAACCAGTATTTAAAACAAAATAAGACAGGGAAAATCTATGCAAGCACGACCATCTTTTAATAAAACCGACGCGCTAAAGTCCACTTTACACTGCCGCTTACAGCCCTTATTTCAGGCAATGCTCTTTGCTGGCGGGATGACCTTATTGCTGCAACCTGTTTCGGCGCAGGAAAATCCGCCGCCCGCAGTGTCAGGGAGTGTTGCCTCGCAGGAGGCTACAGTCGCTGAAAAAGCCAAAGAAAAAGACATTGAGGTTATTGCAGTTTCAGGCTTTCGGGGCAGTTTAAACGTGGCCTTGATGGCCAAACGCGAAGCGGTAGGCTCCAAAGAAACTATTCTGGCCGAAGATTTAGGTAAATTCCCGGATTTAAATATCGCTGATGCCTTAGCACGGGTACCTGGCATCGCCATCGAACAAGATGCGGGCGAAGGTCGGCAAATTAGCTTGCGTGGCTTGGGTTCGACCTTTGTAAAAACCACCATTAACGGCATGGAATCAGCCTCTGCTGGCGCCGCGACCGATGCCGCCGGTGGCGCCAATAAAAGCCGTGCTTTTGATTTTAACGTGTTTGCTTCTGAGTTATTTACCCAGATTGATGTCAATAAAACCAGCTCGGCTGAACTGGAAGACGGTGGTATTTCCGGTAATGTGAATCTACAAACCGCACGACCGTTTCAGTACCAAGAAGATAAGTTTGCTTATAACCTGAACGCCCGTTACAACGATGTTGCTGAGGAAGTGACGCCACGCGCCTCCCTGATGTTTAGTAAAAACTGGGACAATAAATTTGGCGTGTTGTTTTCTGCCGCGTATTCCGAAGGTCTCGTGCAAAGTGAAGGCACGACCACGGGGCGCTGGAACCTGAACCATCCTTCATTTAAAGCCGGTGCGGCCACGAATAAACTCACCACAGCCCCGGTTTTTTTACTGTCCCCGAAAGGCGTTTATACCGATGCCAACATGGAAGGGCTTTATCTGCCACGGATCCCAAGATATTCGATTTTTAATAAATCTCAGGATCGGTTGGGCTTAACCGGTGCAGTGCAATACCAAGCAACGGATGATTTACGTTTTAGCTTAGATTTATTGCATGCCACCCTCGATAGCACCATGGATGAGTTCCAATATTCGGCGCTGTTACGGGGCAATGTCAGTAGTAGGACCAAAATATTTGCGGAGAACTTGGTGGTAGATGCCAACAATACCGTGGTTGCCGCCACGTTATCTGGCGTGCCAATTCGCTCTGAGGCGAGAAAGGACTTGTCTTACTCTGATTTTAATCAGGCGACTTTGTCTGCCGATTGGCAGCTGACCGACCAATTATCGATGGTGGCGTTAGCGGGCTTTGGTGAATCTAAGTTGGATATTCCGTTTCAACATACTTTTGCCTTAGATTCATTTAATTCGACCTTCGCCTATAGCTATGACAGTAGTATCGATCCGGTGCAGCTGATCGGCCAAACTGGGACACGCCTCGGGCAAGGTCAGCTCAATATGAATATGCCTTCTTTTGCCTTTGCGCCTGCGCAAGCTGCCGGGAAAAGCTATAGCCAAGCGCAGTTGCAACAGCTGATGCTCGATCCAAATTTGTATAGCTTGGGGTTGGTGCGGAAAAAAGACCAAGGCATCAATAGTGAAAACAGTAACCTGAGTTTGGCTTTTACTTATGTTCTGAGCGATCAATACAGCCTGAAGTTTGGTCTGAATCATCGAGTGTTTCAAACCGCGAACGTGCAAGGTGACAATGCTTGGCGCGCTTTAAATACCACAACAAACAGAACCAGTGGTGATAGTGCAGAAGTGTTGGTACAAAGATTAGCGGCCGATCGCATTCGCGGTGCCTTGTATGGGTTGCCACTCACCGATGCCGGACAATATTTCGGTAACGCCGCATCGGTGCCTGCGACGTCGACCTTGAACTCAGGCAGTTGGTTAACCACCGATTACCAAAAAGTGTTACAAGCATTCGCCAACGAAAGCCTGTTTCAGTCCAAGGAAAGGTATGCCAGTACTTATGATGTTGAAGAAGAGGTGAGCGGCGCTTACCTGCAACTGGATTTTCGTCAGCAACTGTTCGACAAAGAATTACGCGGTAACGTCGGTGTCAGAGTGATCGAGAGCACCAATACCTCCGCCATTGTGAATCTTGATCATATCTATGCCGATGGTTATACGCCGGGTCGTGGTGCCGGTGCTAGTTTAGCCGGTGGTTATGGCTGGCGCGAAACGGTCAGCGAAAGTCGTGATGTGTTGCCATCATTGAACTTAGCTTATGATCTGACTGATGATTTAGTGGCACGGTTGAGTTTAGCGCAGGCGATCACCCGTCCAGCCATTGCTGATTTAGCTTCGGCTATTAAGGTCAATACACCTGATGCCAAAGATCCAACGGCGACGATCGAACAAGGTGCCGGGCCAACGCTGCGTCCTTATGAGTCGAATCAGGTGGATGTGGCGCTGGAGTGGTACTTTGCTGAAGAATCATTATTGGCCGTGGCGGCGTTTTATAAAGACATCACTGGTTTAAGTAAGGGCTCTAAAGAAGAAATCTATACACGCGAGCAGTTAAGTGCGATGGGGATAGATTTGGGCGATGTTGACCCAGCCACCATCACTTGGGATGTCACCCAGTTGTTGAATACGCCGGCTGAAGGGGTGACTGGGGTTGAGTTGATTTACCAACAGCCCTTTAGCTTTTTGCCAGAGCCGTGGAATGGTTTTGGTTTCTTGTCGAACCTGACCTGGATTGATTATAAACGTGATATCACGGACCCATTTACCAAACAAGTCTCCAGCTTATTGGCAGAAGAAACCTCGCGCCTCAGTTACAACTACACCTTGTATTTTGAGCAAGATCAGTGGAGTGCGCGCTTGTCATATAACTTCCGCGAGCGTTACATCAAGGAATATCTGGATAAATACAAAGATGAAGCTAGTTTTGGTCGGGGCTATGAAGATAAAGGTCAGTTGAATTTTTCTTCAAGGCTGAAAATCAATAAACATTTGTCAGTGTCGTTTGAAGCACTCAACCTGACCAATGCAGCCACTGAACAGTGGAACGATGTCTATGTACCAAGACCCGCGGAGTATTTACTGACCGGTCGTCAATACTTGATTGGTTTGCGTGGCTCTTTTTAAGCCGGCGAATTGCGTAGAGGTCAATTGACATCAACGGACTTATCACTGGCATGGCTGGTGATAGGTCCGTTTCTTTGGTTTATACAACTGGAACATGATGATGGTGACGAACATTTTGCAACTGCAAAAATTGCGCGGATGGTGTGGCTTGATCTTGCAACTCTTGGTGGTCCCTGTCTGTGTCGCCGCGGATCCTGAGCTTGATTTAAACCAAGATTGGCGACAACAAGTGCAAGCCAGTCCAGCTTGGCAAGCTTATTTCCAAGGTTCTGCGGCGCTTGCTGATATGGATCAAACCCAGCTTGAACAGGAGCTATTGTCCAAGCAGCAAAAGACTGCAACCTTGCCGTCAAAGCATAAACAATTTGGGTTTGAACCTCGTCCCACGGCCAGCTTCTTACGATCACCTGAAGCTGCCCAAGTGGCCAAGGTCATCTTGTCTTTTCAAACCCCATCAGGGGGATGGAGTAAAAGAACCGATATGGGAAAACAACCGCGTCAACCCGCTCAGATGTTCGGCGTGGAGAAAAACTATATTCCGACGTTTGACAATGGCGCCACCACCACACAGCTGCGCTGGTTAGCGGAATTTTATCCATTTGCTTCGCCACCTATCAAAGCGCAAGTTGAAGCCGCCTTGGTGCGGGGAGTGCAGTTTGTGCTTGCGGCACAATACCCCAATGGTGGTTTTGCTCAGACCTATCCACTGCGTGGTGGTTACCACGACGCCATTACTCTCAATGATCATGTGCAGTTGGAGCTGTTAACTTTGCTGCAGGATGTGGCGGGATCTGAGTCATTTGCCTTTTTGGATCAAAAATTAAAACAGCAAGCCCAGCAACAATTTTTATTGGGGATAGATTGGCTGTTAAAAGCTCAAGTGACGGTTGATGGCAAACTGACGATATGGGCGGCCCAGCATCATCCAATAACTTTAGAGCCCGTTGCAGCCAGAGCTTATGAACTGGCAGCACTTACCAGTAGCGAGAGTGCAGGGATCACCTTGTTATTAATGAGTTTGTCTGAGCCTTCAGCTGAAGTAATCCAAGCCGTAGAGGCTGCGGTGAACTGGTTTTCAGAAAAACAAATTCTGGATACTAAGGTGGTTCGCGATGAAAAGGGCATGCATTTAGTGGCCGCCCCCGGAGCAACACCGCTCTGGGCCAGATTTTATGATTTAAAACAGCAACAACCATTGTTTGTCGATCGTGACGGTAGCGTTAAAGCCAAAGTCAGCGATTTATCCATCGAACGGCAACAAGGTTATGGCTGGTATCAAACGAACGGCGCGGCGGTACTTAAAGCTTACCCAAAATGGCTCAAAAACTCTGTCTCCGATGTAAGCCACTAGACAGCTCGGAATGAACCTGGCTGTCTAATGTCGTTTAAAAATATGACGAGAGTTAATCTATTGATTCTACTTTTGGTTTTTTAATTCGGGTAACTGTGACAATTACGTCATGAAGGAGCATTCCTCCAGAGCGGTTATCAAAGACTTTTGTTGTGACAACTACGACAAGTTCAGTTTCGGTTGTATAAGCTTCCGTCGTGGTGTTGTAAACAAATCCGCCATCATCAGTGACTCCTGGTGGCGTATCCTGAGTAGTAACGCCAGAATCCGAAGGTTTTATATGACTTTCAGTTTGCGATTGTTTGGCGTCTTCAGGTAGTTCGACGGTAAAGATTTTTTTTGTTTTTCCTGTTTCATCTAACCATTTGTAAATTAAAACTGCGCCATCACGCTCTTTCATTACACAATTATTGTAGCAATTGTCGCTGGCATTCGCTGTTTGGACATTAAATGCTAACAACATTAACGCCAGTGGTTTGATAAATTTCATGATACCCATAGTTTACTCCTTTTGTTACAGATACATGTAAATTACAATTTTTTTCCTTTAATCAATACAAAAGTCATTAATTTGTGAGTAATTGGCTATACCCATTCCCGGACTTTTTCTAGGAGGGTTCTGGCATCGATTGGTTTGGTGACAAAATCGTTCATGCCGGCATCAAGACATTCCTGATGGAAGTCGGCGGTGACGTGGGCGGTGAGGGCGATCACTGGTAATGTGGCAAATTGCGGCTGGGCTCGGATCGCACGCGTGGCGCTGTAGCCATCCATCACGGGCATGTGAACGTCCATCAAGACCAATTGATAGTGGTCTTGTTGCAGCATTTCCAGAGCTTGAGCGCCATTTTCGGCTATCTTCACCGAAAATCCAGCATGTTGTAAGATGATTCTGGCTAACGTCTGGTTATAGCTATTGTCTTCAACTAACAACACTAAGCCAGGTCTACTGCTGGTCAAAGCCTCTTGCGACACTGTTTGTTGAGTGGATGGAATGGCGACTGAAGCGGCTGTTGTGGCGGTATAACAACGGGCGCTAAAACTAAAAGTACTGCCGATCCCAACTTCGCTTTGCACTTGAATACTGCCGCCCATCAAGCCCACTAAACGCTGGGCGATGCTCAATCCAAGTCCAGTGCCACCATACTTTCTGCTGGTAGAGGTGTCGGCTTGGCTAAACGCCTGGAATAAATTATCACATTGTTCTTGGGTCAAACCAATTCCAGTGTCTTTCACCGCAAACTGTAACCAGATCTCATCATGGCACCCTTCGCCTTGCGCTTGGGTTTTAGTGAGATCTGCGCAGTAATCCACTGTGAGTGTGACCTGACCCGTGCCAGTGAATTTCACTGCATTACTCAGTAAATTGACCAGGACCTGACTTAACCGCAATGGATCGCCTACCAGAAAATCCGGCACGCCGGGTTCCACGCTAAATTGCAGTTCCAATCGTTTTTGTCGGCTTTGTTCAATAAAGAGATCGCGGACTTGCTGTAACATATCGCTGAGCCGAAAGCGCACTTTTTCTAGTTCAAGTTTACCGGCTTCAACTTTAGAAAAATCCAGAATGTCGTTGATAATACTTAGTAAAATCTTACTCGAGTTGGTGATTTTCGACAGATACAGTTGCTGTTCGGCAAAGGATTCAGTGTTTTGAGCGAGTTGCGAAAAGCCAATAATGGCGTTCATCGGCGTGCGGATTTCATGGCTCATATTTGCTAGAAATTCACTTTTCGCTTGGGCTGCGGCTTCAGCCTTCGTTTTGGCTTGTTCCAGCATTTGCATAGTATTTTCCAGATGCTGCGTACGCTCATTGACCAGTAAGCTGAGCCTTTGTTGTTCACGGAGCGCCAGATTTAACCGCCAACGCATCACTGAAAGTACTATCAGCACAACTAGCAGCAAATAACTGACGATTGCCCACCAGCGCAAATACCAAGGACTGACGATATGCAACTGATAGGGGGCGGCACTGCTGATCTCACCGAGGGCATTTTTGTATTGCACTTCAAACTGATAATGCCCTGCAGGCAAATTGGTGTAGTCCCGATAAGTTTCATTACTCCATCTGGACCATGCGCTTTCAAATCCTTGGAGTCGTACTCGAAACAACATGGTGTCGAGGTGACCAAAACGCGGCACGGTATACTCCATGCGTAGAGAATTCTGACGGGCTGAAAGTTGCAGTGGTTGACTAGCCTGATTGGTCAACGGGATCCCTTGATGTAATACTCTGCGGATCAGTGGCGGAAATTGTTGTTGTGTCGCCTTTTTCACCTGAGTTTTAGCCGCAGCAAAACGAAACACGCCTTCAGCGCCGCCAAACCAAATCACATCGCCTTGTTCAATTAAAATTTCATCTAAAGGCGTATCCGCCAAAGGGTAGAGCGGGGCTGTTGTCCATTGGAGGCTGAGCGGGGGATTTGCCGTTATGTGCTCAGTCTTTGCTGGTTCAGCCAAGGGATCGACCATCGCCATTGGAACAGCAGCGCCCGCTTGGCGTTCACCCGTTTGATTGCTCCAAGTCAACATCCAAAGCCGTCCCTGACTATCAAGAGACGGCGAACGGACCCAAGGCTGATCCACAAACAATGATTGATACGCTTTGTCAGGATAAAAGCGTTGGCTGGACGGATCAAAACGAAATAAACCCCGTACTGTCGAAATGAGCAACCGGCCATCTAGCACCGAAACCGAATTACGATTATCGCTCGGTAGACCCTGCGCTTCACCAAAGTGGGTAATGATCGGTGCAGATGTTTGTGTGTCACTCTCTGTAGCCAAGAGTTGCAGCCGATAGACACCATGTGCCAAAGTGCCAATCCATAACTCGCCATCTTGGGTTTCGACCAGGCTATTAATATTACCGGTGATGCCTTGAACCAGTGCCTGTCCTTGCCAACCTGTAGCGGATTTAGCGATGCTGGTCAGTCCATTTTGTAAACCGACCCAAACCTTTTCTGGCAGTATTTTTGAATGCAATAACACTTTACTGGCCACATTTGTAGCGAGCAAAAGTTGAGCCTGCTCCTCAAGTAACCGATAAACGCCTTTGTTGTT
>Ga0075154_10003286_pt1 | contig 10273 bp, 9 predicted proteins | sample JI71714BDNA_FD_70965 | JGI IMG/M metagenome (GOLD analysis project Ga0075154, IMG submission 70965) | Wastewater effluent complex algal communities from Wisconsin, to seasonally profile nutrient transformation and Carbon sequestration -... | ecosystem: Engineered > WWTP > Effluent > Algae...
GCGACGCCACTCAACCCAGCCAACTTCTCCGCCAAAGAGTTCATCAGTGATTTTTTTGCCGTCTTTAGCTGCTGCAATCGCAATCGCAGCGTCGGGGTGTAAGTGGTCAATGTGTGCAAACGGTAGGAAGCCGTGCAATGGCGTATCAATGGAAGGAGCTTTGGAAGCTAAGTCAAAAATACAGTGGTTGAACAACTCAACCATTTCATCTTCAAATTCAACGCCGCGATATACATTTTCTAAATTCCTTAAGCGCTCCACGTACAAAGCGGCACAGCCTGATTTTTTGAGTGTACCAATATCACCTCCTGAGCCTTTTATCCACATCACTTCCACTTCTTTGCCCGTAAGCGGATCTTTATCAGTGATTTTCACAGATGTATTTCCTCCACCATAGTTGGTTAGGCGAAGGTCAGCTCCGAGGAGATTTGAACGATAAATAAAGAGGGCTACTTCGTCACCCGCCAATTCGGCAGCTTTAGCTTCGTCCCAGAGGTAGCTCACATGATTGAATTGCGTGGTAGTCGCTGGCATAATATTTTTTGCGATTATGATAAAAGTTGTCTGTTCTTGGTACAATAGTACAAAAGTAGATGACATTTTTGTTGAGAGTGTCATGTACCTTCATGGAGTCATTTTATTTTTAAATTCACTAAATTCACGGCATGAAAGCCATTATTGTTACCCAAATCGGCGGTCCCGAAGTTTTACACTTACAAGACCGTCCCCTGCCTGTTTCTACTGATTATGAAGTATTGATTCGAGTACATGCAACCGGCATTAATCGTGCCGATTTGCTCATGCGACAGGGGCGATATGGTATTAACTCTCAGCCTCCTGCGGAACCGTTGGGGTTGGAAATTGCAGGGGTCATCGAACAGATAGGGTCAGAAGTAACGCGTTGGAAAATAGGCGACCGAGTTTGCGCACTTATCCGTAACGGCGGTTATGCAGAATATGCTTTGGCCGACGCCCGTCATTGTTTACCTATTCCGACGGAGCTTTCATTTGAAGAAGCGGCGTGTTTGCCCGAAACCATCATGACGGTGTGGAGTAACGTGTTTCAACGAATGCAACTCAAAGCCGGCGAAAATTTCTTAGTTCACGGCGGGACGAGCGGGATTGGAGTAACGGCGATTCAATTGGCTAAAGCTTTTGGCGTACAGGCGTTTGCTACGGCGGGGAGCGATGAGAAATGTCAGTTTTGCGAAACACTGGGAGCTGTCAAGTGCGTCAATTACAAAACACAAGATTTTGTTGAAGAACTTAAATCCTACGGCATGGATGTGATCTTAGATTACGTTGGCGGTGACTATACGCCCAAAAATATTCGACTCCTGCGTCCCGATGGACGGCTGTGTTTTATCGCAAGTCTGGGCGGCGCTCAAACGCAGTTCAACATTTTGGAAGTAATGAGTAAAAGGCTCACCATTACGGGCAGTATGCTTGCTCCGCGAGATGCCGATTTTAAGGCCGCTTTAGCTGCTGAAGTAGAAAAACACGTTTGGCCGTTGATTGAAACGGGTCATTATAAGCCTATTCTATATAAAACGTTTCCGCTGGAAGAGGCCGCTGCTGCCCATCGTTTGATGGAAAGCAGCGAACACATCGGGAAAATTGTCCTTGTAACTACATAGATGCATAGGTCACATAGACTGAATTTTGTTTCTATTTGTTTTATCTTTCTATGTGGTTACCACTACTGCTCCAAGGCCTGATAAATCATCAGGTCAAACTTACGGTCAAGTTCGCCGCCATAGCTCGTTGGCCACATTTGCTTCATGAGTACCGCACAAATTTTCTCTTTGGGGTCGGCAAAATAGTGGGTACTGAAAGCCCCACCCCAACTAAATGTGCCGACACTGCTGTAAATATCGTTGGAACGACCTGCTTCATTGATGACACTGAAACCTAAGCTAAAATAGCTGCGAGGGTCGGGGAACAGCGTTCCACTTTGGTTGGTATTGGTAAACAATTCTACGCCTCTTCGGCTCAATAAACGTTTGCCGTTATAAACACCCCCATTCAACAGCATTTGAAGAAAAATAGCGTAGTCGTAAGCCGTACTTGACAAACCACCACCGCCCGAATAGTATGTTTTAGCTCCTGTAATAGGGTAATCAGGATTAGTTGCCAATGAATTGGTTGTGCCTTTGACCAAGCCTTTTTCTTTGTCTTCTGAATATAAGGGTACCAAACGGTCTTTTTTAGCATCCGGCAAATAAAAGTAGGTGTCTTTCATTCCCAATGGCTCAAAAATATGCTTTTCAAAATAGTTAGATAACGTCATTCCCGACACTACTTCTACCAAATACCCCAACACATCAATGCTGAGTCCATACGTCCATTTTTCGCCGGGTTGGTGGTTGAGCGGAAGCTTTGCCAATACTTTGATTTTATCACCAATCTTTACATTTTCTGTTGTGAAAGCGTCGAGGATACTTGCTTTGGTATAAATAGCCCGCATTCGTTCGTCATTGGCAATAACGTTATAGTTAATACCCGACATGTGGGTAAGTAAATGTCTCACCGAAATCTCTCTTTTGGCAGGAATGGTGGTGTAACTGCTGTCTTTTGGGTTGAATTGGTCGAGTACTACGGGCTTGGCAAACTCAGGAATATATTTGCTGATGGGGTCATCAAGCATGATTTTTCCTTCTTCGTGCAGCATCATTATTGCCAGCGAAGTAATGGCTTTGGTCATGGAGGCGATGCGATAAATGGCATCTTTGGATAAAGGCTTGTTGGATTCCAAATCAGCTTTTCCAAAGGCTTTGTAATAAACGATTTTACCGTTCTTTACCACAATCGCGGCGACACCCGGAAACGCTCCTTTGTCGATGTATGACTGAATGATTCCGTCCAAGCGACCAAGACGTTCGGAATTCATCCCGACAGCTTCAGGAGTTGCAGCCGACAGGAGGGGAGGCGCCTGTTTTGTACTTGTCTGAGAATAAAGCGAAAGGGCAGACAAAACCACAAACGCCAGAGCACGGAAAAGAAAACGGATATACATGAAGATAAGGGTTTGAGAATGAGCAAAATTAGGGGAAATTAAATCGCTGCCAAATCCTTCGCAAATTCTTCAAACGATTTAATCTGATACTGCGCTTGTACTTGCTGATTGAGTTTTCGGTAGGTTGGATTGGCTAAATCTTTAAAAATTTGCCCTAATTGTTCCTCGGATTTTACAGCATTTTGAGGTGCGAGGTCAATCAAATGACGGTCGTTTTGGTATTGGTGGATAAAACTATATAAACTCAGACCGTCTTTGGATGTATAACCGTAATCTATCATAAAAGAAGGTGTTTCGGTAAAACAGGCCTCCAAGCCCATTGTTGTTCCCAGATGAAAAAAGGCCTCTGCGTGGGCAATTTTCTCAAATTTTTCCAGAATGTGCCCGTCTTTTACTGATAAGTCCAAGGTTCTGAAGCCGTCGTCCATTACTACATTGGATATGTTACGAAGCGCACTGTACAACTCCCAATTGCCCTGTACGGGGTAAGGACGAACCACTAATTTAAGATCAGGACGTGCTTTTGCCAATACTTTAGCAATCGATATCACCACATTTACTTCTTCTTTTACCAATTCTACCACCCCAATAGCGCAACCTACATAAACGTATTTGAATGGATATGTACGCGAAAGTTGCGATTGAACTTGCCGAAATTCATGGATATAGGCAAACTGACTTGCTCCAACCACCTTAACTTGGGTTGGCGGAATGTGTTGTAAATCAATCACATCGTCTCTGATTCGCGCGTTCCAACACACATATTGAGCTCGTTCCGAAAAGCAAATATGCTTGCAGGCGTGATCCCAACTATAGACATAGACTTTTACGGGATACTTTTTGTGGAGCAGACGAGCCATCAAAAAGTCGTCGGCAATGGCCGTAAAACAAACAAATTGATCAATGCCTGATAAATCTGTAGCACTTTGATATTGTAGATGTTTCAGATAAAAATCGTAAGAAATTACTTTAGGAAGACGCCGTACCCATTTTATAATCTCGTGATTTTTTTTCAGGATTTTAGGATCCGAAGTAAGCGAAGCCTTAAACAACTCCATCAAAAAAAAGTTGTGGCGACTTTTCGGAATACGTTTAAAAAGGATATAAATCTTTATCCATAGTGTATTCCAAAAACTCCGTTTTTTCTCATTGATAAGTCGAAATTCCAATCCTTCAGGTAGGTGTCGTAAAATCTCGTCGCGGTTTTCGGGGCGCCCAAAAATAATTACTTCGTGCTGTTTGGCAACTTCGGCAATCACACGCCGTACGTCATTACGGAAATCAAAAAAAGAAACTACAAAGCCAATTTTCATTTGTGTTGTTTTGTGGTACGGATGGTGCGACACTTACCGACCCGTCTGTAATTAAGTAGCGGTAAAGTTGCGAAAATTAGGTAATCTGCCCAAAGAAAAGGGTGGATTGCTTTATGTTTCGTATTTGGTTCGCCGGATTCCTTTATTATTTTTACGTTTCAACAGTCATATTGCAATCGTATTTTATGAAGAAGCTATTGATTTTGCCGCTGCTTTTATCTTTTTCAGTTTATTCTCAAACCATTTTTCAGATTCAGGAAGTAGATAAGCCTGCTGAACCCCAAGGTGGAGTTGCTTATTTGCAACAATTTGTACTAACCAACTTGCAGGTGCCTTTTCAAATGCGAATACAGCAGTTAAAAGGAAGAGTGTTTGTAGGCGGTGTTGTCGAACCTGACGGAAGTGTATCTGAATTAAAAGTAGCGAAGGGTATCAGCCCCGAGAGTGACGCCGAAGCTTTGCGGGTTTTGGGGCTTTATAGGGCTTGGAAACCTGCGCTTAAAGACAATAAACCCGTTCGCCAAGTCTTCAATTTTCCGGTTGTTTTTCCCGATACTCCCGTAAATAACTATGATAGTACGAGCCATAGTTTGGTTGATTTTTTCAACGAAAAATTTCAATTCACCCAAGATCCCAATGAATTGCATTTTCGGCGCAGTATTCCCGTAGATAAAAATGGGGTTGTGACGGGCAATGTTATTTTTGAAGAATTGAAAAAGAAACAATGGAAGCCCTATTTTTTCGCAACTTTCAAAAAGAAACCGTTGATGTACAAAATCAATAACGATTTCGGGACTCCTACTGACTCAATTCCTGCTTATCGGATTACTGCTCAAGATGCCAATTGGAATTCTTATGTCCCCGAAATGATTTTTCAGGAAAATGGTCAATTATTGTCAACAACTGAATACCAAGGCTTTAAAGTGGTTAACTATTCGCATTATTATCCCAATAGTGCTTTGAAAGAACAATTGATGGTGGATGGCAACAATCAACGAATCATCAAATGGTATGACAATGGTCAAATTGCCGAAATCATCCAAAGAGAATCGCCCGAGTTGGGAAAACAACCCAGTGACAGAATCATGTCGTTGTGGTCAAAGACCGGCATGCAACAGGTGAAAGAAGGAAATGGTTGGGCTATAAAGGGCCAACAGTTAATTTCTCAGGGCTTACTGAAAGAAGGACGTAAAGAAGGTCGGTGGACAGCTAAATACGCCGACAGCACTTTGTACACAGATGAACTATACGAAGCTGGTATCCTCAAAAAAGGGACTATTTATGATAAAGGGGAGGTGCGTACATACACAGAAATAGAAAAGCAACCGCAATTTCCGGGTGGTCTTCCGGCGCTGGGGGAGTTTTTAGGAAGAAATATCAAATACCCCGCGCAAGCCTCCCGAAATAATATTTCCGGCAAAGTGTATTTGACTTTTGTGGTCTGCGAAGACGGGTCGCTATGTGACTATGAAATAATGAAAGGAATCGGAGGGGGATGTGACGAAGAAGCGCTAAGGGTAGTGAAAGCAATGAGCGGCATGTGGAAGCCGGGACTTCAGTATGGGAAAAAAGTGCGGGTTAAGTATAATATGCCAATAGATTTTGTACTTGGCAGGTAGGGAAAGAATATCACTTTCTCACAAAACGGTTGCGACCGCTTCCCTCGCAGTAAGTGACAATCAGCGTATCACCTTGCAAATCCATATTCCACGTATCGCAAGCTGCGCAAAGAACCAAAGCACATTGGGGATTGGTTGGGAGCGATTCTTTAGGTTCAATTGTAAACTGTTTTTGATTTATTTTCAGGTATTTAGGAGCACAACAGGCAGGTAAACCGTTTGCATCAAGGATAACACCGTCGTACCGAACCTCAAAATAATACGCATTTTTCAGAGGGACAATCTCCCATCTTTTTACATCCTCGGCAGGCTCTACGGCATCCAATCGCCATTTTCCCACCAAAGGTTGAATTTCTTCGGGCGAAAGGTGTTTTTCATTGCACCCAACTAAACTAACAAAAATCAATAAAAACAGGAGATTTTTCATCAGGAGTTTATTGAGTTTAAATCTTCTCAAATCGATTGCGATTATTTCCAAGACAGGAACTGAGAGTGAATGTATTTGCCTGTAGGTCAATATCCCAAATTTCGCAGGCAATACAATTGACCAAAGCGCATTGAGGGTTGTTTGGAAGAGATTCTTTAGGTTCAATGGTAAATAATTTGCCGTTTACCTTCAGGGATTTTGGGGCGCAACAGGCAGGCAAACCATTTGCATCAAGGATAACGCCGTCATATCTTATTTCAAATTGATAATGACCACTTTGGGTCACATATTCCCAATCCTTTCCAGTCGTTTGAACCGCGCTTAAACGCCACTTTCCTACCAAAGGTTGTAATTCTTCAGGAGAAAGGCTCTTTTCTTTACATCCCAATAGGCTAACCAGAAATAATAACAAAATGAGTTTTTTCATAGCAAAACGATTTTATATATCAGACGAAAATTAAGCCAAAATGGTTGGAAACAAAAAAGCGTCAGACGGTTTTGAATCGTCCGACGCTTAGGTCACTGATACTTATTGATAGGTTAAAAATGAGACTAACTCCAATCCCGGTCGTGCGAATCTTTGGTATTCCATTCGTCGGTGGGGGCAAACCATTTTTGGTCTTTCATCAGGAAGCGTTTTGCTCCTTCTTCGTTAAGCTCTACGCCCAAGCCCGGTTTGTTGGGAACAGGGGCAAATCCATTCACAACGAGTGGTTTGCCGCCGGTTACAATGTCTTCCCAACCTTGTACATCCACGCCATGATGCTCAAGCGCTACGAAGTTTTCGGTCGCGGCGGCACAATGTACATTGGCCATGAATGAAATCGGACTTCCGGCAAAGTGCATTGCCATCGGAATTCCGTGCTCTTCGGCGTAATCACCGATTTTCTTGGTTTCCAAAATTCCGCCGGAAGACGCCAAATCAGGGTGAATCATGTCCACGGCTTTGGCATCAATCAGCTTGATAAATTCTTCTTTTAGGAAAATATCTTCACCCGTCAGTGTAGGCGTGTCGAGGGCGTCCGAGATTTGTTTCCATTGGTCGGTGTAAAACCAAGGCACCAAGTCTTCGAGCCAAGCCAATTGGTATTTTTCAACGGCTTTGCCGAGTCGAATGGCTGTATTGACATCGAAGTGACCGAAGTGGTCAGCCGCTACCGGTATTTCGTAACCTACTCCTTCACGGATTTTAGCTACGTATTCGGCGATATAATCCAAGCCTTTATCCGTGATTTGAATGCGCGTAAAAGGGTGTTTTGTGGCACCGTAGTTACCCACGGTTTTGGGTTTATTGTCACGTTGATTAAGTTTCCAAACATTAGCGCCAATCAACATACCGGGTTTATCGGCCAACAAACCGATACCAAAGTCCATTTTAAGGAACGTATAGCCTTTATCCAAACGTGTTTCTTTCAGTTTTTTAGCAAAATTAGCCGGGTCGGTGATTTCGGGTGTATCGGCGTACATACGAATTTCGTCGCGGTATTTGCCACCCAACATTTGATAGACCGGGACGTTGAAAGCCTTTCCGGCTAAATCCCATAAGGCCATTTCTACGCCGCAAACGCCGCCTGCTGCCCGCCCGTGTCCGCCGAATTGCTTAATTTCTTTAAAGATTTTTTCGACGTTACAGGGGTTTTGACCCAACAAACGACTTTTGAGCATCAATGCATAATTGGGGCTTGCGTTATCCCTTACTTCTCCCCATCCTACTAAACCCTGATTGGTGTCAATTCGGATGATGGGGCTTTTGAAAGGCACGCCCTGTAAATGCGCGACGCGTATGTCGGTAATTTTTAGCTCAGCAGGTTTGGAGTCACGCTTTACTTTTTGCGTGATGTATTCCATTTCCTGCTCATGTTTACCATCCAGCATCAAGCCTAATGACAATCCGCCTAACATGCCTTTTTTGAGAAAATCGCGGCGTTTATTTTCGGATTGAGCATGGGCGTCAGGCAGCTTAAATCGGTCGAATAATTTTTTCATTGAGGTTTAGAATTAAGTGCGGAAGCACGGTTATGAGTTATTGTCGAGGGCCGATTGCGGCCCGCCGCTGCGGCCAATTGTAAATCGAAAATTGGTAATCGACAATATCTTGGCACAAGATTAGGTCAATTTTTTCTGAAAATATTTCAAAATTCACCGTTGGAAAAAGATAGAAGTGTAAAAAGGGTAATTGTTGGACTTTTGTAAGCCCCCTATCCGCTGCGGCGGACCGTCCCCGGAGGGGGAATTGCCAAAACTTAACACCCACTTCGGGGGAGGTGGACTATTTTGATTATGAAAAAGCTAATTATACTTTTCTCACTACTCGCTGCTCAATACTCACTATTGGCTCAAATCCAAGCACCCAAAGAATTCATTCAGTTTTATACCCAAGAATGGAAAGGTGAACGTTTCCCGGACGGTCGCCCGAAAGTGCCTGATGAGATTGTAAAACGTCTTGCAAATGTTTCTATCGAAGAAGCTTGGGGTATCATGCGCGGCGATGGATACAACAATCAGTTTGAAGGAAATTTTCAAATCATTCACCCCGAAAAACCGCTCGTCGGACGCGTGCTGACGGCCCAATACATGCCCGCCCGTCCGGACATGGAAAAGCCTATTAAAGAAAAAGGCAAAGCCGAAGGGCGAAAAGGAGCCTCTAATTCATGGCCAATTGATGCCCTCCAAATCAATGACGTATATGTGGCGGACGGTTTCGGAAAAATCGTGGACGGAACCCTCATCGGCGATAACCTCGGCAACTCTATTTACGCCAAATCCAAAACCGGCGTGGTGTTTGACGGCAGCGTGCGTGATTTGGAAGGATTAAGTGCCATTGACGGGTTTGTAAGTTTTACGCGCGGCTACGACCCATCGGCCATTAAAGACATGATCATGACGTGTATCAACTGCCCCATCCGTATCGGTCGGGCGTCGGTATTGCCGGGAGATTTAGTGTTGGGAAAACCGGAAGGGGTGATTTTTATCCCGGCGCACTTGGCCGAAAAAGTAGTCAACAGGGCCGAATTCATCGCGTTACAGGACGAATTCGGTCACAAAATGCTCCGTGAAAATAAATTTACGCCGGGAGAAATTGACATGAAATGGTCGGAGCCAATCAAAGCCGCTTTCCGCGAGCATCTCAAAACCCGCTCTGGTAAAGTGTACCTGACGGCGGAGCAGATCGAGGCATTTTTGGCGAGGTAGTGGTAAAGAATAGATTAAAAAGCAGGCTCGGAAAGTCATTCAACATAGGGCCTGCTTTTTTAATGGATAATTTCGGGATTCATTGTTTCATACTTCCGCTTAAAAAATCCAAACGAAACCACCACCAGCACCACATATACCACCGCCAAAACATAAGCACCGTAGATAAAGAAGTCCAGAAAACTGATATTGGGTTGGCCGAAATTTTTGTAGAGTAACACTCCTACTGTTCCCAAATAGCCCCACCAATCGGCCAGCGTCACCACAAAACTGACCGTACTGACGTACTTAAACGAAGCCACAAAGCGCTCGAAATAAAGGCCGTTGCAAGGTACATACGCCAAATATAGCCCCACACCCGTCAGCGTAAACCACACGCCCGGCGATAGCATTCCCTGCTGAAACAGCCACGTGCTAACGCCTACCGTAATGCCGCCCGCGATCAACAGCAGATTGATGAGATAAAACGCCCTCCAATTGTCTTTTACCCAACGCAGCGTAGCCATCAGCAACAGAATAAAGACCGACACAAAGGTTTCGGTTTGGGTAAAGATCAATGGATTATCTACCCCGGCAAGCTTCAATATTTCGGGAGCAAAATTGTCTCTGAAGTCACGAAAGGCAGTCAGGAAAACGTAGGAAACAATCAAAGTAATCAGTCCCACCGAAAAGGTTTTGATAAAGCGACTGCGGTCGGCGGCATTCA
>Ga0075154_10003287_pt1 | contig 10272 bp, 7 predicted proteins | sample JI71714BDNA_FD_70965 | JGI IMG/M metagenome (GOLD analysis project Ga0075154, IMG submission 70965) | Wastewater effluent complex algal communities from Wisconsin, to seasonally profile nutrient transformation and Carbon sequestration -... | ecosystem: Engineered > WWTP > Effluent > Algae...
ATCCCGCGTTGCGACTATCTGGCGGCTGGTATGAAGAAGACGCCGAATGGGCGCTCGTCGCCGCAGGTTACCCGGACCTGTTCACCTACCGCGAACAGGCGATGGCGGACAGGGCGTTGCGAGATTGGTATCCGGATGCTTGGGAGGCCCTCCATGGCCGCGAGTTGTCAGCGGCAGAATCTTTCACCCGCGACCGCCAGCAGTTTGCCCGCCGCCACGCAAAGGATTGGGTGGTCATTTCTGCCGTTCGATCATCCGATCACTCTGGCATGGTTGAGGCGCTGGCCACCGTCGGAGGGGATCGGAATAGCCAAGAAACGCGACGATTTCTGGTGCGGGTCGGAGAATATGCAGCCGGACGCCATGGATTTGTCATTGTGCCAGCCGTCCACCAAGCCATTTCGTAAGCCTCGTTTGTGCTTGAAGTGCTGTGAATTGCTTTCGGGAAAATCTGGGTTCCAAAACTAGTCGGGGCCCGTTTGCTCGACTGCGCAAATTTCGTCAGAAGCATTTAGCTCGACCACGCTCCCGGCCCTGCCTCATTTGGAATGTCAGACGGGCGATCACTTGCTGGTTGGCCCGCCACTATCACAGGAAAAGCGCGCACAGTTTTCGACAAAATAAGTTGCATAACGCGAAAAATCATATATCGATTCCTTCATAACGAAGGATTTTAGCTTATGATCGACATCCGCAAGACGCTGGTTGAAGCATTGCCAAAGAATCTCCTCCTCGACCTAGAGGATCGGTTGCGCGCAGCTGCGTTGCACGCGTTCGATGTTGTCCAGCAGGAGTTGCCGCTCAATCGGAAGCGCAGCCGTGAAGCCGAAGGGCAAATTCGCTTCCGTCTTCAGGAGCAGGCCTATGAGGAGGTTGTGCGCGAACATGGCGGGGATCTGCTTGTCGATGGCGTGATGGTGGGAACCGATCTCAAGGTATTCCAGCCCTTTGCGCGTTTCGCCGGTTCGAAAGCTGGCATTATCCTGGGCTTCGCGGCCATGCCCGAGCCGCGCAAGATCCCGCCGAAGAATCAATCGCGTGCTGCCGGTGTGACATTGAACGTCAGTCTGCAGCCAAGCCTGCTGGACGATGGCAAGAGCCCCCAGTCCTCAGACATCTTTGCGCTTTTCCTGACGGCTCGTGACCGTGAGCGCGCCGGACGAATTGAAGAAATTGCGATTGGCGTGATCGGGTCCGACTATAAGGACTTCATCTTCTATGAGTCGCTCGAGGCTTTTCTCGGTGGCTATGCCGAAGTGCCTGCCACGCCTGACCATGGCGGGAAGGGCGGGGCTGCAGTCAAGCTACGTGCGACCCGCAAGCCGTTTGTGCCGCCAGAGGCGCGTCCCGATACTGAGGTTGGCGACCGCATCGCAGAATAAATCGGGCGTAGAAGTTGCACTTTAGTGTGTTCGCTCCGCGCCTTCCCGGCGCGGAGCTTTAAGGATTCTGGCATATGCGCATTGGCACTCCAGGCTTCGTCCCAGCGCGACTTACCGAAGCGCGTGAGGCGCGGCGAATTGCGACCAAATCGGCGCTGGCTCGACGGATCGGCGTCAGCCCAACATCTGTCTCGCGTTGGGAAGATGAAGGGTCTGAACAGACGCCCGACTATCCGACGCTCGTTCGTCTTGCGGGTGAACTGCAGGTTCGCCCTGAATTTTTCCTCCGTCCCACATTCCAAAGCGAGCGCCCAACCTTCTTGCGCTCGCTGGCGAGCACGCTGCAGCGCGATCTGAATTTCCAAAAGTCACAAATGCATTGGCTTCAGGAAGCAAGTTATGTTGTCAGCCATTACGTCGATTTGCCGGATGTTGATATTCCCGATGTGCTCGAAGGGGCGAGCTACACTCAGCTTCGCGACGACGACATCGAGGCGATCGCTTTGCGGCTACGCAATCATTGGAACATGGGCGAAGGGCCATGCGGCGACATGGTTGCACTCATGGAGCGTGTCGGAATCGTCGTGGCCGCGATTCCGATGAACACGACCAAGCTGGATGGTCTGTGCAGCTGGTCGCCCGTCGATGGGCGTCCCCATGTGCTGCTCGCGACAGACAAAATGTCGTTTCCCCGCCGCCAGATGGATGCTGCCCATGAGTTGGCCCATGCGGTTCTGCATCAAGCGGTCCCAGAAGAAGAGTTCCAGGACAATCTTCGCATGATTGAGCAGCAGGCGTTTCGCCTTGGCAGCGCATTTCTCATGCCCTCTTCCACTTACCCTCATGAAGTTCGGCATGCATCGCTTGCCATGCTGACCAGCCTCAAGGAGCGGTGGCGGGTTTCGATTAAAGCGCAGATTAAACGGCTTGCCGATCTGGACGTGATCCCTGAGGATCACGCGCGTCAACTCTATAAGTTGTATTCGGCGAAAGGCTGGTCGAGAGGCGAGCCGCTTGATCAGCACTGGCCGGTGCCGGCACCAAAGGCTCTGCACGATAGTCTCAATCTGATCGTCGATAATGCTGTACGCGGCAAGGCTGATCTGATGGCTACCGAGTTCATTATTTCGGAATCCGACGTTGAGCTTCTTTGCGGTTTGCCTTGCGGCTGGTTCGAACGCGATGGTGCCGAAGTGGTCTCATTGAAGATCCGAGAAAACATGATACCGCCAAGGATCGACGGAGCGGCTGAGATCATACCCTTTCCAGATCGACGTTCGCCTCGCTGAGGCGATAATAGGTTAGCAGACGGGGCGGCTAATAGGCGGTGGCTTGTTCTGGTACCAGCCATTCTGTTTTTTCCGGACAGCTTATCGCCAATCAATTGAAGCCTTTTACCTAGCTCACCAGTTGCATGGGCTTCTTGTTGGCGTTGCCATGCAGCTCGGAAGGAGTTGAAGAACCATTCCCGCAAAAGCGCGATCGTTTCATTGGTGAAGTTATAACCTATATTCAGTGTGAACACAGTTGAAGTGAAGGGCCTGCCAGTGAGTCTTACTATGCCAACAAAATGGCGTTTCGGATCGCCGGGCGAACTGAACCAGCAGACCGTAAATGCATTCAACTCGCTCATCCACACAATCGCCACCCAAGCCGATTCCACATGGGAAATCCTCGAGCTCTTCAAGGCGAAGTTCAACGGCGGTGCCAGCTGGAGCTCCAGCGAAAGCTGGGCGGTGGGTGACCTCCACAATGCCATGAACGGCGCGGCTGACAATGCCGCGACCTTCATCGCCGCCTTTTGGGACGGCTGCGAACAGGTCCATCGCGAGCATTCCACCATCGGCCTGCCAGACGTCGACATCATCAACCAGATTCTGTTCGAGCATGACGTCCCCTACGAGGTTCGGCCGCCCGAGCTCTTACCCCGCAATCCTCAGACCCCTATCCCGGTCCAGACACCGCAGCGATCCATTGGCGAGCAGGCCGTTGCACTGGTCCACGCATCGCTCGATCAAGCCGACCGTCTGCTCCTCGAGCAACGCCCGCGGCCTGCGGTCCAAGAGATTCTCTGGCTGCTTGAGACGGTCGCCACCGCCTTCCAGGGCCTAGATACCGGGACAGGCACCATCGAGGGCAAATACTTTAACGAGATCATTCGCAATCTGCGCAACCACCACCGCGGCGGCGCGCTTGCCGAGGCCTTAGGTTGGATGACCAAGATGCACGGCTTTCTCTCATCACCCACGGGTGGGGGCGTGCGTCACGGCACCCAAATGGCGGTCGACGTCTCACCGACGCTCAAGGAGGCGCATCTCTACTGCAACCTCACCCGCAGCTATATCAACTATCTGCTCGCCGAGGCGGCGGACGCTTTGCCGGTTCAGCCCGTGAGCAGCTCGCCGTTCGGCGCGCCTGCCTGGAGGAGGTGACCTTGCATGTTGCCCTGCATGGCCTCTTCGCAGGGGCTGGGATGTGATTTCGCTTGATGACTATGCGTCGGCGGTCCGGCGATATGCTGAGGCAGTCACAGGGCATGGCGATCAGCTCGAGCTGTACATCGACGGCCTTGTCGGCGATCCCGATGCTGAGAATTGCGTCTCGCTGCGAGCGATGGTCAGCACGCAGGAGGAAATGACCTTACGCCGGGGCTATCTTGAGATCGGCTATTTCCAACGAGCCGCGGCGGATCGCCGGCTTGCTTGGTGGCTCTTCTATTTCGACATCGCACACGAATTCGAAAACCTGTCGCTCGAGCGAAGTTGCGAGCTTTACTCTAAGGTTCATCCCCTCTTTCAGGGCACCCCATCCCTGTTTGCGAAGATCCGGCGCACGATCCCGGCAAATGGCAAAAGCTTGGGGGTGCCCGATTTGGAGCTGATCGATGAGAAAGCAATCCAGCCCATCGAGGAAAGCGAGCTCGTTGCACTCAACCCTGGCTATGGCCAACTCGTCGCTTCCCTCCACCGAACGATCCCGGCTTTGGCGCGCCAGCTTTATCCGGACGCGCCGCGCTTCGTACGTCTTGATCCGCATTTTTGGTCCGCAAACCAGCCGTTCATGCGCCTAGAAGAGGTCGCCATCGCACCGGCCGATCCGACCTGGATGGCACAGCTCTCGCTGCCTCCGCGCACGGACACGTTCGCAGCTTACCTTCTCGAAGATTGCGATCCTAAAGCCAACATGGCGCAGTATCGTGATTATCACGTTCGTGGCATCCGCAAGCTGGAGGTGGTCGCGACCCGGCGCCGCGAGGACTACCTCTCGATGATGATCGAAGAGCTACCCCGCGACGACGACCCCAATGGACTGATGGTAGGGCGCTGCATTCATCTCGACACCCATGCGCGCTCCGGTACATCGAAGGGCGACGCGCGTCTTGCCCATCTCGATCTTGCCATCAACGTTTATCGTGGCGTCGACCGCGCGGCGCGCATAGCCAACACGCTTCAGCACGGCAAAGCACAAGATGCGACATACCGGACGCACCTCTATCGCATCGAGGATGTCCCCTTTCCGGCGCTGTTTGCATTTGCCGCGCTCTTCCTGAAATCAAGGACCCTTCTAGGCGAGTGGCTTGACGATCTGAACCTGCCGCGACCGCCAATCGTCTGATCATCAGCGAAAAAGTTTAGTGTGATTAAGAACAATGTCGCCTGTTTGAGAGCTGGTTTGAGAAGGAGATCGACGGAACATGAGAGAAAGCCTGCGAAATCGTGTTCGTTTCCTAGACCAGAAGGTCATTGACGCAAATGATCTTGTGCCGAATCAGCCAGGGGGTATTCAAAATCTGATTTACAGAACCCAGGATCCTGCACTGAAGTGGATCGAGAACGCCACTTCGCGCATCGGCGACTGGCGCGCGTCCGAGAGAAGCGTTTTTATGCGTTGGGCGATTACAATTAACGCGCTGCATGTAGCACGAGACCGTTACCGCGATTCGCCAGACATACTCCTTACCATCGACACCCTCCGCACTGCGAACGGACGGACTGAGCGTGTGCACATGGCAGGCTGGAGTGGTGAGGAGGCGGCGGGTAACCACGAGGCCACCATTCCAATGATGGCCGCCTACGCCGTTCAGGACATGTATGGAATCGTTGAGGAAATCGTCCTCGAGCTCTACGAAGTCTTCGTGCGCGGTAATCCGCTTTTCCTCATGAAAGGGGACGATTACAAGCCGCTACGCGCCGCGTTCCGGGCGATGGGCGATGGCGAAGCAGAGCGTGTTGCGTTCGAGGCGATGTGGGAGGATCGAATTGCGGGTTGGCGCCGTAATCGGACCTTCGATGGTCTTCACAAGGTCTTCGCAAGCTTCTGGACCTCTGCTGGGCTAAATCGTCCCAGCAGCTATAGCCTGACGGACGTCACCGATTGGCAGCGTGTCATGGAGACCATTGGAGAGGTCCGGCATCTCGTCACTCATGGCGAAGACAAGGTTTCGAAGCGTCTCGGTGACCTCTGCGCCGCCCAACCGAACCTTGGAATGACATTCAAAGAGGGGGAACCGCTAGAAGTGAAGCTGATGGATCTCTGGATCGTCGAGCATTTCATCGATCAGCTGCTGAACGCGATCAACATCAGTCTGCTCGAGAAGGCTGTTGGACCGCTGCCCCCGCCCGGCGGCGCTAAGCCCGATCAGGCCGGAACACCTGCGGCGACAGAGATGTAAATGGCGGTGACTGACCACAGCTTCGACCTGCTCGAGCGGCGACCTGGCTGGAAAGTCGAAGAAGTCCTCGTCGTCACGCCCTACGTCGAGAAGGAATTCTTCGAACGTCTAGCCAAGGGGCTTCATCCTCAGCGTTTGAGCGTCATTATCGACGACGGTTGTCGCCTCGACGACATCGACATGGTCACTAAGGCCGTGTCCAAGGCAGGTAGCAAGACCGTTGCTGGATTGAGGTGCGTCCTCGGATCAGCGCCGGGACTGATACATCTTAAGCTCTTCTACATCGTGTGGCGGACCCCCGGAAAGCGCACAGCGCGCACGCTGATTTTCGGCTCCGCCAACGCGACCAGACAGGGATTCGGCGGATCAGTAAACGCCGAACTCATTGCCAGTTGCAGCCTTACCATGGGGCGGCACGCCGACGTCATAAGCTGGTGCAATGCCGCCATCGCCGCCGCGCGGTCGACGGAACACATAAAGGTCGCCGGCGCGAGGGATGTGGAGCTTGGCAAGGGCATACGGCTCAGACTTCCCGCTCTGACCATTGGACGCAAAAAATCGGCGCTCGCGAGCTTCGATCTGTGGGTTCAGCGTGGATGGCTGCTTTCGGAATATCGGCCCGACCCCGGCTTCCTGCGCGTTCCGATTCATCTCAGCAAGGCGCTTAGTCAGACCGAACAGGAGCGTATCGCAGCAACCAGCGGCTTCGCCGTGCCGGCCAAGAAGCGCCTGACCTTTTCCTACGCATTGCCGGAGGGCCAGGTCGGCAACGGCACGGACGATGATGACGCAGACGAAAGCGACGAGGGAGGTAATTGGCGACGGAAATTTTTCGTCTGGACCCAACTCGGCGAGTGGTGCTCTGATGCCTGTCACCGCGCCGAACATCACCACTTCCGACGAAAGGGCTACCAGCAACGCGAAGAAAGGCTGCGCTGTCTCGAGACGCTGCGGTTGCCGTCTGTCCGACAAGAAGAGCGCGATCGCTTCCTTGCTTCGCTTACTAAGCTCTGGAACGACTTCGGTGAAGAGGCGGGCGAACTACTTCGCGGCGGCGATGCGCTGGACGAGCAATACTACGCGCAGCTGTTCGACCAGCGTGTGGAGCGCGATCTCGCACTCGTCGTCGACGGGGAGTTCCAGGATCGCTATCTCACTGGCTACGAATTGAGCCAAGTCCCCCGCTTTAGGCCCGACGTCCGGGGTTGGCGCGATTTCCTCGAAAGTCTTGCGCGGCAAATCTGCTTAGACGGCGCCCGCAAGCAGAGCCAGTCGCGACTTCCTCGCGCCATTCTAGAGGCTTTGAAGCTGACGGGCTTAGACGACGCAGGCTTTGATGATCCTGAAATGCTCCTCGAAAAGCTGAAACTTGTTTTCGAGAAGGGGGAGTGCGGCGACGCTATTATGGCACAGGCAGCGACGACCATCAGCCGGTATCACCTAGACTGAGCCTACACAGAAGTTATTCCTTCGTGAACCTCACACTGGGGCTCGAAAGCGCGCGATGCGCTTGCGAGCGCTGAGTTTGGAGGCAGAGCCTTGCCGGGAGCGGGCGAACCGCCCGGGTTTAGAGAGAGTGTCCGGGCGTGATCCGCCCTTTCTGCTCTCCCGGAGATCCCACCAATGGCCCATACTCTAACGGACGCAGCGCTTGGCGCTGCGCCGCGCGCATCGAATTGCTCATTTGATGATCGTTCGCGTGCGCTGCTGACCGCAGCAACCTCGCTCATAGCCCTGCTCGAAACCGGGCAATGTGTTGAATCCGCCTGTTTGCGGGATGCAATGACGACAGCCTTTGGCGGCACCGATGCTGAAGGCGCATGGGATTGGAAGAGCGCCTACGATGCCTGTGAGGTTGCACAAATCCTGTTTCTGCGCCGCTTTGGCCCGGCAATCTTGTCTCGCAGTGGCTCCAGATCTCGCTCCCTTGCGCTGATTGAGCGGGTATCGGCTCTCATACCGACCCACACCCGGCGCTCTGAAACCAGCCAGGCCTTGCAACAATATTCGACGCCTGCGGGCCTATCGTTCGTGGCCGTTGTCGCTGCTTCGATTGGCGCAGGCGAAACTGTGCTCGAACCTTCTGCTGGCACGGGCATGTTGGCGATTCAGGCCGAACTGGCCGGTGCACAGCTCGTGCTCAATGAACTCGCTGAAGGCCGGGCTGCGCTGCTGTCGTACTTGTTCTCAGGCGTGGCCGTCAGCGGACATGACGCCGCCTCGATTGATGATCGCTTGCCCATTTCGGCACGCCCGAGCGTTATCCTCATGAACCCGCCATTTTCGGCCGTCGCGCATGTCGACCGGACGATGAAGGACGCCGCGCTTCGCCACATCGCTTCCGCCCTGGCCCGGCTCGAGCATGGGGGCCGACTGGTGGTCATTACCGGCGCTGGCTGTTCTCCTGATGCTCCAGCATGGCGCGATTCGTTCATCCGGTTGCAGGGGGCCGGACGTGTGGTCTTTACCGCCGCCATCGACGGCAAGGTCTATCGCAAGCACGGCACAACGATCGATACTCGATTGACGGTGATCGACAAGCTGCCTGCTTCCGATCCCACGACTTTCGTTCCGAGTGCAGGGACTGCTTCTGATACCGCGACCTTGCTCAAATGGGTCGAAGCGCAGGTGCCGCCGCGCGGACCGATTGCCCCATTGCCCGGTGCCGGACTGCATTGCGCTTCTTCGCCGTCGCCCGCGAGCCGCGCGGTTGCTCGGACTGGCCCGATCAATCCCGTGGTCGATGCCGATGCACCCGAACTCACTTATTCGACTGCTGACTGGGCTCCGCCCGAGGGGCAACTCGGTGACAGCATCTACGAACGATATGGACTTCAATCGGTCGTCATTCCCGGCTCATTACCGCACCCGACGCCGCTGGTTCAATCGGCGTCAATGGCCTCGGTGGCGCCGCCGAAACCCGCCTATTTTCCGCACTTGCCCGAGCACCTGTTGGCTGACGGCGTGCTGTCCGACGCGCAGCTGGAATCCGTAATCTACGCTGGCGAGGCCCATTCCGGGCATCTGGCAGGGGCCTGGACCGTTGACGAGACATGGGATCTCGTCTCGGCGACGGCTGAAGAAAACGACGCAGCCATCCGCTTTCGCCGGGGCTGGTTTCTGGGTGACGGCACGGGTGCGGGCAAAGGCCGTCAGGTCGCAGGCATTATTCTCGACAACTGGCTAAAAGGCCGCCGCCGTTCGCTCTGGGTTTCGGTATCGGACCGCCTGCTTGAGGATGCTCAGCGCGACTGGTCGGCTTTGGGGCAGGAACGACTGCTAGTGACGCCCTTGTCCCGCTACCGGCAGGGTTCACCCATCAAGCTGGCGGAAGGCATCTTGTTCACGACCTATGCGACCCTGCGTTCGCAGGAGCGGGGCGGCAAGGCGAGCCGGGTCCAGCAGATCGTCGAATGGCTTGGCCGTGACTTTGACGGTGTCATCATCTTTGACGAGGCGCACGCCATGGCCAATGCCGCAGGCGGCAAGGGCGCGCGCGGCGATGTCTCAGCCTCGCAGCAGGGCCGGGCGGGCCTGCGATTGCAACATGCCCTGCCCAATGCTCGCATCGTCTATGTCTCGGCCACCGGCGCCACCACAGTCCAGAACCTCGCCTATGCACAGCGGCTCGGACTGTGGGGCGGCGAAGACTTTCCGTTTGCCTCACGCGCTGACTTCGTGGCCGCGATTGAGGATGGCGGCGTTGCTGCCATGGAGGTGCTGGCCCGCGATCTGAAGGCGCTTGGCCTTTATGCGGCCCGTTCATTGTCATTCGACGGCGTCGAATATGACCTGCTCGAGCACCAACTGACACCTGAGCAGGTGCGTATTTACGATTCCTATGCCGGGGCATTTCAGGTCATTCACACCCATCTCGATGCGGCGCTCGAAGCATCGGGCGTTACCAGTGCATCACATGGAACCTTGAACGCACAGGCCCGATCGGCAGCGCGATCAGCGTTCGAAAGCGCCAAGCAGCGTTTCTTCAACCACCTGATCACCGCAATGCAGACGCCAAGCACCATTCAGGCGATGCAGCGCGATCTTGAGGCCGGCCATGCCTGCGTTGTTCAGATCGTCTCGACTGGCGAAGCCCTTCAGGAGCGCCGCCTTGCCGAAATCCCGACCGACGAATGGGATGACGTTTCCGTGGACATCACGCCGCGTGAATATGTGCTCGACTATCTCGCGCACAGTTTTCCTGTGCAGCTCTATGAG
>Ga0075154_10003288_pt1 | contig 10265 bp, 8 predicted proteins | sample JI71714BDNA_FD_70965 | JGI IMG/M metagenome (GOLD analysis project Ga0075154, IMG submission 70965) | Wastewater effluent complex algal communities from Wisconsin, to seasonally profile nutrient transformation and Carbon sequestration -... | ecosystem: Engineered > WWTP > Effluent > Algae...
TTCCTTCGGGGTTGTTTGCGTTGCCGCGCCTCAAATTATTGTCCATTCGCAAGGGTACTTATCGCCCACGCGAACCGATGGTCGTCCCGGAAGGCGTCAACAACGGCTCGGCTACTCTCGAAAAATTAGACATTGAAGGGTATCCCATTGCGCAGGCTGGTGCCCTGGGGCCGTTCCCCGCGTTGGTAGAAGCCGATATCACCCGTTGTAACCTCGATTCCATTAACTTTTTGTCGGACTCCAAACGGCTGAGCAAACTTAACCTGAAAAATAATTTATTGACCGAATTGCCGGCTTTTTTGGGGCAATTTAGTCAGTTAACCTGGCTCGATTTAAGCCATAACCCTTTTAAACAAATTAACCTCGACCTTTCAGAACTATACCTGCTGGAGCACCTGGAACTGAAATGGGCCAAAAATTGACACCTGTCATGACAAACCGATTCACGCTGGCGGCGGCCATTCTTTTTATTTTTTGTTTGGGCGGCGGTGCCGGATGGTATTTTTTTGCGCCCAAATCCCAACCCGTGGAGGAAGCCCAGGTCATGTTGGAGCGCATCCGAACAGTGATGAAATTGGTCACCGTGGAGGGCCAGTACTCCGAGTTGTTTACCCACAACGACTACAACGGTGCGTTTTCGTTTTTTTGGGAGAAAAAAATGTTGATCCGGGTGTCGGCAACGGTGTCGGCGGGTTATGACCTCGAAAAAGTAAAAATTGAAGCCGACGCGGCCAATAAAAAAATCAAAATTGGCCCTTTGCCCAAAGCCACCATCATCAGTATTGACGATAAAGTGGATTACTACGATATTTCGGAAGGGATTTTTACCTCGTTTTCGCCGCAGGACTATACCCGTATCAACGAACGGGTGGAACAAATTATTCGGGACAAAGCCACCACTTCCCTGTTGCCTACCGCCGAAGCACAAGGCCAAAAAACCTTCGATCTGTTACGGGCAATGGTGGAAAGCGCGGGCTGGCAGTTGGAACTGGTGGGTGGCGGTATGGGGGGGTAGATTCCCCCTACACCGGTTCCACCGCAATCCCGCCCTCCGCATCAAACGACCATTTCCCTTTCAACGTGCGTTCGTAATAATTTTGAGTAAGGTATTCCGCAAAAAGATCCCGGGAAATGGGCCGGGCGCCCAGGCTCAATAAATGGTTGGTTTCCTGTTGGCAATCAATCAATTGAAATTGGAGTGCTTCCAAGGCGCGGGCGAAATAAATAAAACCCGCTTTGGAGGCGTTGGGTACGCGGGCAAACATACTTTCGCCGTAAAATATCCGGCCGAGTGAAATACCGTACAACCCGCCCACCAGTTCGTCGCCGAGCCATACCTCCACCGAATGGGCAATGCCCAATTCGTGCAGTGCCGTATACCCCTCAACAAAAGCATCGCTGATCCAGGTCCCGTCCTGGCCCTCGCGCGGGTGACCCGAACAACTGCGCATCACGTCGCGGAAGCAGGTATCCAACGTGTAGCGAAACTTTTGTTGGTTAAAGATGCTCCGCATACTTTTATGCACCTTTAGTTCCGACGGAAATAACACGCAGCGCGGATCGGGTGCGTACCAATAAAACAGACCATCTTCTTCAAACCACGGAAAAATGCCGTTTTGGTAAGCCCATACCAATCGCTCCGGCCGTAAATCGCCCCCAATGGCCAATAGCCCGTTCGACTCCGCCAGGTGCGGCGGAGGAAACGCAATTTCTTTCTTGGAAAGCCGAAATACGGGCATTTTTTTAGTGATGAGTTAGGAGTGATGAGAGAGGAGTGATGAGTGATGAGTGATGAGAGAGGAGAGGGAGTGATGCACGGGAGTATTAAAAAAAGTGGGGAGTATTCGAAGAACATTGAGAGGAGTATTGAGAATAGTTTGGAGTATTGAGAATATTTCGGACGGAATAGGGAATATTTCACTAAAGTATGTCACCTTTCCAAATCCACTCTCTCCTATCACTCATCTCTCATCTCTCATCACTAAAAAAAACTATTTCATTTCGCGGAGTTTTTGCAATTTACTGCCGGTCCATTTGTAGAGGGTGACTTTGAAGGATTGTGAAGTGCGCACCAGGTCGTCGCCTTTTTCTTCAAATTGAGAACTGTCTTTTACCACCAGAATATGATCGCCGATGCCGCCGCGTTGGCTGGGCAAAATATAATCTTCCGAGTCGTAAAACACGCCGCCATCGCTAACAGAACTGGTTTCCAGCACTTTGGATAATTGGTTATTTTCGGTCCAGAATAAGAGGTTTGTGCCCGACGGATAACCACAAGCGGGGTAATAATAGTTGACGCGCAAAATGGCTTTTACGTTTTTCAGGGATTCAAAACCCACTTCAAACTCGGGGTAATACGACAAATCGCCGCTGGTCACAAATTCGGCTTTGGCCAATTCTTTGCCTTTATCGGCTACCCGTACCTGTACCGTGAGTTCATGTTTGGCTTCGTTGTAGGCCGCAACACCGGTGAGGTACAAAACGCCGCGATTGGGCATATATTCCTCATCGGGGGTTTGGATACTGGCCAAGGCCATAAATCCGCCCCAGATATATCCAGTGACTTTACTGCCGCCGTTGGGGTTACAACTTACTTTGAGCCAAGGCAATTGCACCCCGCGTAACGTGAGTGAATCGCTGGAAACGGCCTCCACGGTAACGGGTGTACCGATGGGCAACTTGGTAATGACCTTACTGGTGGTGTTGGATTGTTCGCGCAGGTTTGCGTCGGAAACGAGGGTAAAGTACTTAGAACCAGGCTCAAAACCCTGCAAAGTGCCTTCCGAACGCATCCAGGCGTTGTAGTCATCTTCCTGGGCTTGTACGGCTACCACAAAACAAAGGGCAGCAAAGAGGGCGATCAAACTTTTTTTCATAATAAAGGGTGTTTTAAATGCTTCGACCCGCCAAGGTTTTTCCGTGAAAATACAGGACAATCGCCTGACGACGCTCAGCATGAAGAAAGTGCAAAAGTAGAAAGGCGCGTTCGGTTTGGGGGTATAGATTTTTAAAATGTGGATAAAAAAGAAGCCGTTTCAGCCGGTACCCGTTGCTATTGTGCCATCGGATACCGCTGAAACGGCTTTTGTTGGTGTTGTTTCGTTTTTTGTTAATCTCAGATGCGCTTTTACCCTATAATGGAATTGTCGCGGGCCATTGTTTTGGCATAAATGAGCGATGCACCCGCCATAACCAGGTCTTTCAGCGCACTGCCGGTCGCCATCTGGTCACCCGCCATAGCACCTTTAGCGTGGATAAGGGCCACAAACAGCAGCATCATAACGGCCAATAAAACCGTGGCTAATTTGTCATATTTACCCAATAACATACTCACCGAGGCTGCTACGAGGCCCAAACCGGAGATAATAACGCCAGCGGAACCACCGGGGGCAAAGGCCGACATTTGTTCCAAACCCATGAAGTGAAATAAACCAAAAATAGCAAAGGGTACGGCAAAGAGGTACTTGCCCAAGTTGATAAAACTATTCATTGTTGATTAACGTTTTGATGTGTAAAATAATCCACAAAAATAGTGTTTATTTGGATTCTGCACAAAAAACAAAAATATTTTTTTGTAAAAATGCCACTTGCGCATACCAATCGGTTGTTTTGCCAAATGAAAACAGCATTGCATCAGGCGTATAATCCGTCAATCACGCTCTGAAACTTCTGCATAATTATGCGCCGTTTGATTTTGAGGCTGGGCGTTAATTCGGCTTCGGTGCCGTCGTTGCGAATCGCCTCCCAGGTATTGGGCAACAGCGCGAATTTTTTGATTTGCTCGGCGTGCCCAAAAGAAGGATTTACCCGATCCAGGAGCATTTGGTAACGCTCCACCACTTTGGGGTCTTTAATCATTTCTTCCAGCGAGGTCCATTTCATCTGGTGTTTATTGCACCAGTCTTTTAGCCCTTCGGCGGAAGGCACAATGAGGGCCGATACAAACTTGAGGTTGTCGCCCACCACCATAGCCTGGTCTACCAAACGGTGTTCTTTTAACATGGATTCGATGGGGGCCGGGGCCACGTATTTGCCGCCGCTGGTTTTGAGCAATTCTTTTTTGCGGTCGGTAATTTTCAGGAAAACCCGGCCATCTTTACCAGTCACCAGAGTGCCCACGTCGCCCGTGCACAACCATTGTTCCCCGTCGATGATGCGCAGCATCTCCTCGGTTTTTTCCGGTTGCAGGTAATAACCTTTCATAACGCCGGGGCCTTTGGCCAAAATTTCGCCTTCTCCAGGGCGGAAATCGGGTGATTCCTCAATTTTTACTTCTGTTCCTTCCAATATTTGTCCCACTGAACCCAACATAGCACCGTAGGGGTCAAAACTGTTAAAACTAATGGCGGGCGCGGCTTCGGTCATGCCGTATCCTTCGCGCACTTTTACCCCGGCGGCGTTGAACGCGCGCATCACGCGCACGGGACAAGCACTGGCCCCGGTAATAATGCCGAGCAGTTCGCCGCCCAGGGCTTCGCGCCATTTGGAAAACACCAGTTTGTCGGCTATTTTCCACTTAAAAGCCTTTAAACCGGTTAACTTTTGGTCAAAATCCCATTGGTCGGCCATGTCCATTGCCCAAAAGAAAATGGCGCGTTTGATGCCTTTGGCGTCCGAGCCTTTGTTGTAAATTTTTTCGTACACTTTTTCCAACAGGCGCGGAACAGCCGTAAAAAAATGCGGTTTTGTGGCCTTCAGGTCACCCGTTTCGCCACCGAGGCGATCGGGGGTCGTGAACGAAATATTGGCTCCGTAGGCGGTATAGGCGTACAATACGGCGCGTTCAAAAATATGGCTGACGGGCAGGAAACTAAGAGCGCGTTTACCCCGTTCAATCGGGATCAGTTTGCGCATGGATTCCACGTTGTACACAATATTCCGGTGGGTCAGGATGACGCCTTTGGGGTAACCGGTGGTACCCGAAGTGTAAATATAAGTGGCCACGTCATCGGGGCGGATGGTATCGCTGATGTGCTTTACCTGGGCTTCCGTTTCGTCGTCGTTATAAACGGCAATGCTGTCCCATGCACGGGCAGTATCATGGGGATAAAATGCAAAAATTTCGCGCAGGGCCGGGGCCTGGGCTTTGGCGGCGTTTACCTTGTCGAACAAGTCACCATCGCCCACAAAACAGTACTGCACACCGGCTTCTTTCATGATGTACTCGTATTCGCGGGGGCTGATGGTGGGATACATGGGCACCCCGATAATTCCGAGGCGCAGCATGGCGTAATCGAGCGCGACCCATTCCGGCGTGGTTTTGTACACGACCGATCCCACGCGATCGCCCGGCCGCAACCCGAGTTGGTACAAGCCGCAGGATATGGCTTTTACCTTATCCAGCATTTGTTGCGACGAATAATATTCCCAAGGGCCATCGGGGGAAGTTTGCTGCCCGAATGCGTTGACCTGAGGGTAATCTTGCTCTTGTTCAAAGAGATAATCAAAGAGGCGTTTGTCTGTATGCATAGTTGGTTGAATCTTCATAATCTGTAAAACCTGGCCCAAGTTACGGTTTTGTGCCAATACACCAAGTGTCTTCCCGGTACCGAAGTAGATCAACCAAATAACCGCTCTGCTCAATTCGGGTTATAGTCCAGTCTCACAACGGTGTCGGGTTCATCGTCAAAGCCGGGGCGGTGAAACTTATCCCAATCGGGGTAGTTTTTTTCTAATTGTTGTTTGGTTTCGGCCAAAACGCGCAAAATCTGTTGGACTTCCAATTGTTTTTCGGGGAAAAAGCCTTCCACAAATTTCCAGGCGTCGGCGCTTTTTTGCAAACCAATCATGGCAATTTTGGCGCTGCCATTGCCATCGCTTTGTTGTTCGATGGCAAAATTTTTGTCAAAATGGATTTGCGAAAGGGAGCGGTGAATTTTTGCCCCAATTAAATGTTGAAACCAGCGAATTGTTTGCAGGGCTTCGTGCAAAAAACCCAGCGATTCTACATCCACGGGAAGGCCCATTCTGATTTGGCTGTCAAATTTTTCTTCCTGTTGACCAAAAAAGTCTTCATTTTTTTGGAAAAAATCGTGCACTTCGTCGCCGTAATGATCGGGCCATTTTACCCGATCGGGCATGGAAAACGGTTGCGGAGGGCGTTCATCATCGTCATTTTGGTCAAAATCCTCAAACAGGTCATCGTCTTTTTTAGCATCGTCGTCGTCGTCGCCCCGCAGTTGCGCCGATTTTTCTTCCAATTGCTCCATCAGACCCTGTAGCATTTCCAGGGTATCCTGAAAATTATTTTTGAGGTGTTCCCAAAATTCGGGACTATCGGGGTCATCCGGCAGGTCCGTTTGAACGGATTGTTCGGTGGCATACACGCGGCAACGGGCCGTAAAAGCGCATTTTTCGCACCAACGGTCGCAATAATTGTATATACCGGAAATGTATTTTTCTTTATCCATAAAAAGACGTTGCAAAAAAACGTTTTTTTCAATAATTTTTTATTGATTTGCCCCGAAAAAGTTTAAAATCCTTTTATGAAGCAAAAAATACGCATGGGTATGGTTGGCGGTGGCCAAGGCGCTTTTATCGGCGCTGTACACCGCATGGCCGCTGCATTAGACAGCGAAATTGAATTGGTTTGTGGTGCTTTCAGCAGCGATCCGGATCGTTCTAAAGCCTCGGCGGCAGAATTGGGCGTTCAGCCGGACCGCGCTTATGGCTCTTTTGAAGAAATGATTCGCCGCGAAAAGAAACTCAAACCCGAAAAACGCATGCAATTGGTGAGTATTGTTACGCCCAATCACATGCACTTTGCCCCGTCCAAAATGGCCCTCGAAAACGGATTTCACGTTATTTGCGATAAACCCCTCGCTTTTAACATGAAAGAAGCCTTGGCCCTGGAAAAAATTGTGGAAAAAACCGGGATGATTTTTGCCCTGACGCACAATTATACCGGCTATCCGATGGTGAAACAGGCGCGTCAAATGATTAAAAACGGTGCTTTTGGTGCCATTCGTAAAGTGATTGTGGAATATCCGCAGGGCTGGCTCAGTACGTTTGTGGAAAAAGACGGTAACAAGCAGGCTTCGTGGCGCACCGACCCCAAACGCTCCGGTATTGCGGGCGCGATGGGCGATATTGGTACCCACGCCGAAAACTTGGCTGAATATATTACGGGGTTACACATCACCGAACTTTGCGCGGACATTAGCATTTTCGTGCCCGGTCGCTTGCTCGACGACGACGGTAACGTGTTGTTGCGCTTCAACAATGGTGCCAAAGGGGTGCTGCACGCCAGCCAAATTGCCGCCGGTGAGGAAAATAATCTCAATATTCGGGTGTACGGCGAAAAAGGTGGTTTCCACTGGCATCAGATGGAACCCAATACGTTGGTGGTGAAATGGTTGAATAAACCCACCGAATTGTACCGGACGGGCGTTGGGGATTTGTACCCCGAATCGCTGCGCCATACGCGCATTCCGGGTGGTCATCCCGAAGGTTATCTGGAGGCTTTTGCCAATATTTACCGCAACGTGGCGCAGTGCGTGCGCGCCCGCGAGGAAGGCCGCGAACCCGATCCTATTTACACCGATTTTCCAACGGTGAGCGACGGGGTGCGCGGTATGCGCTTTATCGAAAAGGTAATTCGGAGCGGTAAATCGAATACCAAGTGGGTGAAAATGTAGGTTAGACGTTAGACTTCAGACGAAAGACCTTAGACGAAAGACGTTAGACTTTAAGTGTTCCGCGATGAGACGCATATCTCATAACTTTTAATGAATTTCCCGTCGTAGCGCGATTTCATCACTAAGGTTGTAAGAAAAGTAAGATTCACTAAGCGTAGAGTGTTCATTTTTAATGATTTAGGAAAAATTTTCCACTACTCTACGCTTAGTGTTTCTTACATTTTCTTACGACCTTAGTGGTAAAAAACACTACGAAGGATTTTGTAATAACCTCCTGTCGTAGAGCGATTTTACCACTAAGGTGCTATGTTATTATATGAATGCCCCTTGGCTGCTCTTTTGATGAAAAAAGTGCGGTTTTTAGATGAATTTCATTTTTTGCCCAAGCGCCCTAATGCACAACCAACACCTTTTCTACGGTATGAATCACCCGAAACTGATAGCGGAACAAATGGACAAAATACACCCCGCCGGGCCAGTTCGTTGCGTCAATGTCAATATTCTGGGGACCCGACCAATTACTTACCTCGTACAAGATCCGTCCTTCGGCGTTCACCACCCGCAAACGCCCCGATTCACAGGCGGCTACGGCCAGATGAAAATAATCGGATGCCGGATTGGGATATATGTGCATACCCTCCACGGGAACCCAACGCGCTGGTTCGGGCAGATATTCGGGCGTATCAATATCCAAGGTGTCGCACCTGCTGGCGGCTTGGTCATAGAGCCGGAAATTGGGAAAATGGTTGATGCCAATGTGATTAGAGCCAAATAATGGAATGCTGTGCTGCTCAAAGCGACAGGCCGTACCCACCGAATCCGGTGCATTGATGGCGTGCATCACCGCAATACCATTGGAGCAGCACATGTATATTTTTCCGTTGGGGGCCAACGCCATTCGGAAAAAAGTAGCGGCAAAACCCAATTTGAATCCGTCGTAGCGGTCAATTAAAAGGGGTTTACTATTGCTGGACAGGTTTTTGGTTGAGAATTGAAATAATTCCTGGGAATAAGTGACGTATAATAATTGTGAATTGGGCGAAAAAGCAACGCCACCAGCGGTGGGATAAAAAGAATCCATTCGGATAAATATCGGGCAGGAAAACAAACCGGAGCAACGATCGAAACACATGTATAATAGTTGTTGATCTTGCCCTAATCTGGCGTATTTGGTCCCATCGGGTGAAAAAACGGCGTTATTCGCCCATTGACCAAATAGTCGGTTGTATTCCATAACCTGAATACTGTGTTGAAATCCGTCCGGCGTTAGCAATAATTTATGGTAGATATTGTTTTTTTCAGGGATAATGATCCACCAGTCTCGTCCATTTGCGTGTTTTACTGCGGTCATGGCATCAGCAAATTCACCATCAGTAATGATAATATTTTTTTCGATTACCTTACCCAACCCATTGTTATAACTCATGTCAATTGTGGTGTACCGTAAGCGATCCGGCAACGAATTTTTTACCTGTACACTCAGGTGGAACATGATGAATTGATCTTTTTTGTTGGGTACGGGCAATGACAGAATACCCTGCCGGAGATTATAGGCCAGCGTGTCTCTCACGCAGTTGGGTTCAAATATCAGACTGGGTGCATTAATCGAATCACCGTTTTCCATCATTTCGTGGTTGCGATTGGCTACCCCGCACCCGCCGCTGTAAAACAACAACTGCCCGTCGGCATCGGACATAACCGTACCCTGCTGCAAGCCACCCAAAAGTGCAGATGGGCGTATCTCTACCGGATTTTGATTAAAGTCAAAGTGATTGGCAAAATACTCGATGCCGTCTTTGTGCAGTCCCAATAACCAATTATAATCGTGTTTGTCTTGGGCGTGGGTAAATAGTGGAAATATGATGAGGAGAGGGTAAAAAAAGTGTTTTTTCATATTCGTATGTCTTTGTTTTGATGATACACATGACGAAATTTGAGAGGGTTTGGTTGTTTTTACAACTTTCATTGTACGTTTACCCCAACAAACGGTAGCATTTTTGATGAAAAAAGGGCGTGAACAGATAAAGCCCGATTTGTAAAAGGAAAGAATGTTGGACCCTGTTCACTTGCATCACGGACAAACCGGACAGTTCACTCAGGAGGAATCTACGGGAGCGGAATATGGGGTAAAATGCGAAAACAGAGCGTAGAATACAGTTCGCGTCGGCAGGTTTTGTGCATCCCTTCAGTGGATTATCAGTATTTCGATGCACAAATCCGCTGACGCGAACTGTAAAATAATTAACGGCTAAAACCACCCACCGTCAAGCGTATAAAAGCGCCCTGCATTCCGGGCCGCCCGATGCCCGTTAACGCAGCGTCATCGGCGTTATTAGTCCAGCGTGCTGTAATGGGAAAATGAAATACACCCGCTTCCAAACCAATTTTTGGGCCTAAAAAACGCGGATTTTCGCTAAAAAATACCCGGTTAATACTAATGCCCGCCTGCCAGGCCAATCCGCCGGTGCTGAGTTTAGCGCGTTGTCCGGGCGCAATGGTCAGGTTATCGGAAAGGCGCAACGGTTGTTCCGTATTGTTGTGATAACGCAAGTCCAAGCCGCCGCCGCCGATACCGGCAAAAACGTAATTCACCCACTGCTTTTTTTCCATAAAAATATAACCGAAGTC
>Ga0075154_10003289_pt1 | contig 10264 bp, 11 predicted proteins | sample JI71714BDNA_FD_70965 | JGI IMG/M metagenome (GOLD analysis project Ga0075154, IMG submission 70965) | Wastewater effluent complex algal communities from Wisconsin, to seasonally profile nutrient transformation and Carbon sequestration -... | ecosystem: Engineered > WWTP > Effluent > Algae...
TAAGCCTAAAAAAGAATATAAGCCTAAAATAATAAGGAAAAGTTGCGTGCCTTCTTTTGACAAAAACAAGACTACTGTAGATCAGCCAAATTTGTCATTCCTGAGGGCAATAACAGGATTTAAATCGAAATCCATTATGGATAAATTTGGAATATCATTGAATGAGCAATAAACGATTTCCTCACATTTACAGATTCTTGAGTATAGCCTGACCCGAGCAAATACATCCTGTTTCTGAACAATCACGCGAAAATAAATAGCCATTGCCAGAATAACTGTTGAAGAAATGAAAAATGACTAAGGGTGCAAATACTGAGATCGAGCAAATCAAGGGTGAACGCGCGGGAGATCCAGAACCCTCGAAGGAATAAATCCCATATTAGGGAACTAAGTGAAGTCGATTAAAATGACAAAATCATTGGAAACTACATGAGAAAGCTGTTGTATGCACTAGCACAGAATTTCTAATTTTATTAGAAGGCGTGTTAACTTTAGTTCACTACTAGGTTATCCTGCATTTTTAACATTAAATTAGAAATTACTCTACAACCTTTATAAAGGAACACTCAGAAAACAAGAGTGAATCTGCGGAAGAAATTCAAAAGTGGAAAGTGGAAAGCATCATGGTTTCAAGAAGAAAGATATTCACAAGAAGCCTGAATACACAGCAAAAGAGTTCGTCAAGTTGAGAGTCTGCTATTTTGCAGAGTTATCCAGAAAAGACGCCATTAAATTGAGAGTTAACTCTTTAAAACAACAAAATAATTTGATTATGGCTCTCTCATTGTGAGACAGAGCTCTCGATAGTGCTAAGAGATGGCACACTCAGGTCCGGAAGATGGAGCACGCTGATTAAGATCATCCGACCTTGCCAAGTTGGTTCTTAGAGCTACTTCTGTTTTGTGGAGCAATTTTATCCCTTTTGACTCTATCTGTGGAAGATAAGAATCAATTAGCTATGCTTATAATGTCTCTTTGCTTCTGGAAGATCTCAAGACAGCACTTTTGCGTTTTGAAATGCATGATGTTTTCACCATCCTATTTCCTAGAAATCCAGAATCAATGAAAGACGATCTATTTACCAAGATGATCTTGATATTTGATAACTATTCATGTGTAACTGCAGAAGGTTCAAATCACCAGTACAGGAATTATGGAGAAGATTATCTAAAGAATCTTTATTGGACCCATACAACTCTTGTTGCGCTCTTGCGACGATGAAATACATAACCAGGTGCTGGAGAATACAACGTCTTTCAAGCCTATTGAATCTGGAGTTCCTTTGTTTCTAATTTTAATGCCAAATGAAATTACAAGAGTTTCTCGGCATTGATTTTTGACCTCGAAGGTTACTCGATTTAAGACCTCTGATGTTCCTGGAGAGAACATTTGAAAGGCTGTAAGTAAACTGCATAAGGCCATCACAAGGTGTGTTTAATCAAGTCCCTCATGATCTCCCAGATGAGCTTCTAGAGGTCTTTGTCACTTCTTCAGTTCGCTACTTCAATGAGATCTATCTCCAGATGGCTCAACCCACGAAATATTTAACTGTTAAATTCAAAATCAATAAAATCCTCTAGGTGGCTGAAGATGCATTACCTTGAATTTCATACTCGAGCTGCTGGGAACAAGGCCAATGCCACTTGTAATTCTGTCTTTATAATACTCAGCAGACATGACCTCAATCTGTCTTCTAGACTCTTTAGAATGGTCTGAATCTACTCCATCTGTTTCTACAACTTCATGTTTCGCCGCAATTAATCTTGCAAATCTAGCAAGCACAGATATTGTAAGACAAGATAATTGGCATCCTTTGACCCTGGTAGCAAAACTATATCATCAGACACCCCAAATTGGAACCTAGCTATGAATTGTACAAATGCATATGGATATTGGGATGATATGGTCAATGAAGTGGAAACTCTATAAGAAAAAGAGGCCTGGGTGGAAAAATCTAGAGACCATTGGATGAAGGTGGTTCCAAATACTTGGGCTTTCAGAGCTATAAGGCTCCCAGATGGATAATTGTGCAATTTAGAAGCGAGATTTTGTCTCAGGGGTGACCAACAGACTGCCGGGGTCGACTTCGTTGAGACATGTGCCCCTATAGTCTCTTGGACCGCCATTAGCATCCTACTGATCCTTTGAACAATTAACAATCTAGCATCGTGCAAAGAAGACTACACAGCTGCCATTGCACATGCAGATGTGAAAGTAGATCTCTTCATTGAGATATCTTGTGGCGTTTGCAAACCAACGAGAGTTCCGAAGCTGAAAGGACTACGAAAACTCCCATGCAACCTCCTCCAACACCTGGAATCTAAGTTTGCAAAGTTGGATTCAGTCAGGCTTCATCAGATCCATGTTTGCTGGTGAGTGAAAATGTATAAGAAAAACTAGGTCCAGAAGGACTGGAGCTGATCATTGAAGATGATGATGTGGGGTTTTAAGGGGTTCACATGAAAAGGCAAAACTACCCACAATGTCCTAATGGGTCTGTGATCTGCCTCATGTTTGAGAGGGGTTTGAGAATAATATCGCTACAAGAATTGTTAGAAACCAAAGTCTTAACCAAAATTCTATATTAGTCTTGTTTTTATATTCTATTTATATATATCACAACGTTTATACATTTCACAGATATTCATATTAAGGCAGGTATAAATTCAATAGTAGTGGAATACAGCATTCTTAGATTAAATCGCAAAACATAATTTTGTAGCATGCATATGATGGCGACTGTATCAAACAAAGACTTCAATGAACACTGTAAGTACAATTTGGTGCATACCTGGAAGCACATGATCAACAAAACTATTCACTGCTACCCATAACCGCTGGAGCAATCGCCCTATGCCAAATGATCAATGGAGAAGGGAGCTACTATTTTCTAAACCTATACTCTGAAAACAAATGTTCAGAAATGACTGGACAGTACTGCCGATGCCTACAGAGGTAATATCCACTATACATCAATTGGGGGACAATGGCATAGTGTTTACCAAGAAGTACAGCAAAATAGTAAATGACATGAAGAGCCTGAAAACAAACATCAATAAACACAGCAAAGCAGAAATTACAGGAGTGCGAAACTAACAAATTAACAATGATACAGAAAGTGACTCCACAAGGCAAATCACAGGGTTGCAAGAAAATGAGCTTGACATCACAGGGCATATCACAGGAGTGCACTATGACATGCAAGTGCATAGATACTACACAATGGAGACAGAATGTGGACAGAACATGCCAATATTAATGACAACACTTAGAACTAGGAAATCAATACAAACCTGGATGAACAGGATATAAATGATGATAACATGTCCATTAAATAGGAGTCACAAGAAGAAACTTTCGCAACAATAAATGACATCTGTTAGTAGTAAACTAAAGTTAAAATGCATTCTAATAAAAATAACAATAATGGGCTATTTAAATTTAAATTTCAATGATTTCATGTAATTTTTCAATCCCATTGGGGTTTTTTAGTCCCATAGGAACTTATCCTGCTGGTTTCTGCGTCGCCGCATTTGGCCCACTTTCTCGGGTCACTTCATTGTTACGTTTCCAGCACACTCCTGGGACCAGTGGTGACAGGGCAGATTTAGAATCTTTCTGCACATCCGTGAAAACAGTGTACCCTGTAGTAGCTTGGTATAGAAGGCACGTAGCTTATTTTGGGTAGGTCAGAATGCTACCTTGACTTCCCCTTTTTAAAATTAGTCTGTAACAACGAAGTATCTTACATTGAGGTGTCTTGTTCACTGACTGCTAGATGTTCTGCCATTCTATGCTAGTAGTATATTACTCTTGTTGTCTTGGTAGATTGCTGGGGTAGGTACATACATTTCCTGCATAGCTGAAAAATGTCTGGTCCACAGCACTTGTGCCATAGAGCCACCAATTTAGCTTCTGTAGAGCTTTTAGTATTAATTTTTGCTTTCATGAGGTTGTGTACGCCACCCCCTTTCCTAGCATCATCATTATTCCACTGTGGCTATGCATGTCTGCATGTACCATTTATGAGCTTTCCACCCACCAGCTTGGATGTTTGCCAGGTTCAATGGTCAAGGTCATTTCACTTTTACATTGTAGGTACTGCATAACCCTTGCCAGCTTTTTGTAGTCATCCTCCTTCAGTGCCTGTACTCTTGTGCATAGAATTGTAACTGTGGTGTGTATATCCTGTCTTGTGCACCTTGATAGGTACAATAACTTTGCTACCAGATGGTGGAATAGCTGGGCAGTTGCCTCAGGCAATTTCTTGACTTCTGAGTTCACATTAAATAGATGTGCAATGTCAGTAGTCTTTGTACTGCCATTCATGTCTAATGGCAATTCGCAGAGCATTTTTTCAATTTATTTGTACATTGATATTTTTCCTTTTCCTTTCGTTGTAACTTTGTCGCATGTTGTGGTCAGCAGACTTTCTTTACTGGATTTGTTTAACTGTGCTATTATGTCTTCCATGACCGTTTTCTCTAGATGTGATAGTTTTATGTCATCCGAGTGCCATATGATGGTGCATTGCTGGCCATTTATCATTTTGTTTGTGACACATTGGTCATATTTGTTTAACTTGAAACCCCTTTCTTTTAGAGTATCTGACAATATCCTCCAGAATATTAGTGCTGCTTGGAGTGTCCCATACAAGGCCCTTTTTAGCTTAACCTACAGCATTGGTTTGCTGTTTTGTACTTCTGTAAATATTTCCTGTATAGTTTTGTTTCAGATTTGATTATTAACTCCTCTATCATTCTGTGCAGTAGCATGTATACTTCCTCATCCAGGTTGGCATGTAAAAATGCCCCGGGTATTTCAGTCTCTGCCAAATACCTGTTTTCTTTTGCATCAATTGCACAGGAGAGCATAATGTCAGGTCCTTGAGCTTATTGTTGCCTTTTTCGTTAATTCTCTTTGTGATCTGCCATCATTGCATCCTCTGTCCTTTACGGTCTGTACTATTTCTCTTCAAAGAGCACTAGGTACCAGAGGTCTTTTTCTCCTTTCTACTGACATGTTGTCCTTGCTCAGTGGCAATAGTGCCTTATGCTCATGTAATTGATTGAGCTCTTTAATAGTGCCTCAATGCCTTTGTCGCCATATTTTCTTTTGCTTTCCTTCACACACATCTAAGTCATCATCACATGTACATGGGGCTTTGGTATGCTTTACTAGTTGCCTCATGCCCCTCTTTTGACATGGTGTATTGCCTGTTTGTTTCTGTCAGCCTTGGCCTAAGGTTGTAGTTATGGTTGGGTTGTATTGTTACATGTGTCTTTGTTTCAGGCAATCTGTCCCCGGTTTCTGGGTCAATGTTTAGTAGTGTGGAGCTCATTTCCTAGACCAAGTTCAGGTCATTGATTCTGATGTGCATGTATTTGGGGATTCTTCTTTGATGGATAAATTGTCTTCATCATTGAAACCATCAATTTCTTGATTGTTGTAGTTTCTTAGTTTCATTGTCCATTGTATTGCCGCTTTCATTATTGACATTGTCTTGTTCCACCTCTGTGACCTCCTTGATTGCCTGATCTTGGTTGTGTTGTGTGTCAGGTTGTATTTTGTCATACTCTTGTGCCACTCCTGTAATTTCTACATTTTCGTTTTCTTCTGAGTCTGAGTCAGTGTTGTTATTATTGTTGATTACATTTCCATCTTTGTCTGTGAAAGGATGCATTGTACTTTTAAATGCTGCTGATAGCTGATGTACAGTGGCTATTATCTCCACTGGCATGCGGAATACTATCCAGTTATTTCTGCTGACACGTTTGTCAGTGTATAGGCTTAAGATTAATAACTGCACTGCGCATTTCTGGTTGGATATATTGATATTGCTCTGGATGTTCTGGGTAACCCTGAATTGTTATGTTGTAGATGCATTTGCATGTAGTTACTGATTTTCAGTTTGAAGTGCTTGTTAAAGATGATTTTTGAGCCTGTAACTATAGTGCATTGACTGAGTTTAGGATGTGTTCCATCTAAATGGTGAAATCGGTTTAGCAAGAATATTGGATTGTATACCATTTCGACAATCAGCCTATGTAGTAAGTTGTTGAATGGTAGTATACAAACTGTGGTGTGTACCCTTTCATTTAGTGTCCTGATGTACCTTTGCACTTCTGGGACATGTTCATCCCATCTGGTGATGCTTGTTACTATGTCATGTAGCTTCATTGCTTTTCTTATGCATTCAAGTTTCCCATCTCTGATTATGTGTTTAATTTGTAATCCTCTCCCTTGATATGTACTTACTGTTTGTTGTATAGATTTGATGATTGTGTATTTTGTCTAATTTTAATCATCTCTGCAGTATTGCCCTGGATGTTAGTAATAATGAATAGTATTTTAGTGATATACATGATGTCCACACCATTGGTCACATTGCCATATGTCGGCAGCAATCCTTCAACAAAATCTCACATGTGTAAATTACTACTTTCAATGGTGATCTCCATGTTTTTTGCCCTTGAGTCATCCAAGGTTTGGGCCTTAGTATGTCTTTGGCTTTTAGCATGTCCTCCTTTATTAGGGATAGGGCAGTTTGGGTACAGAGCTTTCTCTACATAGCTAATAAAACCTTTGTTAGGCCATCCAATTATGTCTTGTATAGATCTAGCTTAATGGGCATCAGCCTAATGTTTCATGTGTTTTATTTTTATTTTTTTTATTTTCATTTACTGTGTTAATTAGGACATGTGCTACCTCCCCCTCAAAATCAGAGAAGAAAAGCCCCTTTTTCAAGCGCATAAAAACATGGTTAGTACTGTCTGCCTTGTGCTCCACAAAACCTATCTTCTAAGAACTGTCATTTGTTACCTTGTATTTTTCTGCACATTACTCAATGATACAATATTTTGATTCCAACTGGGTGGTACTATAATGTACCCTAGCCCTTCAGGTCCTGTTTCTTTGTCACTATAGCATTTCCAGCATTTCATTACAGTTTCAATGTGCATTTTACGTCTCAGATATTGCTCAGAGGTCTTGAATTGCATAATACATCTACAGTGGACTGGCTATCCAATGGTATCCAGCTCTTTGGAGTCCCTGGCTTGGCTCAGACAGAAATAGTACATCTTCTTGTCCAACTGCGAATCCCTCATACTAGTGGCCATCTTACTCTTATCTGCCTTTAGAAGGATGCTGTCATAGTCGATTCCTGCCTCTTCTTCAGAGCTACTATCTTGTAGTTTTGACATGTTAAAAGTTTCTTCTTCATTGCAGTCATTAGAGTAATGAACAGTTTTTCAACATTTGAAGCACGTGACTTCTTTTTTCTTACTGCCCTTTGTGTCCTCGTCACCAGATGTGGCAAATGCAATACCATCATTCACATCATTAAGTCTTGTTTACTTCATATCAATGTTTCCATCCTGCCAAGATACAACATGCATTGGCAACTGATTTCAGGAAAGGGCCCTTTCTTTGTAACATATCATTTTCCATCTAATTAATAGGTTTTCCATATCTTGATTTGTTGGCTTTGTACATTAATAGGATGGCATGATGTTCCTCTTCAATTTTGTCAACTGCCTCTTAAAATTGTGTGCTTGTTGGCTGGGACACATACTTTGTGCATAGCCATATGTTGGTGCATGAAGTCTTGGGTATCTTGAAATTTGTCTTCATACAAACTAATCAGATTCATGTGTGCCATGGTTTTATTGTGACATTTGCTTAAATCACTAGTGGCTCCAGTATACATGAGTTTTTTGATAGATCTGAGCAGGTCTATTGAATGCAGGTCCTTCTCAAGATCCTCAAAGTTTGTACTACTCTCTACATGATTTTCCACCTCGGAGTTAAACAGCGAAACAAACACTGTGAAAAGATTGAACTTATTTCCTCAGAGAACTCACTTTGGCCCATAAGTTCACCCATATGGTATCACCATACTCTGTTCTCATGCACTTTGGTACACTCATCATCCCAATCTTTTCTTGTATAAGGAACTTTTTAACTTCCAAACAGTTCTTTAATGGTACTTACATACAGGCCAAGTCTTCCATCAAGGTACAATAATATATCTCAAATGTTATGATAATTTTTCTTATTTGTTTCTGATATTTTATGCTTGGTATAGGCAACTGGTGCTTTGAATCTAGGAAGTCAATCGACAAAATAAACTTGGAGAAGTACTGTGAGTTATGCAGCCATGAGAACAACAGGCTTCATTAAAACTATGTGCTCTTCTTCATCAGTCTCTGAATCTGACGATAACTCATCAGGAGTAATAGCTGCGGGATAAAACATTGCCGGTTTGTCATCACTAAATGAAACTTTTCGTACTGATTGAAGTGCTTGAGGTGACCGAAAAGTGTTTTTGGAGTCAAAGCTTGCAATTGATGAAGGAACTAGAATGGACTTGAGAGTATGCTTCACACCCTTGGTTGAAGAGAAAGAGTCGTAGTCACGACTTAATTTTTGGCCAACATTGTTTTTAATCTTGTCTTCGTAATGAGATTTTGCGTCTTCTGCAAGTATCTTGGTTCTGCCAGACAGACTCACCATACCACCAGATGCATTGATGCGCGTGTTGAGTAACACAAGTGCTGCGGTTGGGGCATCTTGAGAACTCACAACACAGGCCATCCCACTATCTGATCGGATAAATGCGACACCTGTTTCATTGGCCTGTTGCTGCAAAGCGGATGCATTTTGTGAAGTTACGCAATCAAAAGAAATAGCTATTGCATCTAGATCCTGCAACATACGATCGAACGAAGTCGCGAAACTCCTCAAGACGAAAGAAGGAGCACCGGTGCCGCCAAACCTTATAAGACTCCCTCTCTTAGTTCTTGTGAGAGCGCCTCCAACGATTTTGAGCCCATTGACGTAAGTTCCGTGTGCAGAATGACAATCTTGGATGAAACACGCTCCACTAGGATGATGAAACACTAAGGCGTGTCGCCGACTAGAATTATGGTGAAAGAGAACGACTTCATTCGAAAGAGATCTTCCAATGTGTACAACAGCCTGTTTTGTAAGGTTAATTGTACTCTGGTTGAGGTTTCCTTCGTTGATTGGCTTTGTGAACAAAGTAAAAAAGGTACAAACGAAAATTAGTTCATCATGCGAAATTACATGATTAATTCTGGGAAACCTTACCTCGAGTCGAGAGTACCCATTTGCTGGGACGGCCCACGGTGGAATCCCACAAAGGAAACTGCTACTCTTGTCCGACAAGCTTTCGTCGGACACACTTTTGGAGGTTTGAGTAGAGGGCTTTGTAATGTGGCTGTATTTCCTAATGTGGCTGGATTCCTTTTTAATTAAGAGAGCGTGGCATAGCGGGAGCTCGGAATTGGGGTACGGCTCCACAGAGATACTAGTTGACAATTGTACAAATGATGGATGCTTGGTATATGAGCATTTGACAAGACCCGTTGCAAGAGTTGAGCACACAGTGGACATCTTGTTTTGAAGTTGTGGACTAGATCTCAGCTCGGAGGCAGTTCTTGAAGCCTCTTCGGTGGGTCCCGGGTCCAACCTGTCTGCGATTGAAATAGCTGCAGTTTGCTCGTTCTTTCTTCTAAAACATGAACGGGGTATAGATCCACAGAGCGCGAGGTCTATCTTCAGTGAGGAAAGAGACTGATTCCCTATCATAATGCGATTAAGTGGACTATCAAAAGACGCGTTAAGCGTTCAGTAGTCTGAACCGGCCGATAAACTCAATGTTGTTGAACTTTCATATAACATAAAAAACGGGACTAAAGTGAGTCATCATGGCTAAAAAATTTAGAAATAATCGAAAAGTAGAGTGCAGCGCGATCAATGTTGATTGCTTGTTTCGAGGCTAGAAAATCGGGCTTAGTAAGATGATCAGATCTCATCACTCAGACGCTGATGAGGTGGATAAGAACCCGGCATTCGCGGTCGATCGCTTGGCAAACTAGCTTGACATCGTCATTCTTGAGCACTCTTACCTAGATCTGTCTCATCAATTATACCAAATTTATAACAATCGCCGGTGATTCTATCGTTAGCCGATCGCTGCTATCTGATACCAATGTAAACGACCTCTGAAGCTTTGTAAAGTGGGTGTGAGGGACGAAATCTCGATGATGGTAAAATTCCGGAGACTAACCTATGCTCTACCAAATCAAGAACCATTCTATACACTTGTTTCTGTGTAAATATACGTGGTGCATGCTGTTTTGTATACATTTAAATCTCTTAAATCCAGGAGTTTTGTCATTCCAAGTGGTAAAATCAGAACTCATCAACTCGCACGGAGTGGATTAGACTGCCTCTG
>Ga0075154_10003290_pt1 | contig 10263 bp, 6 predicted proteins | sample JI71714BDNA_FD_70965 | JGI IMG/M metagenome (GOLD analysis project Ga0075154, IMG submission 70965) | Wastewater effluent complex algal communities from Wisconsin, to seasonally profile nutrient transformation and Carbon sequestration -... | ecosystem: Engineered > WWTP > Effluent > Algae...
GAACTATTCCAAAGCGCCGTGGACCAAAGAGCCATACCAGGCCATTTCGTACGCCGAATGCCACGATAACCATACGTTGTGGGACCGTCTCCTGCTCTCGAACCCCGAAGCCAGCGAAGAAGACCGCATTAAAATGTACCATTTGGCCCTTTCGATGGTGTTTACTTCGCAGGGAGTGCCGTTTATCCAGGCCGGGATGGAAATGTTGCGCACCAAAGGCGGGGCCGAAAACTCCTTTGACGCCCCCGACGAAGTGAACCGCATTGATTGGGACCGAAAAACAAAATACGCTTCGACGGTAGATTTTACCCAAAAACTCATTCAATTGCGCAAAAACCACCCCGCTTTCCGGTTGGGTACCGCCGATTTGGTGCGCCGCCACCTCAAGTTTTTGGAGGTCAAAGAACCACAAATGATCGCTTACCAACTGGGCTTTAACGCCGGTAACGACCCGTGGACCAAAATCCTCGTTATCCACAACGGCAACAGCGAGATGAAGTTTTTTGAACTGCCCAAAGGCAACTGGAAAGTGGTGATGGAAGACAACCAAATCAACGAAAAAGGAATTCGCTCCATTTTGGGCACTAAAGTAAATGTACCCGCTATCTCCACGATGATTCTGGTAGAATAAGGTTTCATCCTATCAATATTCGGGGTAAGTCCTAAAACAGGCGTGTTTGTCCGGTATAGTCGGTTATTCTTAAAAGCAATGTACTATTTTTGTATAAAATATTACATCACCGCAAAAGCCGATTACACTTTTAATTTACTTCACAATATGTACGTTCAACGTTTTACACCGCTTTGCCTTTTATTCGTTTTATTCGCGGCTTGCAATCAACAAAAGAGTTTTAAATTCGAGCGAATACCGGTGAACGCAACCACCCAAACAACGCCGACAATGCATGCGACGGAAGAATATTTGGTGCTGTTGGACTCGGCGTTTATCCCCTCGGCGCAGCAGCGGTTGGATTGGACAAAGATTCAGCAGCGGGCGGATAAAATCAAACAGTTGGAACAATTAAACGCGCAGGTACTGGAGCAATTGAATAACTGGCTCCGCAACCATGAACTGGAAGAAGATATGATTTTGGCGCGTTACACGACTTTGGAAGTCGGGGCCGTTGTTCAATTGGACGCCAACACGCGGCAACGTTTGTCAAAATCGCCGGAAGTAGTAAGTATCGAACCCAACCGGGTGCGGATGCTGACCGCTAAATAAAAAATGATGCGCAGGAAAAGCAAAATTGAGTTACACTTTTATAGGATTTTTTTCTTTAACACCAGACAGTAAAATCAACCCCTTCATTGTGCAAGACAGTGAAGGGGTTTTTCTTTGCAGCCCTAAAATAAAATCCCGTAATCGCCAAACAAGCAATTACGGGATTTTATTAGGAAGCAGCCTCCCATTTATTTATTCAAATCCGCCAATTTGACTTTGATCGGATTTGTCGTGTAATTATTGGGATAAAAAGCCACCGCGCCCGCGTTTTCTACCATAATATAGTATTGCAATTCGGAATCGGGCGAATCGGCTTCGATATTGGCCACGAACATCCGCTCACCGGACGACAGTTTTTTCGAAGGTTCGTCGTCCATTTGCAGGGCGAAATAAGGTTGCTGCGCGTTGTGCCGGTAATAAATCCACACTTTTTTGGGAAAACGGTCGGCTTTGGCGGTAATTTTATAACCCGTCAGTTTGCTGCTTTCAAATTTGGCGCGGCCCTGGTGGGTCACATCACTCACCGACGAAGGCAAAGCCGTGAGATCGGGGTGGGTGGACAAAAACTTGGTACGCGCCGCCATTAATTCCACAATTCCGGGAATTTTACTTTTGCGGCCAACGGTCGTTTTCAGGCTGTTTTGAAAATCGCTGAGCGAATACGTTTTGTATTTATCGTCAATAAACGGCACCACAATCATCGCCTGCAACTCTTGCGCGCGTTTTTCGTATTCGCCATTTTTGAAATTTTCCTTCACAATTTGTGCAATGTGGCTGAGGTAAATTTTGCGGTTCAACTCGTCGCTCAACAACTGTTTAATCAACGGGCGCAACGCGTTATCGCTGTGCAACATGGGGTCGAGGCGTTGCAGGTCGCGGAGTTCGATATCGCTGCCGCTGCCGGTGTTTTTTAAACCACCAAAACACAGGTTCAAATCCCAGGGAACGGGCTGAAAACGGCCAAAATTATCCTGGTACAGGTAATAATTGGTGGCAGTACCGGTGTAACTGCTCAGGTTTACCATCACGTTATTGAGGGCGAGCATCCACAGGACATTGTCCACGTCCAACATTTTCCCGATGTTTTTGGGGTCGTTGTTGAGCACGCGGGTCATTTCCTGCAAGGTCGTCCAACCTTCCGGCGAATTCATTTCAAAGTTGCCCTTGTAACAATCCACGTTGTTTTCAAATTCCAAAGAACCGAAGATATTTTGTTTGCAATTGTTGGGCACTTCGGGTTTGTAATCCACCCCGGCTTTAAAAAACGGGTGTCCGGTGGAGTTAAAGTGTTTTTGAGTGAATTGATCATCCACGCTTTCAATGTTGACAAACAGCCCGATGTACTCGTCGTTCATGTACAATTTGGTGTACGACAACTGGGGTACGCGCAGGTATTTAGCGGCAATTTCGTAAAAAAGCACTTCGCGTACCATGCTGGGATCGCGGAGCGCCGAAGAAATTTTTAAAGACGTAAAGCCTTGGTGGTTTTGGCTTTCTTCTTTGTAATTCAATTTGATACTGAACGGATTGCGTTTGAGGTTGGTCTGGTAAGACTTATCCCCGCGATAACGGATACCCACGTTGGCGTACTGGCTACCATCAATGCTGGCCGTACCCACGAGCATACCATTGCCGTAAATCCGCAGGGAATCGAGGGCATCGGGCCAGTTTTTGACCGGAACCGTGAGCCGGATTTCACCGATGCTTTTAATATCATAAAGGGGGCGATCCGCCGGTTTTTGGGGTGCCTGTGCGCAAAGCAACCAAGGCAAAAAGGCGATCAAAAATGGGAGTAATTTTTTCATGGTTAAAAAAACAATAAAAATTCGAAATGCAATGATAAAGGTGAGCACAGAGGGTAAACTACAAAATCGTTTCAAATTCCGAAGCATCCGACGCTGGAAATGACCGCGCAATGGCCGCCAAACGAGCGGTGTGCATGGCTTGAAGTTGCTGGTTTACCGCTTCGAGCAAAATTGGGTCAATAAGCCGCTGAATATCCTCCACCGTGCGAAAACGGTCGTCGTCGCCCATTTTTAAGGTGATTTCGGAAACGCTGTTTTCAAATTTCACACTGGTCCGATTATCGTTTTTAAATACCGAAATTTTGAGTGTTGGATGGTCTATTTGTCCAATGATGCGCATATCTGTGGTGTACTTTTCTGAACTAATCAGCCGCAAAAGTACACACCCGCGCACAGTGGCCCATTGAAAAGGTCACTTATTTTTCTAACCAGTTCCTATCGGCCAAAAAACCGCCCAAAAACAGGGCTTCTAAATAATATTCGGTCATTTCCTGTTCGTACGAACGCACTTTCAACCAGCGGCGCAACTGCAATTCCTGGTGCAGCAGCACGGTTTCGATGCCGTCTTCGTCGCTTTGGAGCATTTGATCGAGGTTATAGCGTTGTTTTGAGGTTTGAATTTGCTGGTCAGTGGCTTGCACAACCGTCTGCCGGTCGAAAAAACGCCGAATGGCCTTTTGTTTTTCAGCGGCCAATTGGCTGCGCAGGGCTTGTTGTTCTTCCGAAGCGGCGTACCGTTCAATTTGCAACACTTGTTGACGCGCCTGCCGGGAACCGTTCCAGGGAATCACAAAACCCGCGCCCACTGAAAAATCGTTGCGAAAAGGTTCGCCGGGGCGGTTGGTATAACGCACCTGCAAAAAGTCCACGATTTGTTGTTCGCGGGCTTTTTCCAATTGCAATTCCGCGTCGAGTTGGGTAATTTTGGCCGCGTCTTCGCCCAACGAAGGGTGCGCCGACAACGAATCGCGGATTTGCGCACACACGGCGGCCATATCGGCCACGGTGACCCAGCGGCTGGTATCCAGCACGGCGTTGGCATTTCCGGTGAGTTCCGTGATTTTGGTGCGCAGAATATTTTCGTTCTCCCGAATGCGGAGTTGCAATTCGTCGCGGTCAAATTCGGCTTTCATCAGGGCTTCCGGGTTGGCGGCACCCAACGCGGCCTGGTTCTCGAACAGTCGAATTTTGTCCTCGTACACCGCCAGCAACGATTGCTGAAGGGCAAGGGTGCGGGCGGCGGCGTAATAATCCGCCAGGTCTTTGTACCGCTCATAATAGGCGTAATACTGCTGTTCGAGCCGGTTGGCCTCGGTGACGCTGGTTTCGGTTTGTTGTAACTGGTGGTAAGCGCTGCGCTCCTTGCGGCCATTCATCGAAAACCGAAGTTGGTAATCTTGCTGGTAAATATCAGAGCGGCGCGTTTGGGTGCGCACGGCAATTTCGTCCAGCAACGGCAGGCGCGCATTGGTTTGTCGCTGAAAATCGGCGATGCGTTGTTGGGCAGCAGCGGAAACATCGTCTTTGGCGGCGTTAATAATTTGGTCGGTTGTGACCAGATTTTGGGCAAAAACAACGCTACCCCACCCCAAAAACAGCATAAAGGCCCATCCGGATTTTTGCATACAATTATTGGCTGGTTTGTTGGGATAAAACGGACTGGAACGGGCTAACGATGTCGGAAGACCACTGCAAAATTACCTTTTCCTTTTGCAAAAACTTGTTGTTGGAGGGTATTTCGATCATGACTTCGCGGCCATAGGTGCGCAATTCGGGAATTTTCCGGAGGCGTTCGGGAATTTCCACAATGCGGTGCCCCAGCCCCACAATGCGCCCGCTGGTTTGTTCGGCGGGGTGCAAACTGGAGATTACCCGCAGCGAATCACCGATGTTAATTTTTAGGGAAAGACTTTCGTGCACGTAACCCACAACCAAATTGGGGCTTTGTTCGTAAAAAGAAATCAAGGCGTCAAAAGCGTCCATATTTTGGCCTTCTTTACAGTGAATTTCGCCAATTAGCCCGTCCGAAGGGGCTTTTATCAACAACCGGCCCTGCTCTTTTTGGTAAAAAACCATTTCGTTTTTCAAATGGCTGGCCTCTTTTTGCTCCGATAAGCCGGATAATTTAAGTTCTTTTTCGAGGGCGACTAATTCTTTGTCAAAGGGTTCGGCGGCCAGGCGGAGTTCTTCGCGCAGGGCGTTTAACTTGGCCTGGGCGGGGTTATTGGCCGAAGAATCTTTAATTTGGACCGTTTTAAGGTCATTAATGAGGCGTTTATTGAGGGCAATTTCGGATTCGGCTACACTGATAGCGGCCTGAATAACGCCCATTTTTTCGGCTTTTTCGGAGCGTACTTCTTCCATTCGGGAGCGCACTTCGGCTTCGCGCCAGGTATTGGCCGATTCAATTTGGGCGATATTCGACGACAATTCGTTCATCTTTATATCCAGCGAAATGCGGCTTACTTCCATCATTAATTCGCCTTTTTTGACAAATTGGCCGGGTTTAATGTGCAATTTATGCACCGTTAACGCGTGATCGAGGTTAATACTGGTTTCTTTATTTTCGGCAAAACCGTAAAAACTGGCCGTACTGCGGCTAATATTTTTAAAAATGCCCCAAAGTCCCCACAGCAAAAACGGGATGGCGACGTACAAAAGATTTATTTTACGTAACATAGTGGATGAGGGCGGCTATTCGTAGAGATTAATATAGGTGTCGGTAAAGGTCAGGCGGATATTTTTGGCCCCCGGAATGCCGTTCAGGCGGTCGGTGAGGGCCAGCCCTTCCATTTCATCGCGCAATTGCAGTTCGTAAGTATATTCCACCAAAGGGTTATCGGGGATGATACGATAGCGTTTTAGCACGTATCGTTTGGCCAATTCTTTAAGTACCTGCTGCGATGCCGCCCGGGTGGACGCGTCGCCGGGCAGTTCGATGCGCAATTGGCCCAATAAGTTGTTTTTGCGGCTAAATGGCGTTAACCAAAGGAAAAAGGCCACCAAACAAAAGGCAATGGTCCCAATAATGGCAATGATAAAACTGTACACGCCACAGGCGATACCCACGGCCATGGCCCCAAAAATAAAGGAGATATTGCGCGGGCTGAACAACTGGGTCCGAAACCGTAAAATGGCCAATGCCCCAAAAATACCAAAACCGCGCGCCGGGCTGTCACCAATGGACTGCATGATAATGGTAGTCACCAATGACATCAGGATGAGCGATTGCAAAAAGTGATCGGGGGTGGATACATCCCGCGAAACCTTCTCGTACGTAAAAACGATCAAGGAAGACAGCAAAAAAGACAACACTACCGAAAAAACAACCAGCAAAAAAGTCTGGTTGTCGAACGTAGCGACAGACGTGAAAATTTCCATAAAATTTTAATACACAAGTTTCGGTTGATAAAGAGGTCTATATAAATCGCCAGGGTTGCCTGGTGGTAAACAGTTTTTTTACAAAAACAAAGGCGTTGAACAAGGACAACGAGGTTTGTTATGTTCAACGCCTTTGAATAATACTATATCGCGTTTACCGCGTGATTGTTACCCGAACCACGAAGGAAGTTTGGGCATCGCTGATGCGGAATGCGTACACACCCGCCGGTAATGCACCGTAATCGAAGCGGTGATTCAGGCTGCCCGTGGCAAAGTTCAACCGGTCAGAACGGATGAGTTTACCATCGGTGCCAAATAAGTCGAACTGCAACTCATCGCTGCCTTGGCCTTCCATTTCCAATTGGAACGCACCGGTGTTTGGATTCGGGAACAAGCGGAATTTTTCCACCCAGTTCACATCTTCTACCCCGGATACATCCACAATAACGGTTGTTTGGAATACCGATACACCACATTCGTTAATAGCAGATAACACCACGTTGTAACTACCGCTAACGGTGTACGTGTGGGTTGGACTTACTTCGCTGCTTGCGGCGGAGTTATCGCCAAAGTTCCAAGAATACACCTGCGCGTTTTGCGAGTTATTGGTAAAGGTCACCTGGCCATTCACGCCTACGGAAGCGTCAAAAGCAGCCGTTGGAGCGGAATTTACGGTTATGTACAACAATTTGGAAGTCGTATTGGCACCAAAAGCGTTGGTTACGGTTAACGACACATCGTACACGCCCGGCTCGGTAAATACCACCAATGGGTTTTGGGTTTTGGCGGTATCCATCAAATCACCGTTGAGGATAAAGGCCCATTCCCAAGCCGTCGGCTGTCCCACCGACAAATCGGAAAATTGCACCTCAAAAGGAGCGCAACCGGACAACTGTTCACCGCCGCTAAAATCGGCAATGGGGGCGCTGCCTTCAATCACCACTTCGGTGATATAATTGCGGCTTCCACAATCGTTAGTGGCAATCATTTCAACCATATAGGTACCCGGAGCGGCGTAATCATGAACGGGATTCACTTCGGTACTGCTGCCTCCGTCGCCAAAATTCCACGAATAAGTGGTGGCATTAAAGGATGCATTGGTAAATTGAGCCGATAAACCACCCAATTGATACGTAAATAAAGGAGATGGCAAACCCGCAACGGCAATATAACTGAGTTTGGTCACTACCGAGTTACCGGCACTGTTGGAGGCCGTCAGGGAAACATCGTAAACACCCGCCGCGTCGTAAACAACCGTTGGGTTTGCTTCCGTGGAGGTAGAAGGTGTACCGCCGGGGAATAACCACACAAAGTCGGTGGCGTTTGGCGTTGACGTATTGCTGAACGTGGCCGTAAACGGCGCACAACCCGTAGTAGTGGTTGCGGCAAAATTCGCCGATGGCGGCGTAATGACCGTGACAAGTTGGGTAAATGTAGCCGTTCCGCAAGTATTACCCGCCGTAAGCACTACGGTATATACACCATCCGTTGCGTAATTATGCGACGGGTCCGATTCGGTGCTGGTATTGCCATCGCCAAAATTCCAGTTGTACGACGTTGTGCCGGTAGAGGTGCTGGTAAACGTTACTTCGGTTCCAGATGTGTCAAACGTAAAGCCAGCCACCGGATCACCAACGGCGGTTACAAAATTCGTCTGGGTTACCGTAGAGGAACCTTGCGAATTGGATGCCGTTAAAATAACCGAATACAAACCGGGCGTTGCGTAAGTCACCACCGGATTCATCTCCGTTGAAGTAGCCGGGGTTCCGCCGGGGAATTGCCAATTAAACGTGGTGGCATTGGGCGTTGAACTGTTGTTAAACTGTACCGTTAAAGGCGCGCAACCCACGTTGTTGGTAGCCGTCATGTTGGCCACGGGGGGCGTTACGATGGTTACTACTTGTGAAGAAGTGCTGGTTCCACAGGCATTGGTAGAGGTCAGGATAACGGTATAAACGCCATCCGCGAGGTACAAATGACTGGTATTAGTGCCCGTTGCGGTGCCACCATCGCCAAAATCCCAGGAATGCGCCGTTGCCCCACTGGAAGTATTGGTAAATGATACAGATGCCCCATTTTGCGTGACCATAAAGCCCGATGTTGGGCCGGAACCAACCGTTACCGCGTTGGTTTGGGCCGTTGAAGTGGAACCTGCTGCATTGGTGGCCGTGAGCGTAATGCTGTACGTACCCGCCGCATTATAAGTTACTACCGGGTTAACATCGGTTGATGAAGCCGGGTTACCACCGGGGAATTGCCACACAAAAGAAGTAGCATTCGCCGATGAGGTATTGTTCATGGTCACCACAAACGGAGCGCAACCATTGCTGCTGCTCACCGTAAAGCCCGCCGTTGGTGGCGAAACGATGGTAACAACCTGGGTGCTAGTGCTGGTACCGCAGGCATTGGTGGCCGTTAATACAACGGTGTAAACGCCGTCATTTACGTAGGTATGCACCGGACTGGCCTGTGCACTGCTATTTCCATCGCCAAATGCCCAACTGTAGGTAGTAGCGTTGGTTGAACTATTAGTAAAAGCAACCGAAGTATTTGTGGTCGTGCTGGTAAAGCCGGCAACCGGCGCAACGCCAACGTTAATGAAACTGGTTTGGGTTGTGCTGCCGCTGCCCGCTGCGTTGCTGGCCGTCAGTACCACATTGTAAGTACCCGGCGTATTGTACACCACTACCGGATTGGCCACCGTGCTGCTGGACGGTGTTCCGCCTGGGAATTGCCAACTAAATCCGGTGGGGTTACCCGCCGATGTATTGGTAAATTGCACGGTGAGCGTATTACAACCCGTTGTTGGAGTTGCCGTAAACGAGGCCGTTGGTGCTTCCACAATGGTTACGGTTTGCACCGCCGTCGAAGTACCGCAGGCATTACCCGAAGTAAGCGTTACCGTGTAAGTACCCGCCGCCGCAAATGTGGTGGTAAAATTGGGTTGATTAGACGTTGCATTATTACTTACTGCCCAACTATACGTGGTAGCACCACCGGTGCTTGTACTGGTGAACGTTGCTTGTAATCCGTTGATATTTTGGGTAAATGACGCTGTTGGGGCGGTATTTACCGTGATATAACTATTTTGAGTGGCCGTATTGGAACCGGCGGCATTCGAAACCGTGAGGAACACATTGTATTGCCCCGGAGTAGCGTAAGTCACTACCGGATTGGCCACCGTGCTGCTGGATGGTGAACCGCCGGGGAATTGCCAGGCAAATCCGGTGGCATTAGCGGAAGAAGTATTGCTGAACTGTACCGTTAATGGCGCACAACCCGACGTTGCCGAGGCGCTAAAATTGGCTACCGGTGGCGTCACAATGGTCACCGTTTGGGTAAATGTGCTGGTTCCGCAGGCATTTAAGGCGCTCAGAACAACCTGGTAAGTACCGTCGGCGGCATACGTGTGCTGCGGGTTGGCGGCGGTGCTGTTGGTGCCATCGCCAAAATCCCAGAAATACGAAGTGGCATTGGCCGATGCATTGGTAAATGTAACTACCGCATTATTTACACTACTGCTAAACGATGTATTAGGTACCGTTTGAACCGTAATAGTTTGGGTAGCGGTATTGGGTCCGGCCGCGTTGGTAGCGGTCAGGGTTGCCGTGTAAGTACCCGGATTGTTATACACGACCACCGGATTGGGCACGGTAGCCGTGGATGGTGTTCCGCCGGGGAACGACCATTGGAGACCGGTAGCATTCACCGAAGTACTGCTAAAATTAACCGTCAATGGGCCACAACCCGAACTCGGCGATGCCGTGAAAGAGGCCGTTGGTGGCAATGCCAGGTTAACAACTTTGGTGACCGTTGTACTGCCGCAATCGTTAAAAATGGTCAGAATCACCGTGT